>Ga0116142_10002022_pt1 | contig 22893 bp, 22 predicted proteins | sample AD_UKC033_MetaG_FD_89785 | JGI IMG/M metagenome (GOLD analysis project Ga0116142, IMG submission 89785) | Active sludge microbial communities of municipal wastewater-treating anaerobic digesters from USA - AD_UKC033_MetaG | ecosystem: Engineered > Bioreactor > Anaerobic > Digestate | place: USA... | reverse complement strand
TACAAAACCTCTTGGGCCAATACATTGGTTAGCTTGGTTTTCATTAATACTTTTACTCTTATAAGCGTGGATAAAGCGGTTAGATTTGTTTTCTGAATTAACCAGATAGTTTTTAATCTGCTTATAAGCATTTTCTACACTATCAGGTGTATTTTTTATATTACTGTGAATGGTTTTGATTACAGGGTCTTTAACGACTTCTACAAAGTCTACTGCATCAATCGCAGTCATATATTCGCTTACTCTTAATACGATGTTATTGTAAATATCATTTACGATTTCATAGACTTTCTTAAGTAGTGGTTCTTTTTCTGTATAAGTCTCTAAACCATTATAAGTTACAATATGATTGAAGATTTTATTAAGAAGTTTAATATGAGTGTCACTATTGTAATACTCTTTATTGAGAAAAAGTTGAACAGTACATTCGTTTGTAATAGGTGTATTAGGATATAGTGTAAATAATTCCCAACAATATCGATTAAAGATAATACTTTTATAATTTTCTTTATGAGCTATGTTATCTTCATAGACAACGTTATAAGTATCTTTTTTTATATCCCATATTTTTTCTTTTGGTGTATTTAAAATTTGACGTGCGTTTAGCCGCATTATTTAAGCTCCTCTTCTTCTTCATATGTAAAATCTATCCCAGCTGCATTAAACATGTGTTTTAAAATCTGTAGACTTTTTGTATTGCCATAAGGAATCATCTTGCGATCTATGTTAAAGTTAGTATCAAACGCTTTTTCTGAACTAAGTATGTGTTTAACAAGGTTAATATGACTACTTGGATTAAGTGCTAAATCCATCATATCAGTTACAAACTCTCTATCAGCATAACTTGTAAGAATCCTTACTTCAGTTTCACCCAAAATCTTAGTTGGGTTTGTACTAAAGGGATGTTTCATCTTGTCTTTATTTCCACTTTTAGCAGGAAATCCGAAGTTATTCACTTTAGCGCTACTTACTGAGTTATACACATTACCAATTTTTTCTAGTACCATAAAGTACATTCTACCTACTATTATATCCTCTTTACTGATAACTTCTTTGTTGTGATAGTCTATATATTTAAGTTTACTTTTAGTAGGTCTATATATGCTATTTTCGATATCCATAACGACATCGGTGATATTTTTCTCATTATCAGTAGGATAATAAATATAGAGTTCATTTTCTACAATATCTTTAAAATAAAGCCTTATTCCTTCATGATCTAAACTATCGATAAATTCTACCATATCGGAATTAATCAATTTGAAAAATTCTCTTAGATACTTATAGACATATTGATAATCTTCATCAGTCATTTTTTCTAAAAAGTTATTTCCATACTTTTCTTTAAAATACTTGATAAGTCGATTTCTGTTGTCTCTTGATGCTGCACCAAGATAAGCTTCATAAGTTCTACCCAAATTCATACGAGAGATCGTACTCATTGGATCACTAATAATATCTACTCGTACACCATCTTCATTAATAGGCATTTTATCGTCATCTAAAATTTCACAGATAACACCTTTAGCGCCATGAATATCTGTTAATTTAAAACCTTTACGAGGCTCTAAAATATTCATCGTAACGACTTCAATACGATATTGATCAATGGGTAGTTTTCGATAACTAAACTTAACTTTATTGGCTTTAGGGCTATTATAGCTATAATTTACTTTAATATAGCAGTCAGTAATAAAACGACTCATTCTTGGAGTAAGTTTAATTATTTCGTCAGAGCCATACATTGCTCTTTTCTCTTTCATATAGTTTTCATATACTTTAATGACGCTATTATAATAGTTAAGTAGTTCATCAGCATAATAATCCAATTGTTCTGTTACTTTTTGAGGAAACTCAGATTTTCCACCTTTAATAACTCGAATATCTACTACGATACTTTCAGGATTAACATAAATTAATTTATCAAAAATCATATCAGGTTCTGATATATTTTTGGTTGTTAAATCACTTGGGTTAAACCAGTCATTGCGTTCTCTCAACGCACAAAGTAACCCGTCTTCTCTTACTTTTTCACCAATATTTGGTAAGAACTTAAAGATATCAGCATCTCCATATAGGTTAACTGGAAAACTATCCTTAGTGATATTAATTACCCTTCTAAGATAGCTTGTAGTGCGTGCTTTCTTACAAAAGCTTTTACTTACCACAATACCATCTTCAGAAGTTGCTGGATGTGTCATAAATGCTACATTAACGTTTAACCCATACTTATAGTCTCTACGAATAGGATCATAGCTATTGGTATGCGCTAGCACAGTGTCTTTTGGGATAATTGAGTTATAGCTTAAATTTGCCATCTCTTCACTAAAATTCAATGGATAACCAAAGAAACTATGATTCGCCATATAAGTAGGTACATCAATGTAATCTAGATAGATAAATTCATCTTTTTCAAACTCTACGATAATAGTTACTAATGGATTATTACTTCCTAGATTTCTATATAGAGGAATAACTCCTTTAACAATATAATCTTCTTCTGCAATAACATGATTGATATACTTAGCAAGTTCATATTCAATACCCGATTTAATGAGTTTACTGTCTGGTGTTAATAACGGTAGTGCTGAACTCATATGAGCGTAGTCCATATTAACTCGTGGACTAGAGTTATTAGCAACAAAGCTATTATTTGCGGCTAGACTTAGAAATTCTGGTTTGATCTCAGTTTTGGGCATTGCTTTCTCCTTTTTTAGCTACTCTACTACGTCTGGGTAACTTACCTTACCAATATAAAAGCTTAACATTGTATTAGGTACTTTATGTACTACTACAAAATTGATGTCATGCTCATAAAACTTAGTTAGTACCGTGTTTAAAATATCATTGACAATAATACCTGTTACCTCCATGATTCGATCAAGTTTTGTAAAGCTGATGTCAATAGCTTCTTGGGTTTGTTGTTGATGCTCTTCTATACTGCTATATATGTATTCATAACTTTCATCCATAAATAGATTAAAACCATTGGAAAATATTGAATTTAAATTATCAATAAACTTACCTACATCATCAAAGTAAAACTCTGTTAAGTAATTCGGATCAACTCCATAATGCTTAACTAAGTATTCCTTAATTGCTATAATTTGCGGTAGCTTAATCATGCTGTCACTTATACTAAGTTCAAACAAGACAGAATAATTACATATAATATCGGCTATATAATCTACAATTTGTAAGTTATAGTTTTTAGCTAGAAAATCGATAAAGGTATTTTTATAATCATCGTCTGCTATATTTCGTATATATTCAAATAAAGTATGTGTATTGTAGTTGATCACAATCATTTCAACACCTTCGTCATCACAAAAAGTGTATCTTGAATTACATTAAACCCAAGTAACACTTCTGTAAAAATAAGCTCGTTATCAAAATCAAGATCCAACACGTTAAATACCATATCAACTACTTCTAATACGATATATTCTAATGCTTCTACAATATTAAAAACATCATCTAGTGTAACATTTTGTTTATAAAATAAAAGTACTTGATAGATTAAATCCAAGAATTCTTCTTTAAACAATCCTTTTGTTTCTTTTGAAAATAATTCACAATCACTATTATAAAAGAAGTCTTCTGTGCTAATAAGAAACACAGAAGAGATATGAGTGTTTGTGCTTTTGATAAACTCTTGAATTTTCTTTTCAATCGAATAAGCATGGTAAACATTATTTCCTTTGATATCGGTTAAATAGTTTTCTGCTACATAATCATACACACTATAAAAGTTACTGTAGCGGGTGATAATGTCATGCATAAATGTACAAACATAACCATTAGTTAATCGATTAATGATGTTAATAAGTAGTTCTGGATTTTCTAGTGATGTACAGTTAACTATAGCAGAATAAAAGTATTTGGGTGTAAATGTTAGCACTTTCATCCCTTGCTCCTTATCCCATACCAAGTACTATATATCTAATTGAAAAAAATATCTAATAGGATTCGCCATCTTAATAGATGGCAAATATCATTATAATTATTATGACAATATTCATATGATAGAAATAATAAGTAAAGAAATAAAAAAAAAAGCTATAGTGGAGTTAAACCTCCACTATAGCTATAAGTGATTAATTAAACCTTAATCAGATTTAAAGTATTGTCTATGCTTATGAATAGTATCTTCTAAACTGGTATAAGGACCATGGATATTCATATACTTATCCCTTACATAGTAACATTTATTTTTTTTATCATAAGCGACACCTTCTTTACCTAAATCCAATTCATTTAGCTCAAGAAGGTATTTAGGATTGATTCTATTGACCAAAGTCTTCATCGTCAGAATCTCCTTTCAGATCAAGGCAAAGTTGTCCTTTTAATTCAGTTTCTCTGAATTCAATATCACTAATTAATCGATCCAAGTAAAATTTGGCTTTCTTTAAATCCTCTAACCCATTTTTTCTACCAAATCTAAATAGATATTGTAGTAACTGCGCATAATAACTAAATTGATAGTCTTGTAGCATCTGAGCGTTTAAACTACAAAGTTTATTGATTATATCAATAGCTTCTAAATTGTATTCAGGATATAATTGATAGTGTTTGGGTTTATTTACGTTATCAAACTCTTCACTCATAGCTCTGCTCCTTTCTACTCCAATATTATTTATATGACTATTAAAAAAACAAATATCTTGGTAAGTAATCTGGAGTAAGAAAAATGTTGGAAAATTTTCAAACCAATGACTATAGATTTAAAGATTATACTCAATTAAATGATAAACTACTTTTTATTGATTACTATCTAAATAACAATCAGTATGAAGTCAAAACAATAGATCCTATGACTGCTTACCGTTACCAAGGTAATCTATTCGGTCTATTTAAAGAAATGGGAATATCGCAAAACCATTATCTTTATGTCATGTATGCTAATGGTTATACAAATCCATTAAATTATGAAGGTAAAAAAATTCAATTTAAAGTACCTGTAACACCACCTGAATTATAAAAAAAAAATAGTTATGCTACGCTGGTAAATAACCAGCGTAGCTTATTGTTTAATTAATACTTTCTCATTCTTTTTTTAAACTCAAATTGTTCTGCGCAAAGACTATTGCAGAACAATTTATTATTGTCTAAATCCTCATAGCAATTCAGACAATAACCTTCAGGTTTAGGTTTATCTCTGACTATTTTGTTTCTTTTAAAATTATTGATGTTATTTTCTAGTTCAGCCTCAATGTGCATTTGTGCAAGATCAGCAGAGTCCATCGTACCCTCATTTTTTGTTGAAGTCATAAAACAAGAAAAAGCGAGAGGGAATTACCCTCTCGCTATACGCTAACCGTTAAATCCAATTGGGTTTAAGAAAGTTGGATTAACGGCTAAACTACCTGCTTGCGGAACTTGTGGTCCCGGAAAAGGTAATTGCTGATAAGGATACATCTGTTGTTGCGGATACATAGGTTGTTGCGGATACACATTAGCTTGTGGTGCTTGTGTGTATCCGTGCATTGGGTTCATATTAAGAGCTTGTTGGTTAACAAGTTCTCTTTGAGCCCAACTAGGTAACGGCGTAGCTACTTGTGGTAACATAGCCGATTGATAAGTTAAATATGGATTTACTCCATTCATAGGATATTGTGGAAAATTATTTTGCATATTAAGAGAGTTTCTAATAATCTCTTCAGGGGTCAACTCTTTTTGAGTATTAACCTGAGATTGTGGTTGATAGTTTTGAGAGTTAAGTTGTGAATTAACAGTTTGCATAGGAGTTTGTGCAACTTCTTTTGGATTAAATTCAGGAATATCCTTTACTTTGTTTTCATTTATAGAGAGTTTTTTAGGTTTCTCTATACTAATATCCGTTTGATCTGGAATAGCTCGAATCTCATTAGTAAGTTCATAGAGTTTTTCAAGATCATTAATCCATTCATGGTTAAACATACACTCTTTAGCGTTAATAGTTTCTGTTTCAATATTATCGATCATAAGAGCTAACTCATTGATACGATTTGTAATAAGATAACTTACTTTTAATAGCGCGTTAAGGTAACGAAATACCTTATTATCCGTTCCATCAGCATAGGCATCTTTTTCATCGATGCCAGGGAAGAAAAGCTTATGAATAGAGATAAGTGCAATGATATCTTTTTTCCGTATTTTAGTATTAAATACTTTATACTTATGTTCTGGATCTTCTAGAGCTTTTAAAAGCTCTTTATATAAGATGAAATTAACTTTACCAATAGCACTATAGCTATTGTCACCAATACTTGCATTTTTCTTTAGAAAGATATCTAGAATAAAGCTTTGATCATTATACTGTTTACTTGCTTTAATAATATTCAAGAAGTTTTCGATAGTAACATGATCGACTTCACCAATATTTACAATAATATCAATGAGTTTAGGATCATTTATCTTGTTTTGTAACATAGGTTCACTTGCTAGATGAATATAGTTGATAATAAGACTAGATAGTTTAAGATTAATTTCAAGAATTAGTCGTTTCTTAAGAAACTTAAATACTTCTGTTTCTGGATTTATATAGTTTTCGTTAAGTGGATGGATGATGATGCGGTTATTAGGGTTTTTAAGATTCTCATAGTAGGGTAGGGTAAGATATTTACCCGATAGAGTAATTTCTCCTAGTTTCTCGTCTTTATTTTGTATAATTCCATCTTTATAAGTTAACCCAATATAATCTAGCATATTGAGATAAAATCGTTCGATGACCTCGTGCATCATTTTCTCCTTTTTTATTACCACGCGTTAGGAATAACACCCTTCACGCTATTTAGGTCCGGTGTAATTGTTTCAATTAGATTGCTTGCTTGAACAATAGTATTTTCTAGCGTGTTATTGTCCAACACAACAACAGGAGAAAATACTGAGTTAGCAAAAGTTGGAATTGTATACCAAGTACCAGGAAATCCAGCAAAACTTAGGAAGATTCTACTGGTTCCAAATACATCGACATACATATCAAAGTTAAGCTGTGTTGTATTGTTATTTGATTCAGGAATAAATACTTCATTGATTACCTTGTTCTTAAATAACTCAACAAGCGCAATCATATCCGTATCGGCTATTTCCAAAAAGCTTTTATAATAGGTTACAATGGAAGTGATCTCATTAGAATAAGGATTAGTCATATTGTTACAGTTAAAAAATATCTTAGTAAAGCCTGTGCTTACTGCAAGCGAGACACAAGCTTCAATGATGCTATATGCCTTGACTGTAACAGGGTCTTGACCTTGCCAATATTCCCCATCTCTTGGTATATTGCTTAGAAGAGAATTAACTGTACTTGATCTTCTATCAACATTAACCAGTGTAAATCGATTAACAATGCTATTGTCTATTGCTACAAGATCTTTAAAATGAAAATGGTTGACAGTTGTTTTAAATCCTTGTAGTTTACTGATATAACGAACAAATTCGTTTGTTCCTAAACTGGGTTCAATATTGATAATAGGATCACTTGTATTGATTTCATAACTACTGGTAAGAATTTTATCATTAAGTTTTGCATTTACACCCATATTGATAAGATTAGAGATATATTCAGCAGGTACGTTATTTTGCATCGTAGAGCAAATTGCTGTCGTGTTATAAGGTGTTAAAGTATTGGACATATTATAGTACTGCAGATCAGGAAAAATCTCTTTATTATAAATATAAGCGTTAATGTTATCAATTACATCTTTAGGTCTTTGGGTAAATAAATTTGCTCCAGAAGCATAGTTATTTTTAATGACATTATAGATAGCTGCTATTTTTTCTTGAGTGATAACACCATTTGGTGTATTAAAGGTAAATCGAATTGTTTCAATAATAGAATTTATATTATGCACTAAATCAAAGTCAATGTTATTTCCATCTGGTGTAATCCCATCATAATTAGTAAAACCACTGATATAAAGACATTTTTCAGTCATTCCATGGTCATAATAACGAACCTTAAGAATGAAGATAAATCGCCTTTGACTTACCCAATCATTATCTACTGGACTCATAAAACCAACTGCACTAGGTTGAATAATGTTGTTTACATTCTGAGCAACCATAGTGGGTGTTAGTTTACCCATTTTGGTTTCATAAAGTTTTTCTTTGATATTTTCTACTGCCTCATATTTAGGACTAATAATATAAGGTCTTAGATAGACTGGTTTATATTCTTCAGCAATAACGTAATATAAAGATTCAATCAAGAATTTAGGTTGAAACGCGTTTTGATTTTCAAACATCTTGTTCTCCTATTTAGCTATTGCAAAATACCACAAAATCCACCATCAAATCAACGAGATTATATGGAATCATAAGGATATTTCTGTCAGTTACAATTCCTTCTAAATAACTTTTATCTCCAATTGCAATCCAGCTTGCGTTATTAATCTCATTAACAGTGGTTATAATTGCATCATTGATAAATGCAATTTCTTTATCATCTACTACAAAAAACTTAAAGATATCAGAAAGTTTTTTAACATTATCCTTACTAACTGTGTTTTTAATACTACTGTTGATATACATATTGTTACTAATTTTGAATGAGGTCATAAAAGCCCCTAGTAACTTATGATTGTTGTTTATTAAGATCACTTTAGCTAAGGTAGCTAGTTCAATTAATCGCTTGTATTCGATATAATACAAAGCTCTTGGGTTAATAACCTTATTCATAAACCATCCAAGTAAAAAAATCTGTACTTTGTCAAGTTTGTGTTCATAAAGAAATTTTGAATATTCAAGTTCTTTGGTATATTGCTCATAATTAAAGTTAGGATAACCAAGCTCTTTAACAAGCTTATTAGTGTTTGAAATCGCATATTGAATTTCAACAATTGTTCCTAGTGGAATATTACTGGTTTTTCTATAATCTTCATAATAACTAATATCGTCCTTACTTGGATCGTCTGCTAATGTTTTTGCTCTGATATTGTTGTTGTCACCAAGTTTAAATCCGCTTTTACTTATGATAGTCTGGTAGATATAAGAGATAACATTACACTCTTTACTAAAAAAGTCTAGATAAATTAATTTATTAAATAGAACTTCTCCTAATAAAATCTCGGTTACCTCATCAGTAGATAATCCGAAATTCATAACTAAGTTTTCTACTTTAGCATTCGTGCCAATTGTTTTAAAGTTCGATTCGATATATTTTCTTAACTTTAACATCTCTTCGCATTGATAAATATTGGAAGTGCTAAATAACAACAAAGTCTTATAGTTAAGGATCATAGAGTTGCTCTTTGATGTATTATAGTAATTAATAAAAATAGGAATAAAAAGTCTTAAATATAAAATCAACGCAACCAAAGCGATATATTGAGGTTTCGTATAAGTTTGATCTTCTGTTACATTGAGGTCTTTGTCATAGATGAATTCACTAGGAGTATTCTCCGGAATATAAAGGTTAATAGATTTCTTGAACACAAAATCTTTAAAGGTATTATAATCTATTAAGTTATTTAGTTTTTCGATTAATTTTTGAATTTTTTGTTCTTCTTTAAGCTTGGTTTCGTTTGCATAGACAGTATAGTTATTATCTGTAATGCTATACTCTTCTTGTGTCAACTGGTCATAAGCTTCGTGATAAATTCTAAAAAGTTCTTCTTTAATTGTGTTGTCTAAAGTGCTGATATATTCATTTAGTATATCATATAGTGTAAAGATATGCTTTTTATCTTTGAAGATATTTTCTACATCGAAGATGAGGCGAAATTCCTCATTACCCTCCTCTTTAATTATATTAAGTACATGAGTGCACATAAACTCTGTGATATAGTTAATTTCAAATCTCAAGTCCATCAACGCTCTCCTTTCTGATAATGAACGTTAGTACTACACAAGTATTATATATGATATTAGAAGAAAATCCGTACCTCTTATGCTAGAGGTACGGATGTTACTACTCATAGTTCTAAGTCATCTAATTCTGGTGTGTTACTAACAGTTCCTTTCCCGTTTGTTTTATATCCGTTTTCTTTTATATCGGAATTCAAACCTTGTTCTTTAGAATGTTCAAATATTCCAATAGTAACACAATCTTTAATCATGGATGCAATTGCTTTAGCGAGACGACAAGAGATAACTGCTTCAGGTATTACGTTTTTATCTTTGTCTTTAAACACATGATAAGGTGAAGGTTTAATAAAGAAAATAAGTTTTGGTTTATTTTCTGCAACAACACTTAAGTAAACAACACCTTCTTGTGTTTTACCAATAAAAAGAGTAGAGACAAGTTTTTTTACATCAGTAGGTTTATTGTCTTCATATACTCTAGTTAAGCTATCAACGGAAACTTTAAATCCTGGTTCTGCATCAGCTACTTCTTCGATATATTGCGCGATAGTTGTCATTGTTACTGCGTCACAAGGAAATGAAATAGGTTTAACTTCTTTATCATTTACGTATACGGTTAACCTTGGATTACCATCCCTAAAACTAAAAATCATACGGGAAGTTTTATGTTCGCTTTCTTCATCTGCCCAAATAACAAAACGAGCAATATCGAAAAATTTTCCAACCATTACACTCATCATTTTCTCCTTTCTGGGTTGTTTTAAAATCAATTTATTGAAGAAAAGGTTAAAAAATTATTTTTTTAGGAGATCATTGTGAAAGGTTATAAAATCGTTAATGAAGCAATTGTAGAAGTTCAAGTAGATGTAGATAAAATGGGTAGACCTATTTTATCTCCCGATATAACAATCGACCCTATACCTGAATATACACCAGGGTATTATTTAACTATTGTAAACAGTAAGTGGGTTAAATTACCGGTTGTAGCTCAAGATTTTGAGTTACAACAACTAAAAAATGAAAAACTTATGCAATTAAAAGAATATAAAGATTGGCTAATTAATCAACCAATATACTATGATAATTATCTTTTTGACGCAGATGAACTGGCTAAAAATAGACTTACACAAGCACTTGTAATTTATATAATAGCTAAAAAACTTCCAATTGCTTGGATTACTTACGACAATTACCCTTATCCTATAAAAAGTATAGATGATTTAATGGGTATTATACAATCTGTATATGATGCATTCAATGAGCGATTCTTTGGTTTAGAACAAACTAGACAGCGTATTATCGCATGTAAAACTAAAGAAGAATTAGAATTAATAGAAATTCCCAAAAAAGAGTTTGTTTAACCAAATACCCTCTGGAAGGTTTTAACCTTCCAGAGGTGTTAAATATTTTTAAGTAAGCCAATTTCTGTACTAAGCGGATGAACTTTGAGTTGTATTAATTGATCATATACTTTTTTTCTTATTTCAAGTTTATTGGGTCTAAACATCACGTGATCTCCAAATACATCAGCAAGTAAGTATTCGAAAAAAGGTAGAAAACTCATATCCTCATTAGGTAGTGGATAGTATTTGGTATTGAATTTACTTCTATCCTTTACTACACCTGTGTGAGATTCTAACAAATTCATATCAAGAAAATAACGATAACTCAGTAGATCAAAAGGAATATGAGTAAAGATAAGGACATTGGACTTTTTTGCCTTTAAGTCTATGTTTTTATCAAAATGATAAATATAAGGTAGTTCCTTATTTATATTACTAAGGACATAACTTGTAATACTTTCTTTTAATGCCTGCTTAGGTGTTGAAACAATTCTTAATCTTTGTACTGGATAAGTCTTTTTCACATAAGCATAACTATGAGTGTAAAAGTGAATAACTAGTTGGTTAAGTTCAAAATAACTCTTTAACCACTCAATTTCTTCTATCGTGGCTTCTAAATAATCAGATTTTCTTACTCTAACAACTTCATTAGTATTTATACTATTTATAATATTTCTCACTAAAGTACTTACGTTAAATAAGTAAATATCATATTTATTTCTATTTATTTTCTCTGGTACTTCGCGATTTGGATCGTAAACTTCCTCTATAGGATCAAAAATGGTTTCTAACGAAAGACCAGTACCAATAGAAACAGGAAATCCTGACTTGGTTCTATTACTGATTATTCTTTTACTATTTGTATTAAGATTAAAAAGTGTCGACATTGTTTCCTCCTTCAAATATACTTATGTATTTTTTAACCTTTTGCAACTGGATATCATTGTATTCATGTTTACTTATTAAGTTGTTAAGTAAAATCTCATATATGTTCGATTCGGTAAAATCAAGTATACTTAGCTCTATTGTATCGTCAAGTTTTATATATGTTCTAGTATCTTTTTCCATTTCGTCTTTAGTAACTCTTTTTATATGATAGTCGTAGTATCTAAGCTTTAATTCTTTAAAATGAAGATTAAAATCATGATCAGAAGGAATCACTAACCGAATATAACTTTGTTTTGGGTATTGATAGATTTTTTTATCCAGTTTATCTAGAGTCATATTTTTAGTGATAATAAGTGTTTTATAAATATAACTATTTTTATTTTCGACAAATGTATATCTATCGTTTTCAACAATAACAAACCCTTTAGGTTCTTCTTCACCGTGTGCTAAGCGTTCTAAGCTACCGTTTGCAATGATTCTGTCATAAGAGGAAAAACTATGATAATGACCAATATGAATAAATCCTTTTACCAGATTCAAAAAGTAGTTTTCTTGAAAACAAAAATCTGGTCTATATTTCCCTAGAGTTTGGTAGGTAAATTGGCCATGTAGTATAGCAATATCAACTTGACTGATATTATAAGAATTAAGTTTTTCTTCTATCTGTTTTTCTAGCTCTAGATGGTTATTACACCATTCATCCGGTATATATAAAACGTACTTATCAATTTTTTCTAAGTACTCAATATCAAGCGTTTTAAAGTATTTGAAATCACATGGGGTATCTCTTATGCTATTGAGTTTAAATAAAATATGAGACTGTTGCCAATCGTGACTGGGTGTTCCTTCCAATACACGTACAGCAATATCATTCTGATAACAGTAGTTTAGTAAGTAGTTAAAAAACTCAATAATGATATAGACTTCTTTTGAATTAAGATCTAAAAGCCGATCAAAAAGGTCACCAGCAATAAATAATACATCAATATCTTTATTTTTTTCATTTAAAATTTCTTTTTTAAAAGAAACAATAATATGTTCTGTTGGTGTTTTTAAATGTCCTAAGTGGATATCAGAAGTAACTAAATATTTCATCACTATACTCATGCAAAATAAGACCAAACGATAAGGTTTATCAGTATTTTTTAAATAGCCAAAAATTCTTTGGTTCATTTTTCAATAGGACAAAATAGATGCAACATTTGAATATTTCAGAACTAACACGATTTTATGTTGAATCTACTTTTATCGATAGCATGAAGTTACTTATCTATACTGCTTTTGAGTTATTTGAACGGATGGGTGTCAAGTTTTATGAAGACGACCTTCTTGATATACTTACGCAAGAAGAATCTCTTGCTTCTGAAGATAAGCAAGAGCTATTTATTCGATTAATTATGCTTCATTTAGAAGATATATTAAATGCTCATGATATTACTCTTAATGAATCATCAGAAGTTAATTTAGAAGAACTTATTGAAATGGTCTCATTTATCTATCTATTCCAAAACTTAGAAGATTATGAACTTAGCTTATATATCCTTTATAGTGAAAAAAGGAGTAAAGAAAAACTCATTGAATTAATGAATTTTTATAGTATTAAACTTAAAGAGTATCGCTTAATGGAAATAATCGAATCTGTATCTGATAATCTTATCGAAGCTATGATTGCTATGATTGAAGACAAATACTATAGCAATGAAGTACAACCGATTAACCACCACTATCATAAAACTCTAGAACACTTTTTTGGATTTATCGAGTATCATGATTGTTTAGGTTATGAGCTTTATCAAAAAGGTTATGTCAATATGACATTAGAAGATTTAAAAAACTTAGTTCCTTTCGATCTATCTGAATACTTGAATAACGTATATAAAAAAGATAAAGCAAAAACAGCGTTAGATGTATTGTCTTTATTGATGTTGGCAAGAGACAGTTACGAGACTCCTTTACTTAAATTTAAGCAACATGCTTATGAGTTTTTTGATTACTTAGATTCTATTACAATTTTACATGACATTATCGCTAAGATACTAGATGACTTTTACATTTATTTAGAAGTTAAACAACAAGAGGAGAAAATAAATGCTAACTAAATTAGAATATTTAGAAAAAGTAGTTAAAGCAACTAAACTGTATGAAGATAAGCGATGGCATTTGATGTGTTTTGCTATACCTATAGAGAAAAATATTTCCGATATTCGTAAAGAGAACTATTTTCCTATTTTATTAAGTGATGGTTTTTACTACTACAATGAAGAAAATACTACAGAGAATAAGTTAGAAAAAATCGTAGATTATAATCGAAACGAGCCTTTATTTCGTTATAGTGATGAAATAGAAATCGATTCTACCTGGATGACCAATTTGTCCCAAAAGACAAAAACTCGTATTGGTATTATGATTATTAATCTAATTGTATTTTATTCTGTATTAGGTAAAAGAGCACCATTTCTTAATGAAGAAATTACAACAGATAAAATAGAAAAACTTCTTGCGAAAAAAGTAAGAAATCCAGATGAAATGACTAGTGACTCAATTTCTGTACAGGAGATGTGTAAAATCATTGATCGAGTGTATTTTTTAAGTAACTTATCTGATATTGTAAATATAGCAAGTACCGAAAAAATCATCTCACCGCCACCAGGTATTAATGAAGAGAAAAAACGACTATTAAAAGAATATGAGGGACAACTAAACGATCCAGTTAAAGTAGTAGAACTTGAAAATAAACTTCTTGATTATGACTCTAGATATTTAGCAGATGACCCTGCTGCTAAACATCTTCTTAGTAGCAAAACAAGAGATGCTCGTAAAAAACTTTATGGGATATTTGGTAGTGGTCTAGACTTTGCGGGTAATAAGCCTAAAAAACCAGTTATTAATTCTCTTAACGAAGGATTAAGTGTCACAGAAGAAGATATCCCGATTTATTTTAATGATTTAAGATATGGAAGTTATAGCCGTGGTTTCGCAACGAAAAAATCTGGCTATACTTATAAAATACTTATTAGAAGTTTAACAGGTATAACGATTGATTCAACACCGTGTAACACTAAAAAAGGTATTAAACGTATGATAACAGAGAAAAATTACATTAAACTACTTAATCGATATATTAAGAGAGGAGATAATTGGATTCTTATAGAAAACGATACTCAAGCTAAAGAATTGATTGGTAAAGAAATTGAAATACGTTCTCCTATGTATTGCACTAAAGAAGGTAATAAAATCTGTTACCGTTGTTTAAACGAAGGTTATAAAGATCAACCCAACGCTGTTTCTAATATAGCAAGTGAAATCTCTGCTGTATTTATGGGTATGTTCTTAAAACTTATGCACAACACTAAACTAGAATCTAGAAATATTGATTTAGAAGATCTTACTTACTAAATATCCTCTAGAAGCCGTTAAATCGGCTTCTAGAGGCTTAACATGCTTTGACCTAATAACACCCCCATAACTCATATAAGGAACGCTTATGATCATTTTTAGAAAGGATTGGTTAAAATACCCAAACGCAATAATACATTACAAAACCAAAAATGTAAGTTTCTTAAAATTGGCAGAAATCTACTATAACATGGGTATAAAAAATAACGCATTTCATCTTTCACTACTGCAACCTGAATTAGAAGAAATTGATCCAGGAGATGAATCTTTACCTCTAGAAATAAAAGCAAAAATCATCTATGAATGTAAAGTAAATCCTTGGTATTTTTTTAGAGAGGTTCTTAAAGTTCCTGTTCCTGGTGAACTAAAACCTTCACATTTCCTTGCAAATAGAGCTAATATTGGCTTATACTGGTTATTCTTCAATCACATTACTACTTTACTTGTTATTCCAAGACAAACAGGTAAAACGATGCTTATTTCTTCACTGGTTACTTATCTTCTTAACTTTGGTTCAATAAATACTTTTATCAACTTACTTACCAAATCAGAAACACTTAGATCAGAAACACTTGCAAAGGTTAAACTTCTTTTTGAAGAATTACCTTCATACCTTAATATGTCTACTAAAAAAGATATTTTCAATAGTGACGAAATACGTCTTAAACAATTTAATAATGTTTTCAAAGGTAACTTATCAAGTCCATCTCCAAAAGAAGCAGAAAAAGTAGGTCGTGGTTTTACCTCTCCAATCAATATCATTGACGAGTGTGCATATGTTTCCAATATTGCTATCGCTATGGGCGCAATGCTAATGACTGGTAATGCTGCTCGAGAAATAGCAAGAAAAAATAATAGACCTTATGGAACAATTCTTGCTACAACTGCCGGTGACCCTGAAGACAGAGATGGTAAATATATCTATAGTCTAACCCAAAACGCTACTATATGGAATGAGATCTTTTTTGATGCAGAAGATGAAGAACACTTAAATACACTCATTATAAAAAACAACACATCTGATACAGACGATAAAAGAGCAATGGTTTATATGGAACTTTCCTATAGACAATTAGGTTATGATGATGAATGGTTAAAAAGACAGTTGGAAAGTAACATTTCAACTCCAGAAAATATCGAACGAGATATTTTCAACAAATGGGTATTTGGTTCAAGCGCTTCTCCTATACCCAAAGAGTATTTGGTTATTCTAAGAGAAAATATTATCGAAACACCAAGGTCTGAATTTTATCATCCCTACAACTATCTAATTAACTGGTATATTTCAGAAGAAGAGGTAGAAACCCGAATAGCAAAAAACGTTAACTTTATCATAGGTATAGATACATCTGACGCTGTTGGTAGAGATGATACTGCGTTTGTTGTTCGTGATCATACAACAGGCGAAGTTATAGCCACTGCAACCTTCAATGAAGTAAACCTAATTACTCTATCAGATTTCTTTGTAAATTTTCTATTAAAATATCCTAATTCTGTTATGGTTATTGAAAGAAGAAGTTCGGCTTCAGGTATAATAGACTATATGATACAAAAACTATTAGCCAATAATATCAATCCCTTTACAAGACTATACAATAGTTTATTTCAGAATAAAGAGAATTATAAAGAAGAAATTGAGTTTATACTAAAAGCCAGATTGTATAATATAGATATTTTTGAAAAATACAAAAAGTACATTGGATTTACCACTTCAGGTTCTGGTATAACTTCTCGTAACGAACTTTATAGTTCAACACTTATTAATATGCTTAAGTATACAGCACATTGTACTTACGACCGTAAACTTATATCACAACTCTCATCTCTTATTGTAAAGAACAATCGAATTGATCACCCAGACGGTGGTAAAGACGATTTAGTTATTGCAAGCTTACTATCATATTGGTTACTTATCAATGGAAAAAACTTAAACTATTACAATATAAATACTACCTCTATACTTAAATACAATAAAGTATACTTAGAAGAAAAATACCATAATAATGATATAGTCGACTACACAGAAACCGATCAGGTTAAAAAATTAGAAGAAAACTTCAATGACATCATTGATCAATATAAGTTAGAACAAAATCCTTACATTATCAAACAACTTGAAATAAAAATTAGAAAACTTGCCTCTGAATTAAATAAGTACAATATAGCTATATCTGTAGAAGAGATGCTCAATAACATCAATAGAGAGAAAAAACTTAGAAAAACTATAAGTATAACATAACCTATAGGTGGGTATAACCCACCTATAGGTTTTATTTGTCATAACCTTTTTCTTCAGCATGCTCAATTAACTTATCAAAATAGATATCAGCAAATAAGCTACCTAGTATATTAAAGTCAATATTTTTAATAAAGATCATATCGATTACGGCGCAAAGTTCTTTGATATCGTCTATTTTAACGTTTATAGTATCAGGAATATTAAAAATTATAATAAAACTTTTAATCATAGAACTATTTCTTCTATCACATTTAAAATCTAGAAAAATATCACCTTTACTGGTATGAATTTTTATTGACATAAAGGTAGGTATTTTATCAATTCCATCTGACTTTCTAATAAGTTTAACACCAATAATTAATTTTCTATAAATAAATCGTAAAAATATATCTCTTAGTTTTTTAAACATATGCTTACCTCACAGTCATATTAGCAATACTTAAATAAAGATATTGATTAATATACTCTTTCATAAAGATAATGTCAACATTTTTATATAATGTAACTTCTTGACTAAACTCAAATTCAGTATTAAACTCTTCTATTCTCTTAACGATCTCTTCGCCCATATATCTTACTTTGATATGAGTAGGTGTCAATGGCCCAACTTCAGTAATAGGGTTATATAAAGGTAATGTTGGTTTATATACATTTTCTAAAAATTCTGCAACTGAATTCATTCCATGGTCGATTTTAATTACTCTTGGTCTACTCAGATTTTTTATTGCTCTTAAGTTAGTACCATAGTACTTAACTGAACTAGGTACTTCTGTACCTACTTCCCAGATATTTTTAATACTTGAATCATTAGCAGGACCTCTTAAGACGATATCAACTGTTTGTGTATGTATGAATTGTCCATAAATACTACTTACTTTAGATAAATCGATATTTAATATAAGTCTTTGAACCACACCATAATTAACTGGATTAAAACTAGGTGAATTACTGCTTAAATAAAAATTTCCAGTTACATCAAAAAGCACATTTCTATCCAGATTCATAAGGTAAGCTTTAAGACGATAACCATTTAAGGTATCAATCCACTCTGGATATACAAAAAGTTTAACATTATAAGTAGTATTTGGATTACTAACAACTAGGGTATAAGGTCTTGTTACAAAGTTATTTTCAACACTTAATCCAGTAATAGCGGCTTCATCTGGATCTAAACGATAAGATAAAACAAGTGGGACTCTATGACCAATAATCGTACTTATAAATTGATCTAACCCATACAGTCTAAACTTATCTCCATCTACTGCGTATTCAATACTACTTCCGTCATTATAATAAACAGCAGCTATAGGATGGAAACTATATAAAGGCAAGTTAACTGGATAATCAATCTGATTGTCATTACTTGGGTTTAAAAATGGCGTTTTTAGTGCAATATTGATTACATACTTCTGTTCAGCAAAAGCTGGCGCAACATAAGTTGTCTCCTCAACGATACATGTAACTTTAGTAATTACTTTACTGTTATCATCAAAAACAACCACAGTACAAATATCACCTGTTTTTAAATTAGCGTTGGTGTTACAAGATGGAACAGACTTGATTGCATAGTTATCGTGAGAGTTATACGCTACGACTTCAAGACGAATGTCATGTCCTAAAAAATTACCGCTATTGTCATATATTCTACTAATGATATTCTCATCATTTAAAAAAGTACCTTTATAAATTCGTGCAAATTTAGCTGTACTTGAATAGATCTTAAGAAGTGCGTCAACAGCAAGAGTATAAGGTGTAACTGATTTATCGTAGTAAATTCTATAGTTATCTAATGTACTTGAGATAAAGATATCTATATTTTCCTGAGTATTGAGTCTAACTGGCGCTAACTCTGGTACAAAAGTTACTTCATCCAACTTAATTACGATATAAACACTACCTGTTTCTGGTTCTAAAACATAATCATTAACTTTAGGTATATACTTATTTTTACCAATAGAACCCATATAGATATCGTGAATTGACCAAATCGTCCATCTTGCATCTGGTTGATAAATTGGTGTGTATCCGTCAATACCTACAATGCCTATAGGATCACTCATTTTTCAGCACCTCTTTTCAAGATAAATCAAAAAATAGCACAAAAGTAAATGAATTAATTGATTATATATAACCAGAAGGAGGTTAACCTCCTTCTGGTTTTAATTAAAAGTCAAACAAATCTTCTAAGTTTTTAACTTTGTCTATTCCGTTATCTGGTTCTACATTATTAACCTGTTTATAACCATAACGTGCTAAAATATAACTCCATTGTTTAATAGATTCGGTATGATCCACTAGTTGTTCGATTTCACCTGTTTTCTTTTCTAACATTTCGTTAAGAAAGTTAAACCCAATCCCAGGAATATTTGCGTTTAATCGATTAAAATGCATGAATATGTTTTTAAAAGTTTCTGTTCCTCTAGTGAAAATCAATTTTTTTGTATTAAATAGACTTGGAACTACATATAAATCCTCTTTTGTACCATCGTCAAAAACAACGACTTCTGACATTGGACTTCCAGCAACACTAATCCACTCTAACACCCAATTAGGATTATCATGTCGTTCACCAGTAAAATAAGGTAAAAAGTAATTCACAAAAAGACTTTCTGGAATTCTATTTACCAAATCAGAATTGACGATTCCCTTCTCTACAATTCTTGCATCTTTTTCTATCTGATTCGTTAATTCCTTTAAAAGATCGTTATTAAGTGTTGTAATAGACATTTTATGTCTCCTGTTAAAGTGTTCTTATTTAACCAGATAATTGTATTAAACTATTATTTTTTTAAATGGCGTTTTTAGTAAGTTCTAAACCAGTACCATAGTTATTAATATCAACGATTTTGTTTAGTGCACCATTTTCATATTCGGTAAACTTAGAAAGTTCTATATACTTATTATTTTCATCTGTTACACGTACAGAAAGTGTAATTGCATATTTACTGCTATTGGTGTCTAGTAGTTCTACATTAGCGTTAATTTCAACTACATTAAAGTATCTTCCTAACAATGTTGTTAAATCGTCAATAATCCCTCGTTTCATACCTTCTGGGTCATTTATGTATAAGTAGTACGTTTTAGGTAGACTGATCAGATTTCCTTGAAATAAATAAGTTTGTCTGCTATCTGTTGTAATGTAATAACTTATAATTCTGTCTAATAATTTTTTCGAATCAACAATCCAACCGTCTTCACTTAAACTTCCTATAGTTTTCATGTATAACTCCTTAAAAATAGTCACAAAATAAAAAAAAAAGAAGAAGCTAGTTAATCTAGCTTCTTCTTGAAAAACTTACTTAACGATCATCTGTACTTCATTGGGATTTGTGAAATCAAAGTTACAAGTCTCTAAAATGTAATCTATAGCAGACCAAGTATTTAGTATTCTAAATTTCTCGTAGTTTTCAAGTTCTCTATCGTTAGGATAAAGTGGTTCATCATAATGTTTGACAAACCACCGATCCTCATTAGGATCATCTTGAACAATACCATCCATTACCCGTCTATAGTTATAATCTTCTTCACCAATTTGGTTACCGAATGCATTTTGATAAGTTTCACTATAACCATCGATATTGTTCTCTAGATAATACTGTCTTACAACGGGATGTGACATAATCCAACGTTGCATTGTGAGATTAGCTTGTTGTAGTGCTTCAAAACTAAGTAACTCTTGGATATAGTTATTATCTACTAAAATATTTTCCTTATAGAGTTTATCCATAATACCTAGCTTAAAGATTTTATTATTTACAAAGTCTAATGCGTTATTTAAAGACTGATAGATTCTTTGTCCCACTTCTGTAAACATAGTGGGGAGCTGATTCATTTGTTGCATGATATAATTACTTAGAGTTTGACTATTATCCTTATAAAGCAAATAATCTAAACCTTCTTCAGGTATTGTTATTGCTCTACCCATTTTTCTTCCTCTCAATCGTCTTTTGCAAACCAGTTTGCAAGTGTTGCTACAACTGGTTTTGTGAGTTTTATATTATTACTAAATTCATTAGGTCCATTTAGACTAAGGATGTTATGGTGACTATCAAAATTATGCGCATGTTTTAACATCTTCTCTGTAGTTAGTAGATATAAATTTAATTCATCACCATCAAAATCACCGTTAAATGCCGGAGTGATTAAAAAGCTAAAACTAATCGTAGTGTCTTTCGGATCACTTTTTACTTTTGTGACATAGACTTTTTGAATACTACCTCGATGTAGACTTGGGTTACGGTTAAAAAGACACGGTATCCCGCCACCTGAGTCTCTAATGATTTCATTAAAGATCTCTTCAAGGATTGGAGAATAGATGTGTGAGTGATAATAAAGAAAACTGATTGCTTGTTTAAAAGTATACCCACGTTTAAATAGTCTATTGAGAATATGTTCCCTTAATAATCCACAAGCAACTGTCCAAGGAATATGAATCTCGTCATACCTATGAATACTTGGTAGACTTGTAATAACTGCACGTGCAGTAAAGTGACTGCGAGTAGAACTGATGTGTTGTCTAATTAACCCAGTCTTCTTAAAGAAACTAGTATTGAAATATTTGGTATAAAAGTCTGCTAGTTCAATGAGAGATTTAGCAATTTTACTTTGTTTAATATTAGAAGATTGTGTTCTAAGATCAATACCAGTTAAACGTCTTAAACTATTTAATGGAATAAGAATATTTTTATCCATAAATCTGCCTAATTCATTAGTTTCAGAAGCAAATATTACCTTATTAGGAAAGGGAAGATATTCGCTAAAGATATTGTCTTTATTTTCAAGTAACATAGTCTTAAAGTCAAAAATTTTAGACTCTTTAGTTTCTTTGATGAAATTACTCTCTAACATATCAATAAAGGTGAAGAAGTTATCAACAAAACTATTATACCCTCTTTTGAGATTATACTCTTTTAGTAAGAATTCTAGTTTACCAATAAGCTCTCTATCATTAGCCTTATTTTTTGTAGTGAGTTTATAATGTGGTTGAAGTAAATAAGGAATAATACTGATACTGGTTTTTGCGTACTTATATCGATTAACAAGAATTGCTAAGAGAAAAGGTGAAATAAACTTACTTACTCCTTCGGGTCTTTTACACCATACAAGAAATGAAATAGAATCTTCTAAACTAGATTTTACATGAGTTTTGCACTTATGACAAATTTCACCGATAAAATAAGTTCCTTTTACTTCTCCACATTCACAACTAGGGATAATAGATAAATGTTCTGAAGTATAATTAAT
>Ga0116142_10002020_pt1 | contig 22916 bp, 25 predicted proteins | sample AD_UKC033_MetaG_FD_89785 | JGI IMG/M metagenome (GOLD analysis project Ga0116142, IMG submission 89785) | Active sludge microbial communities of municipal wastewater-treating anaerobic digesters from USA - AD_UKC033_MetaG | ecosystem: Engineered > Bioreactor > Anaerobic > Digestate | place: USA... | reverse complement strand
CTTGATAAGCAAATCTATACAAACTTTTAATTCATTCACAAAAACATTAAAAATAAAAAGCCTGAATTTTGTCTATTAATAACAAACATCAAAAAAATAGCCTGAATTTTGTCCATTACACCATATTTTACAATAGGCTTATTTTTTGATAGTAAGATAATATTTGTAAATTTGAGCGATGAAAAAAATTGTAATTTATATATCATTTGTAGTTTTTAGCATGAATGGATTTTCACAGAAAAATCTTGATTTTCCTGTTTGGCTACAGGGTATATGGGAAATACAATCGGATTCTGGAAGTTCATATGAAAAATGGACACAAGTTTCAGATTCGTTATTTCTCGGACAAACTTTTCGCCTTTTTAACTCTGACACTATTGTGTTTGATACAATGAAGCTGAAATTAGCAGATTCAATAATAATTTATGAAATGTCGGCAAGCATAGGTAATACTATGGTATATGCAGGCTACCCCCTACAGCGTCCCGACCCCTCTGTGTGGAAATTTGAAAATTCTTATATTGATTATCCATTAAACATTAATTATATGATTATGGGTGTTGATACGGTATATGTTTGGACAGAAGCAAAGGATGCTAATGTAGCTTGTATGGATTATTTAATGGTCAGATTTAAGGATGAGTAATCCATTTAATAAACTTGGCTTTAAAACTTATGAATTTAAGCTGAAATCAGAGAGTGGTAAAAATTTGATTTTTGATGAATTTCGCAAATGCTGGATTGTTTGTACTCCGGAGGAATGGGTGCGACAGAATTTGTTAAAATTTTTGGTATCTGAATTTAGTTTCCCTGTTAATTTAGTCTCTGTTGAAAAATCATTATCGCTGGCAGGACGTAAGTACAGATTTGATGCGTTGATTTATAACAAGGAATTTAAACCATTAATGATAATCGAATGTAAAGCTCCTTCAGTCAATTTAAAACAGGAAGTTTTTGATCAAATCTGGAATTATAATTATAAAATCGGAGCTCCTTTTTTCTTCATAACAAACGGATTGACAATTGTTATGGGTGAATGCGATAGAGATGGAGGGATTAAATTCTTTGATGAAATAAAAAACTTCAATGATTTAATCAAAGATTAGACTAAATTTCCGGTTGTGCAGTATCAAAAGTCTCAATATCTTTTTTAATAATCATATCATTTTTTTCTTGTTGTGTTTTTATGGATTTAGCCCTAACAGTAGGTACTCCATATTCAGGTTGAACATCCCCTCCATCACATGAAGTAAATCCCAACACAGATAAAATGCTTATTAAAATTGTTGCTTTAAGCGATAAAAAAGAGATTTTTAGCTTTTTCATATTTTTACATGGTTATTATTAATCGTTTTATTTAATATTATTAAAAAGTTGAAATATCAGTACATCTGAAAACGAATTGCCATTGTTTTTCCATCCTTTTAAATGCCCACAATTTACAAACCCCATTTTTGTAAACAGTTTAATACTAACGATATTATCATAATCAATATTACACCAAATTTGATTTAGTTTTAAAACTTTTGCAGAATAATATATTATCAGCGATAATGCTTGTGAAGCATAAGTTTTATTTTGGAATTCCTTATTTATTAAAATCCCGACTCCCGCTCTGCTGTGAATTGGATCAAAGTCAAAGAGATCAATTATCCCGATTTGTTTAGTATCCGATTTTTGTTCGATTATAAGCCTTAGCTCCTTATTAGTATAGATATCGTAAATACTGTTTTTTATGTGTTGTCTTATTTGCCATTTCGAAAAAGGAGTTCGAGTGTCACTAATAAACCAGTAATCGGGATTGTTCTCGAGACTGAATAAAAATTCAAGATCTTCAGGTTCTGGTTTTCTTAAAATGATAGTATCATTTTCTAGTATTTTCCCAATTTTCTCCATGATTTCAAAATAATTGTAAAATCTTGCATGAGTTTATAATCTTTTGCATACATGACATTTAATCGCTCTGCAACAGCAATAGATATTTCAGATTTTTTTAATAAACTTACAGGTGAAAATATACCTTTCCTGATTTTTGGTAACATACTTGTATCAATGCCATCGTATTCGCAATAAGCAATAAAAGTTTTTAACCCTGTTAAAACCATTAAAACATTTTTAATCATTTTGCCGGGATTTTTGATAAAAAATATCAGAATAGGACTGAAGATAATAAATAGTATTGAAAATAAGAAATCCAGCATTCTCTTGTTCCTTTGGTTTTCGGGTTTGGCAATGCTATTAATATCAATATTGTATAATTCACCGGTTGTGTTAATAGAGTTGCTGCCAATTACTGAAAATCCATCAGGGCTGGCAATTTTATAATCCATGCGGGGATTATTGAGTTGTAGCATTGTTTGTATAATTTGCTGTGATTGTAGGTTTTTAGCACAAAAAATTATTTCATCAATTTTATTAATTTTAATTATTTCGTCAAGTTGTGACAAATCTCCTGCAAAGAAACTGTCAGAACTGTCTTTGCCGGGATTTACAAAAGCACTGATTTTGATTTTAGGGTTATTATTATTTAGAAGTTTAACTAATTCGTTGCTTTCTTTTTTTGAACCGACTATAGCGACACGTTTTTTGCCGGGTAAACTTATTCTGAATGCATTTCTTCCGGTATAGTGTAGTGCAAGCCTGAAAACAGGAATCAATAAAGTTGCCCAAGCCGAACCTAAAAGTATTACAGCCCTTGAAAATCTCAAATGTACAGGTAATAATGAGTAAAAGATAAGTATAATTAGTGTTCCTGAAAGCAATCCTTTAAATACGTTTATCAATTTAACAGGCTTATCATAACCACCAAGAAACATAAGAGATAATAACCAAACTATAATATAGCCTGACAATGCATAATAATACACATCTTGTGGATATGCGTCTTCAATTCCGAATTTGTAATTTGACCAAATAGGTGTTATAAATAAAAAACCACATAAGATAATTAAAGCATCAAAGAATGGCGTAATTAGATTTCTTACGAATCTATAAAATATTGCTAATGCCGCTCTAATATAAATAGCGAATTTGATTAAAGTTATAAAAGCTCCTGCATTACGTTTGGAGAAGTGTTTTTTAGCAAAAATTATCATTGCATTATAAAATACTAATACATAATTGATGCTACTTTTTTTTGTGCTTTCTCCTTTATAATGAATAATTGTTGTCTCAGGTAGATAATAATTTTTGTATCCGGCAAGACTAATTCGATACGAAATGTCTATATCTTCTCCATACATGAAAAAGGTTTCGTCAAGTAATCCGGTTTTATTTAATGTTTCTTTGCGTAATAGCATAAACGCTCCAGCAATCACATCTACGACATGTATTTTTTCTTTATCCAAATAGCTGAGATGGTATTGTCCGAATTTTGCAGATTTTGGAAATATGCGTGAAAGTCCGAAAATTTTATAAAATGCCACTTTTGGAGTTGGTAGTCCTCGTTTTGACTCGGGTAAAAACCGCCCTTTACCGTCAATCATTTTTACTCCAAGACATCCGGCATCCGGGTGCGAATCCATAAAGTTGCTTACGGTCAATAAGGTCTTTTCCTCAATTACAGTATCGGGGTTTAATAATAGCACATATTCTCCAACAGATTTCTTTATTGCTTGATTATTAGCATAAGAAAATCCAAAGTTGTTTTTGTTTTCTATTAGTTTAACTTGAGGAAATTTTTTCTTAACCATTGCACATGATCCGTCAACGGAATTGTTATCTACAACAAAAATTTCTGTTTCACAATGTTTCGCAGACTCTAATACGGAGTTTAAACATTGTTCCAAAAAGTGTTTAACATTATAATTTACTATTATGACAGAAATTTTCATCAACTAATATAAACTGCAAAAGTATAAAAAAAGTATGTCAAAAAATGGTAAAAATAAATAAGGACAATAATATCATCTATATTTTAATTAAAAATCTATTGAAATAAAACGATTGTCTTTATTTCCCGAAAAGCTTTTGAAAGAAACTCTTTTTAGTTTCTGTATCATTTGTTCCTTCTGAAATATTTTGCTGAGAATCAGGTAAGAGAATTTGTCTGATATTATCCCAACCAATAAATCCTCCAATATTTCTGTCATCAATAAAAATATCAGCATTGATTTTACGACTTATATATTTGTTGAATTCTTCGTTAGGGTGAGACTCGTTAACAGCATGAAACATCAGTCCATTTTCGAGACAAAAATCAACAGCATTTTTAAGATCAATGCCATCGCGTACAGTCCAAAGAATAAGTTTGTGACCTTGTTCTTGAAGTTCTCGCAGCACTTCAAAGGATCCCGGAATAACTGGTCCAATTTCAGGATATTTGTGTTCAACTATAGTCCCATCAAAATCTACCGCTATTACAAGAGATCTATCTGTCATATTCATTATTGTACTTTGTATAAATAAGCCTTTGAATTAACAGAATTCTCATCATCAGGAGCCATAATAAGTTTATCGTTCGTCAATGATATAATCTTTGTTCGAGAGACTTCAGAACTTCCATCGCTTTTTACAATAATGTATTGACCGTCTTTTGATATATCCCAATGACCTTCAGTTGTTCCTTCAAAGCCTTGTTTGTAATACTTTTTGTTAGACATGAATTTTACTTCTGTCATAGCAATTATCTCAGGCATTTTTTGTCTTACAATTTCTTCGTACTGAGGGCTTAAATTAAAACTACCTATTTCCAAAGAATCTACTTTCCATGTCCCAACAATTTTTTGTGTGTATTCTGACCTGAGATTTTGAGAAATTAAGTTTCCACAACTTATCAGAAGAATTGTTGAAATAATTAAAACAGCTTTTTTCATATTCGTAAAATTTAAAATAATGTACAATTGTTTCAAATTAAATTAATTTTTAACTTCATTAACTGTTATTTCATTTGTTGACAAATTTAATATTTTATAGTCAATTTGCAAATTTTTTAATATATCCGGCATTCTGGAATAGCTGGTGTCGGTTATGAAAATTTGTCCAAAATCATTTTGTGAAACAAGTTTTGTTATAACTTTTACTCGCTTTTTATCCAGTTTGTCAAAGATGTCATCGAGAAGCAATATCGGTGCCATGTTTATTTTTTGTTTAATATACCCAAACCATGCAAATTTAAGACTTATAATAAAAGTTTTTTGCTGACCTTGTGAGCCATATCTCTTTATTGGTAAATTGTTTATTCTGAAATCGAAATCATCTTTATGAATTCCTGAAGATGTAAATCCGAGAATAATATCTTTATCAATATTTCTTTCCAAAAGTATTTGAGGCTCATCATCGTGAAGTTGAGATTGATAGATAAACTGAACATTTTCTTTATTGTCTGAAATCAAGCTATAATAGTTTTGAAAAATTTCAATTATTTCTTGAGCAAAAGTGTTCCTGGAATTATAAATTTTTTTTCCTGTTTCAGAAAGTTGTATATTCCAGACTTCAACTTCGTCTTTGTCAAGCTTTGCTCCTTTCTGAACATTTTTTAACATATTGTTTCGCTGCTCAAGTATGCGATTGTAATTAATCAGATTATTAAGATAAATATGATCAAACTGTGAAATTACCGAATCGGAGAACTTTCTACGAAATTCGCTACCTTCATGTATAAGATTTGAATCATAAGGATTCGTGTAAACTACCGGTAACAAACCAATATGTTCGGAAAGTTTTTGATACTCAACACCATTTCTGCGAAAAGATTTTCTTTTGTTTGTATGCAGTCCGCAATAAATGGCTTCTGTTTTGTCAAAAAGGTTGAAATCGCCCTGTATAACAAAAAAATCCTCTCCTGTCCTTATATTTTGACGATCGCTAAAATTTAAAAAGCTTTTACAAAAAGATAAATAATGGATACTATCTAAAATATTTGTTTTCCCTGTACCATTATCCCCTGTGAAACAATTTATTTTAGGGCAAAAATCTATGTCAAAATTTTCAAAATTCTTAAAATTTATCAGTGAAAGATTCTTTAAGTACATCAGTTTATTTTTGTTGCAAAACTATAAAAATTTACAACATTATTAATTCGTAATTTACACTGAGATGATGATATCTTATCTTGTTATTGTGAATTTGGATTTTGAATAATAATAATTTTTTAAAAAATAAGCTTATTTTATAATATAATTCAATTAAATGATTTAAATTTGCAGCCTTAATTTGGAAATTTAATAGACTATGGCAAAAAATAAAAAAAATGTACCGGAGAATGATAGTTTTAAATCGGTAGAGTCTGCTTTAAGTCGAGCTGAGAATTTTATTGAAACGAACCAGAAAGCTTTTATGTATGGTTTGGGTGGAGTTTTGGTTTTAGTTTTACTGGTTATTGGATATTTTAAGTTAATTAGAGAACCACGTATCCAGGAAGCATGGTCGGAAGCTTATAAAGCAGAGTTTTATTTTGAAAGAGATTCGTTTAATCTTGCTTTAAACGGAGATTGGGCTTATCCGGGTTTTCTGGAAATTATTGATAATTATGGAAGAACTCCGATGGGTAATGCAGCAAAATACTACGCTGGTGTTTGTTACATGAGATTGGGTGATTTTGAAGCAGCAATTGACATGCTCGAAGATTTTAAAAGTAAAGATCCAATGGTTGGAGCAATGGCAGTTTGTTTGATTGGTGATGCAAATATGGAATTGGGGAATATGGATGATGCTTTAGAGTATTATCTAAAAGCTGCCGAAAAAGCTGATAACGAGTTTCTATCTCCGATTTTTTTAATGAAAGCCGGACGTACTTGTGAACTTTTAGGCGATAACAAACAGGCTTTGGAATTATATCAAAGAATTGATAAAGAATATTATGAAACTCCTCAACAACAAGAAATTGAAAAATATATCAAAAGAGTGGAGATGAAATTATAAAATTCAGGATTACAAAATTTATATAGGGGCTTAAAGCCCCGTTTTTTTAATATTATGGCAAGTTCGTTAAAAAATTTATCTGAATATCCGGAATCTGGAATTCAAAACCAAATAAAGAAAAGATATAAAATAGGTATCGTAGTTTCTGAATGGAATACTGAAATCACTGATAAACTTGCTGATGCAGCAATAAAGACTTTAAAAAAATATAAATTTTCTCAAGAAGATATTGTAAAAAAATATGTTCCGGGTAGTTTTGAGTTGGTACTTGGGGCAAAGTATCTGATAGATTATGCTTTGGTTGACGCGGTTATTTGTTTGGGTTGTGTTATTCAGGGAGAAACCAGACATTTCGATTTTATTTGTTCTGCAGTTGCTGATGGTATTATGAAACTAAATATTGATTTAGATGTCCCAATTTCTTTTGGAGTATTAACAACAAATAACATGCAGCAAGCAATCGAAAGGGCAGGAGGGAAACATGGCAATAAAGGAGAAGAAGCTGCTATAGCTGTTCTTAAAATGCTGTATTTGGAAAACTCACTATTAGAGGAATATGGTTCTGATTTTGATGAAGATGAAGAATTATTTGAAGATTTTTAGTGTTATTGTTTTCTCAGTTTATATAAACGCTTGTTCAACAAATAAGAATTGGCAGGATGCTTATGTAATATATTCGGATGGATATTCAAAAAGTACTCAGATTGTTGCAAAAAAAGGATCTTATTATACATTCATTAGAGCCCAATCAGATCACACATCAGGCAAAAAAGAAATTCTAATTCCCGAAGATGTTAAATTAATCTCAGGAAAAGATTTTGCTTTTGTTAGTATGTATTTTGATGAAGAAAATTATGGAATGGAATCATGGAGTTTTGGAAAAGTTCTAGCAGGAGATACCATTAAGTTAGCTGAAACAAAATTTCAGTTTAAAACTTGTGCATGCAAAACCGCAGGTAAATTTTTTCATGGATATTTTCTAGTTGCACAAGATAGTCATTTGAAAATTAAAACAGATAATAAGCATAATATATACAACAGATTGGAGATTTATGAGTTTGTTGAAAAATATTCTGATTTCATACTGCCAAAGGAAATAAATAATATTGATGATCTAATAAATAGTCTTGAAAATATCAACAATTAACATTTGTAATTATTTGATAATCAGATAAATATTTCGATATTTAATAATTATTGTTAATAATGTTGATAAAAAGCATTTAAGAGCAAAAAAAATTGCTCGATTAGTTGTAATTTTGACTTGCAAAATTTAATACGTAATAGATGGGAAAAATAATAACATTAGCTAATCAAAAAGGAGGAGTTGGAAAGACAACTACAGCAATAAATCTTGCTGCAAGTCTGGCGGTATTGGAATATAAAGTTTTGATAGTGGATGCTGATCCACAGGCAAATGCGACTTCCGGATTAGGTTTTGATGTCAGAAATATACGTACCGGATTATACGAAACATTAATTAGAGATGAAGATCCTCGAAATGTGGTTTTATCATGTAATATCCCGGGATTGTTTATATTACCTAGTCATATAGATCTTGTTGGAGCCGAAATTGAAATGCTAGAGCTGCCGAATAGAGAAAAAGTTCTAAAACTTGTACTGGAAAAACTTAAAGACGAGTATGATTTTGTATTAATTGATTGTTCTCCTTCGCTGGGATTGATTGTTGTTAACGCACTTACTGCATCTGATTCAGTATTAATTCCTGTTCAATGCGAATTTTTTGCACTTGAAGGCTTAGGTAAATTACTTAATACAATTAGAATTGTTCAGGGACATCTTAATCCTGATTTGGATATAGAAGGATTTGTAATGACTATGTATGACTCTCGATTGAGATTGTCGGACCAAATTCTTGAAGAGGTAAGAAAACATTTTGATACGATGGTGTTTGAAACTGTTGTTCATCGTAATGTAAAATTAGGTGAAGCTCCTAGTTTTGGACAAACAATTTTTGATTATGATGTAACATCAAAAGGTGCAGCAAACTATTTAAATCTTGCTAGAGAACTTTTGCAGAGAAATAAAATGACTAAATTAAACGAAGAAGAAAAAATTATAATTTAATTATGGCAAAGAAAAATGCTTTGGGTAGAGGGCTTGATGCACTTATAGATACATCATCGGCGTTACAGACGGGTAAGCAAAAAGAACCCAATGAAATAGATATAAATTATATTGAAGCAAATCCGTATCAACCGCGTTCAACATTTGATGAGGAAACTCTGCAAGAATTGGCCGATTCGATAAAAGAATTAGGTTTGATACAACCTATAACAGTCAGAATTCTTGAAAATGGAAAATACCAACTAATCTCAGGTGAAAGGAGATTAAGAGCAGCAAAAATCGCTGGTTTGAATAAAATTTCAGCTTATATTCGAATTGCCGATGATCAAGGTATGCTTGAAATGGCATTGGTCGAGAATATTCAGAGAGAAGATCTTAATTCTATCGAAGTTGCTATCAGTTATCAGAGATTAATTGACGAATGTAAGCTTACACAGGATGTGTTAAGCCAAAGAGTAGGTAAAAAAAGATCTACAGTCTCAAATTATATCAGATTATTGAATTTACCAGCTAAAATTCAATTAGGACTACGCAGCGAAAAAATATCTATGGGGCATGCTCGCGCTTTGTTAGCTCTAAAAGATGAAGACACTCAGTTGATGATTTATGACCAGATTCTAAAATATGATTTTTCTGTTAGAAGAGTAGAAGACATTGTGCGTGAATTGAACAGTGATGGTTCTGTTGATAAAAAACTTCTGAAGAAAAAAGTATTTGCTACCGCTGAAGATTATCTTCAATTGCAGAAACATCTTTCGACTTGCTTTGCAACAAATGTAGATTTTAGAAGATCTGCAAAAGGAAAAGGTAAAATTGTAATTCCATTTAAAAATGATGGAGACCTAGAGAGAATTATTGCAATTTTGGATAAAATAAATGTATAGTTTGAGTATATTAAGGAAAATATTGTTTTGTTCTATATCCATTCTGATATCAATATCAGGCTTTTCGCAAAATAACGATAAACAAGAGATCGATAAAATACATTCACCAAGAAAAGCAACAATATTATCTGCTGTACTTCCCGGTTTGGGTCAAGCATATAATAAAAAATATTGGAAAATGCCTGTAGTTTATGTTGGTATTGGTGCTTTCTCATACTTGGCATTTGATAATCAGGCAGAATTTACAAGGTACAAAAATGCTTACATAATTCGTCATGATGGAGGAGTAGATGAATTTACTTTAGGTGATGGTACTCAAATATATAATGATCAAGCATTAATAAATAGTATGGATAGATTCAGAAAACAGCGAGATTTGTGTTTGATTGGAGCTCTTGTTTTTTATGCCTTGCAAATTGTTGATGCTAACGTTGACGCAAACTTGTTTGATTTCGATATAAGTGATGATCTTTCTCTAAAAATAAGCCCTTCTGATTTTAATCAAGTTTATATGCGAACTCCTGTAATTGGAATAAATTGTAAAATTAAATTTTAATCTATGAAATTCAGGAAGTTTTTTTTGCTGATTATCGTTATGATGTACGGATTTGGTCACTTGATTGCCGACAATGATTCTATTTTTGTTAAAAAAAATGATGGCTATACCATGGCTGATCATCTTGACAGTTTGCTTTTATCATGGTATTATTATACGGGTCGTGATACCATCACTTATTTAATACCTTCTGACAGATATGCTTTTAATACAGATTTGTCTGACTCTGTTTACTGTGAAAGGATCAAGAAAATTGTCACACCAATAGATGTAGCATACAACAAAAATGTTCAAAATTATATTGACAGATATGTTAAAAACGGAAGATGGATAGCTCCAAAATTTTTAGGACTGTCTTATCAATATTTTCCAATGTTTGAAGAAAAACTTGACGCTTATGGGATTCCTTTAGAACTTAAATATTTACCTATAATTGAATCGGCACTAAATCCAAGGGCAAAATCGCCTAGTGGAGCTGTCGGGTTATGGCAGTTTATGTACAAAACAGGACAAGGTATGGGGCTTGAGATTAATTCTTATGTTGATGAAAGAATGGATCCCGAAAAATCTACAGATGCTGCCTGTCGTTATTTAAAGAGCTTGTATGAAACCTATGGTGAATGGACATTGGCTTTGGCAGCCTATAATGCAGGTCCCGGGACGATTAATAATGCAATCAGACGTGCTGGTGGAACAGCAAACTACTGGGATCTATATCCATATTTACCAAATGAAACAAGAAATTATGTGCCTGGTTTTATTGCTATTGTGTATTTATTTACTTATGCAGATTCGCATGGATTTAAGCCAGAGAAGATAGACTTTTTTGATGATGTTGATACAGTTATGATTACTCAAGAGCTACATTTTGCTCAATTAGATTCTGTTTTAGGAATACCGGTTGAGCAAACCAGGGAACTTAATCCTCAATATAAACTTGATATTGTCCCTGCAAAAAATAAAGCCTATCCTTTAAAAATGAGAAGGCAATACATTAGCAAATTTATAGAGTTGGAAGATTCTATTTATAATTTTAATGATTCAGTATTCTTTAATCCCGAAAAATTCACATATAAACCGGATGAAAAATATGTAGAAACAGTTTGTGTTGCTGAACAACCTGCCGGGACAATTGCATTAAATTATACTGTGAAGTCAGGTGATGCAGTAGGACTTATTGCTTCATGGTATGGAATTGATATTGCACAACTGAAAGCGTGGAATGGCATGTATAGCAACAGTATTGTTGTCGGTCAAGTTTTAAAGATATACGTACCAACAGCTCTTGAATCAAAATATAAATTAGTTAATAATTTATCATTTGAAGAAAAACAGAGAATGATTGGGATCAATCCGGTAACAAATACTCCTAAAGAAGAACCTTTAGATCCCGCTTATGAGTATTATACTGTAAAAGCAGGTGATAGTCCTTATGGGATATCATTGAAATATCCCGGTATTTCAGCAGATGATATAATGAAACTTAATGGAATTAGTGATCCATCAGGTTTAAAAATTGGACAAAAGTTAAAAATTAGAAAAAAGTAATAATAATATGAGAAATATAGCCGTTTTAGCAGGAGGATACACCTCGGAGAGACATATAAGTCTTAATTCAGGAAATCAAATACTGAGCAGTTTGGATAGAAAATTATACAATGCTTTTCTGATTGAAGTAAATCCGGACGGAATGTTCTACCTTTTTGAAAATGAAAGATACCAGGTAAACATGAATGATTTTACAATTATTATTAATGGTAAGGTTATTAAATTTGATTACGCATATATCGCATTGCACGGTTCTCCTGGCGAGGATGGAAAAATTCAGGGTTGGCTGGATATCTTAAAGATTCCGTATTCTGCCTGCAATGTCTTTTCATCATCGGTAAGTTTTAATAAAAATGCTTGTAAAAAAATGCTTGAAAATACAGGCATTAATCTTGCAAAATCTGTAGCATTGGTCAATGGCGAAATTTTTTCAGTAGATGAAGTAATTGAACGAACAGGATTGCCCTGCTTTGTTAAGCCAAATACTGCAGGTTCGAGTTATGGGGTAACGAAAGTCTATGAAAAAGATAAATTAATTGATGCGGTTAATCTTGCTGCTCTAGAAGATAATGTTGTAATTGCTGAGGAATTTATTGAAGGTACAGAAGTATCTTGTGGAGTATTAAAAACTTCTAATATGGAATTGGTTTTCCCAGTTACAGAAATAGTTACAGTTAACGATTATTTTGATACTCAGGCTAAATACGATCCTACGTTAACGCAGGAAATAACTCCTGCAAGAATATCTGACAAAGAAACAATGCTTGTACAGAAGTATAGTTCAATGATTTATGATTTATTAAGTTGTAAAGGTATAGTTAGAATAGATTATATTATTAAAAATGGCAAACCATATTTTCTTGAGCTGAATTCTATTCCGGGTATGAGTGCAGAAAGTATTGTTCCAAAGCAAATTAGAACTATTGGTAAAACGATGGCTGAAATTTTAACTTTAGTTATTGAAGATTCTTTTAAATAATTATGTTAGTTTCCAAAAAGTTTTGACCAAAAACTTTTCTTTCCTTTTGTCTTTTCGTTATTAGGATTTGAAATGACGGATTGCATGTTGTTATTAGCAGCTTCTTTATATTTGCTTTCCAGAATTTCTCCGGCACCTTTTGGAATATCAGGCATACTTCCGCAATAAGGACAAGCTTTGGATTCAACTGGGTTATATGATGCTGAGCAATTAAGACATCTAAGCATTCCGGTTTGCACCAGATTTACACAGCCACAATTTTCACATACAACAGAATCAGAATTTTCGGGAACATTCAACTTTGTATTGCATGTCTTACATGATATCTCAGTCAAAGTCACATCCGGTATTTCCACGAAACTATTTTCAAGTCCGAAGTGTTTAACTAAAGCTTCAACTTCATTATTATTATAAATTTGAAGCATTAAATAGACCGAGTTCTTGAACATGAAATCTTTATTTAATACAACTTCTCCTTCAGGGTGATTTTTTACTGATTCGAATGAGTCCCAGTCTTCAAAACCTTCTTTTATAATATTGAGATTTTCTTCAAAAAATTTAAAAAAATCATCATTAATATCATATTTTAACCTTCCGTTTTCGACTGTATATTTCAATTTCGAACTATCAATTAGAGAATATTTTTCTAATCTGATAAAATAATCTTCATTGATAGTTTCATTATACATTTCAGAATAAAATTGCAAATATTTCTCCCTAAAGGCTTTTTGTTTACCCTTTGGTCCAAATCTCTCAGGGTATATGTCAAATTCAAGTTTGTGTATTTGTATTTGTGTATCAATAAATATTTCTTTGTTGCGATCTTTTTTTACTTCTGCCAATTTAATACATAAATCGTTATACTGTTTTTTAAGCTCTGCATTATCAGAATTATTTGTCCATACATTCATGCTTTCCTGCCATGCTGCCTGCATGTCGTAGCCCATCCACGAACCACAGTAATCACAATATACATACATTGATTTTGATTTGGTTACTTTATTTGCACCGCAAACATAACATTTTTGATTTTTTACAAGCATTGTTTTTCATATTGGTTTTCTCAAAAATAGTAAAATAAATAGAAAAACAAATAGAATTTTGAATCTATAAAGTTTTATCCCGATATCTTTTAACAAGGTATTCTATTTCTTTGTCATCACCATTGCTGTCGTATTCTGCTCTAAGACTGTTCCCGAACATTAAAGCAAAACTTTGCCAGAAAAATGCTGTAACAGATCCTTTCAATTCATTAACAATTTCGTAAGCTGTACTACCACTTTCTCTATCCATTAATTTTACAAGTAACACTCCTTGTGATAATGTAAAACGCGATAATATAGGTTTGTAGTGCTGCATAATCTGTTGTTCGCGTTTTTTTAAATATAGTTCTCTTTTTTTGTCGCTTGAAAACATTGCCAAGGTGTCGTCTATGTTTTTGTATGTCTTTGCTAATTCAAGTGCATAAGGATAAACTTTGAGAAAATTCCTGACAAGTTTGTCATATTGTTTTTGTTCTCTTTTAGTTTTTGGAGATTTGTGAGGATATACAATTACTTCAGGGTAGAATATTAACCCATCCGGAGTATTTTTTACCAAACTGTCAACATTAAGACTTTGACGATAATATTTAGGTAGTTTAAATATTTGTGCAGAAACATCTTCAGCTTTTATCGTGCATCCAACTATTATTAGTATTATGATTACTTTTTTCATTATTGACATTTTCTCGACAAACTAATTTACAAAATTATAACTTATATCTAAAAAATTTTTAGCTTTGACATTCAATTTTTATACCATAAAAATTAATGGACATTAAAAATATAAAATCTTGGATTTTTTTAGTACTTCTAGCATTAATTTGGGGAGGATCTTATATCCTTATGAAACAAGGATTAAAAAGTTTTAATTTTTGGCAAGTTTCATCAATTCGAATGCTAAGTGCATTTGTTTTTTTGTTGCCTTTCAGTATAAGGAATTTAAGGAAATTAAATAAAAAGAACATTTTACCTATTCTTATTGTTGCATGGATTGGGAATTTGATACCTTCCTGGCTTTTTCCACTGGGTCAAACAAAAGTTGATAGTAATATTGCAGGAGTATTAAATTCTTTAGTACCTGTTTTTGTACTAATTGTAGGTATAGCATTTTTTAAAAAGAAAACTGGAATATCGCAGGTATTGGGTGTGATTTTGGGATTAGTTGGGGCAGCAATGCTGGTGACAAAAGATAATCTTTTTATTTTTGGACAAATGAATTATTATGCGCTTTACATTGTTTTGGCGACAGTATTATATTCCGTTAATATTAATCAGATAAATATATTTCTTAAAAATCTAAATGGTCTTGAGATTGCCTCACTTGCATTTTTATTTATTGGACCCATAAGTGGCGGTATTCTAATATTCTCTGATTTTAGTTTGGCAGTATCAAGCAATACTTTATATTTTGATCTGTTTTGTGTTGTTTTGCTTGGTTTATTAGGTTCTGCGGTAGCCGTTTCGATTTCAAATCACATCATAACAAATGCAGGAGCAATGTTTGCATCATCTGTAACTTATATTATTCCGGTATTTGCTATTTTTTGGGGAATTATTGACGGAGAAAGACTTAATTTTAATCAAATTATTGCGACAGTTGTTGTTATTGGAAGTGTTTATCTTGTCAATAGAAATCCACGTTTAAGATAATGGTAAAAATTTTAAACTATAAGCTTAGCTTAAGCGTGATTTCAGGATTTCTGTTAAGTGTAGGATGGCTTTTGCTTGGCTTGGGATGGGTAATGCTTTTTGCTTTTGTACCCATTCTTTTTATTTTGGATAAGCAGCTTGATATCAGAAAAAGAAGTAAAGCTTCAGAATTTTCTTTATACTGTCTTATTAGTTTCGTCATTTGGAATACTATTTCAACATATTGGATTTACAAAGCTACAATTCCGGGAGCAATTGCAGTAATTCTTATTTATTCAATATTAATGGCCGGGGTTATGTTTTTAAGCTTCAGGACATTCGAATTGTTGGGAAGACGTATTGGATTGATGGTATTTGTAACAAACTGGGTGGCATTTGAATATTTGTTTATGAATTCTCAGATTTCTTGGCCCTGGTTAGTGTTAGGGAATGCTTTTGCTGATAATGTAAGTCTAATTCAGTGGTATGAATTTACAGGACATTTGGGTGGTTCGGTTTGGATTTTAATTGTTAATGTTTTGATTTATGAATTATTAAAATCAATTATAGAAAAGAAAGAGAAAAGATTATTATTGAAATTATACGGTATTCTCTTTATTTTTTTAATTGTGCCTCTTGGATACTCGTTTATTAAATATCACACATATGAAGAGATAAGTAATCCTGTTGAAGTTGTTATAATTCAACCAAACATTGATCCTTATAATGAAAAGTTTTCAGTTCCTGTTCAGAGTCAGTTGGATAAAATTATTGAAATTGCAGAACTATATAGTGATAATGAAGTTGATTATTTTATTGCTCCGGAAACGGCTATTACTTACGGTGTTTGGGAAAATGATATCTGTAATAATAACTACATAAAGTTTATAAGAGAATTTTTAGAAGATAATCCTCAAGCTAAATTCATTATTGGTGCGAATACGTTGAACAAATATCCGGGAGGTAAAGATAAGACTGAAACTGCAGTGGAATCCGGAAACAGTGGGAATTATTTCGATATTTTTAATACATCTTTACAAATTGACACATCACTAAATGTAGGTATTTATCATAAAAGTAAGCTTGTGCCCGGTATTGAAATGTTGCCCTATCCTAAATTATTTTGGTTTTTGAAAGATTTAATGCTTGATTTAGGAGGCATGACTGGCAGCCATGGAACACAGAAAGAAAGAGAAGTTTTCAAAAATCAAAGATTAAATTTAAGTATAGGAGTACCCGTATGTTATGAGTCTGTTTATGGGCAATTTATTTCTGAATTTGTACTTAAAGGTGCTGATGTTTTATTTTTAATTACTAATGACGGATGGTGGGGAAATACTCCGGGTTATAAGCAACATTTGAATTTATCAAGATTAAGAGCAATTGAAACACGTAGAAGTATAGCTAGAAGTGCAAATACTGGTATAAGTTGTATTATAAATCAAAAAGGAGATATTGTTAGGTCGCTAGAATGGTGGCATTCAGGAGCAATTAGGGGATATTTAAATGCTAATGATAAAATTACTTTTTATGTTAAGAATGGGGATTATTTAGCCCGTATGTCGGTTGTAATTTCTGCTTTAGTTTTACTAATAGGAATAGGGTATTATATTAAAAATAGGTTGAAAAATAATTGATTTTAAAACATTTCGTTTAGTATATTAAAAAAGAAAGAGGCTGTCTAAATATTTTTAGACAGCCTCTTATAAATTAAAGTTATGAAAATAGTATTATTTTACAAGATTTATTTTAGAAGTAGAAACATTGTTTCCTTTAACAACTCTTACAAAATAAGTTCCGTTTGCAAAGTTTGAAAGGTCAATATTATTAACTTCGAATGAGCTGTTTACGGTTTTTATAACCTGTCCCATTAAGTTAATAACTTCGATAGTTGCGTTTTCAACGTTACCAATACTTATAGTTCCATCTGTAGGATTTGGATAGATAGTAACATCAGCATTAGCAGAAATGTTATTTACAGCACTTGGTTCTCCAACATTCATACGGATAATTGGAACATGAGTTCCACCATAGTAATACCACTGATCACCCATGAAATACATCCATGTTTCCCAACCTGATGTAGGAACTGTACCATCAATACCAAATCTCCATTCGTTTGCACCAGAATTAGTGTAGAACTCTACAGCAGCAAGTAGCTCGACAAAGTCGCCTTCAGGAACTTCAATATAATAATTATCAATCATTGGAACAGAATGCATTACACCAACCTCTTCTTCAGAATCAATAGAATAATATGTGCTTGAAGAAACTTCAGCCCAACCCGATGAGCCTTCGTCCCAAATCATTATTTTTGCTACATATCCTGTTCCAACTTCAGTCATCGATGAAACATAAAAATCAATACTGTTAAATTGAGTTGAAACAAAGAATGGAAAAGTAACACCAATTATATCACCATCATTACAACCGTCTGTATAATTACAGGTACTCCAGCTTCCGGTAACATTTCCCTGATCATGAGCATATTCGTTGTTGGTTAACCATGTAACATATTCAAGATTGTTATTAGCAGTGTTTTCATCAGTTTGTCCATCAATACTTGCACTAAGTAAAAAGTGATATTCACCAACCTCAGCAGGATCGAAGAAATATACGTCTTCTGTACTTGTCGAAACTGTGTCAAATTCTTCAACTGCAATTGGAGCTTCGAAAGTTGCATCAATTGTATAAAGTTCATTTGCGTCACCATCTTGAACAGTAGCTGTTAAAATAGGAGTTACGGTCTGTGATCCATAGTTTTTAATAATACCTGAGAAAAATACCGGAGCGCCTACTCCATTTATTTGTTCTTGAGGTACTAAACCATAAAATCCGCTATAGCCATAATTAATGTATTCCGGCCAAAAGTTTACTCTTGCTTGTTGTAAAGCTACGTCATAATCAGGAGCTTCGAACATTGAAATATCATCAACCATCCAGGCATAGTCCCATTCACCAATATATCTAAAACGTAGATAAACTGTTGATTGACCTGCTGCAACAGCAGATATATTTACCATTACTAATGTTGGGTTTCCTGAAGCAGAATTAATATCAATATCTGTGTGTACTTCAAATTGAGTCCAATCTGTTCCGTTAACACTGATTTCAAGGTAAGGAGTACCATGAAATTTTCTGTAATAAGACTCAAAAGAAACAGCAACTTTTGTGTAGGCTGAGCAATCAATGGTTCCGTTATAAACCATCTTTGAATCCTGAGAGGTCGTGCTAACACCTATACCATCAGAGTCATACATTGCAAAACCGTTTGCAGCAGTTGTAGATTCAATAGCTCCCATCCCTGCTGAATAGTAACCTGCAGGTCCGGTGGTTCCAATAACCCATGGTCCGTCATTAGGGTTTTCAGTATCATACTCCATTGTCCATTCAGTAGCATTACTGAAATCATTTGACCAAATAACTGTAGCTTTTGAGTCGTTTCTCATGTCGCCACCTTTAACAGGAATAGATCTCGTTTTCTTTTCCATCATTGATTGTCCGAAAACGAACGACGAAATCAATGCCATTACTAATAAAATTGTAAATTTTCTCATAATAAATGTAATTTTAGTTAATAAATAATTAGTTGTTTTAATTTTTTGCAAGATACAAAAAAAACATAAATGATTGAAAAAATGTTAAAAATTTTAACATTTCTTTATTTTGACAGCTAAAATTTTTAAATTTGCAAAAAAAACAGACATGAAGACAGAAACCAGTTTTAAGGAATTATTGTTTAATGCTGCCGATTCATTATTTTTTAAGTTGTCAAAAGAAGATAAAGATTTATTAATAAAAAATACTGAATGTAGGACTTATAAAAAAGGAGAATTAGTTTTTCTCGAAAATACCAAACCTTCGGGACTAATTTGTTTATCAGAAGGAAAAGTAAAGATTTTTAAAGAAGGAGCCGGTGGTAGAGATCAAATTATCCGATTATCAAGACCTGGAGGTTTTATAGGATATAGGGCTTTATTCGCAGGTGAAAATTATCATGCTTCGGCGGTAGCCATAGAAAACTCAGTTGCGTGTACAATTGAAAAAAATGTTTTGTTTTCTGTCATGAAAAATGATCCAAACTTTACATTTGGTATTTTAAAATCTCTTGCAGCTGAACTTGGAATATCAAATATGAGAACTGTTAGCTTAACTCAAAAGCATATAAGAGGAAGACTTGCTGAGTCATTATTGTTTTTAATAGAAACTTATGGATATTATGAAGATGGAGCTACAATAAAAGCACTTTTATCCAGAGAGGATATTGCAAGTTTAAGCAATATGACAACTAGTAATGCAATAAGAACTTTATCAACTTTTGCAGGTGAAAGAGTGATTGCTATTGAAGGAAGACGAATAAAAGTGCTCGATATCAAGATGTTGGAAAAAATATCCAATATGGGATAAAAATATAATCAATGTAATTATTGTGGGTAGTTGAATTTTTTAACTACCCTTTTTTTTTTATTTTTGCTCAAAAATTTGAATTATGATAAATGAAATATTCGAACATCGTTCAATTAGAAAGTATCTTGATAAAAAGATTCCAAAACATATACTTGATGAAATTCTCTTATCTGCAATTAGAGCTTCAAATACTGGTAATATGCAGGTTTATAGCATTGTTGTTACGACAGAAAAACAAATAAAAGAAGCAATGTCTCCTGCTCATTTTAACCAGCCAATGGTTAAACAAGCACCGGTTATTCTAACTTTTTGTGCAGATTTTAACAGGTTTAAAAAATGGTGTAGCCAGAGAAATGCAGAACCGGGCTATGATAATTTTCTGTCTTTCCTAACTGCTGCGATTGATGCAGTAATTGCTGCTCAGAATGCTTGCCTTGCAGCAGAGTCGCATGGTCTCGGTATATGTTATTTAGGTACAGCAATTTATAATCCTGACAAGATAATAGAAATACTTGATTTACCACAAGGAGTAGTGCCAATAACTGCTGTAACAATTGGCTATCCTGCTGAAATTTCACCTTTAACTGATCGTTTGCCAATTGATGCAGTTATTCATTATGAAAAATATCATGATTTTAGTTCAGATGATATAGATAGAGTATATCAAGACAAAGAGACAAGTGAAGAAAATTTACAATTTGTTGCCGAAAACGATAAAGAAACTCTTGCTCAGGTATTTACTGACATTCGCTATACTAAAACTAATAATGAATACTTCTCAAATGTATTATTTAAAGTACTAAAACAACAAGGCTTTATTGATTTTGACATTCCTGAAAAATTAATTTAGAGATGAATCTGTTAATTTTTTTCGGGGCAATAGTTTTAGTCTTGATTATTGTAATAATAATTGTTTTTAATCTTCCACAATTTGGGAAATTGCCTGATTATAAATTAAATGAAAAAATTATAAATTCGAAGCAGTTTTATAATAAGACTTTTCATAACCTCTACTTGTCAGGTAAAATGAAATTGAATGGCAAAAAGCTTATTAAGTTGTTCAAATCATTTGTAAAATCAAAGGCAGAGAAACGTCCTCCTAAACAAATAGTTTTATGTTCAGCAAATCAGATATGGAAAGAAGAAAATCTAAAAAAGGGGAACTTTATAACCTGGTTTGGTCATTCTTCAATAATGTTAGATATTAATGGAACACGAATATTAATTGACCCTGTTTTTGGTAAATATGCTTCTCCGTTTCGGGGAGCGGTGAAGAGATTTAATAATTCAATACACTTTAGCGATGATGACTTCTTTAAATTTGGAAAAATAGATGCTGTAATTATTTCGCACGATCATTTTGATCACTTGGATTATTATACCATTAAAAAAATAAAAAATTCCGTATCTGAGTTTTTCGTACCATTAGGGGTCGGTAATCACTTATTGCGTTGGGGAATAGATAGAAACAAAATCAAAGAATTAGATTGGTGGGAAGATACAAAATTCAAAAATCTTGAATTAGTTTGTACTCCTTCTCAACATTTCGGTGGAAGAAATCCATTTAGACAAAATTCAACTTTATGGTGCTCGTGGGTTATTAGAACAGGTGATTTGAATTTGTTTTTTAGTGGAGATTCTGGTTACTTTAAAGGGTTTAAAGAAATTGGTAAAAAATACGGACCATTTAATTTGGCAATGCTAGAGTGTGGGCAATACAATGAGCTTTGGCATGAAATACATATGATGCCTGAAGAAACTGCGTGGGCAGGTATTGATTTGGATGCTGAATTGATTTTACCAATTCACAATTCTGTTTTTAGTTTGTCTGTCCACAATTGGGATGAACCATTGAAGAGATTATATGCGGTTACTGAAAACAAAAGTGTTGAGATAATAAAAATTCTTCAGGGAGATAGCTTTGAATTGTAGTTGAAAAATAAATTCGAAAAAAAAAATAAAAAAAAGTGTTCTTTTATGCTAAATTTAAAAAAAAACACTATTTTTACGCAAAAATTTTATAACAAAAAATTGATTAATTATGAAAAAGTTTATTTTAATATCTGTATTTGCATTTGCAGTAGTTAGTTTATTCGCACAATCTAATGCCCCTTGGAATGTTGATTTTAATGTAGGTGGACGTTTATTTTCTATGAATAATAACGCAACCAATTATAACTGTTCTGCTTTAGATTTAGGCGCAAATGTTGGGGTTACTTATATGTTTTATAACATTACAGATGTGGAAGTGTTGAAGTCATTAGGTTTAAAATTTGATTTAGCCTATGACAATGTAACATCAAATATTGATGGCACTGAAGCTGTTTTAGTTACAAACTTGAAACGTGCCTCAGGTCAAATTGTTGTTGATATTGATAATATTATCGGATATCAAATGTATCCCTTTGGATTGGTTGGTCATATTGGTAGTGGATTAACTTTAATGCAAAGAGCCAAACCACGTCCGGAAAGAATGATTAATGGTATAATTGGAGTTAGTCCTCGTTTTTGGATTACAGAAAATATGGCTATTAATATGGATTTCTCATTTATTATTTTAGGTAAACAAACCTATGGTGTTGAAATGATAAATAGATTTTCAGAATCAAAAATTGATAAGTATTCTAATGTTACTTTAGGCTTTACATGGGGAATTCCTGATTATCGTAGTAAAAACACAAGCTTCTAGTAAAAAGTAGTTTTAATTATATAAAAGCAGTTTATTCAATGAGCTGCTTTTTTTTATTTTATACCATATATAATTAGATTAAAAATTTTGAGAATAATTATAATGGTGTATTTTTGTAGACTTGTTAAAAGCAATAAATGAAAGCGATAGAAATGAGCAAAAGCATATTATTAATACTAACAGGATTATTACTAATACTAATCAGTTCCTGTACGTCGGTAAAGAAATTGCG
>Ga0116142_10002012_pt1 | contig 22994 bp, 16 predicted proteins | sample AD_UKC033_MetaG_FD_89785 | JGI IMG/M metagenome (GOLD analysis project Ga0116142, IMG submission 89785) | Active sludge microbial communities of municipal wastewater-treating anaerobic digesters from USA - AD_UKC033_MetaG | ecosystem: Engineered > Bioreactor > Anaerobic > Digestate | place: USA... | reverse complement strand
GAACCGTAAAAGCACAGGGAGAGCAGGTGCAAAAGATATTGGTCGATGGAAAAGAGTTTTTTGGTAATGATCCTAAACTGGCTACCAAAAATCTCACCGCGGACATGGTGGAGAGTGTGCAGGTATTTGATGATATGAGTGACCAGGCCAAATTCACCAAAATAGATGATGGCAGCCGCAGCAAGACCATTAATATCAAACTGAAAAAAGACCGTAACAAAGGATACTTTGGAAGAGTATTGGCTGCACATGGTGACCAGGGCCGTTATGAAGGAAACCTGAGCATCAATAAATTTACCGGCAGCCAGCGGATCTCTTTATTGTTCAACAGTAATAATATTAATAAACAGGGTTTTTCTTTTTCTGATATCATTAGTTCGATGGGCGGCTTCAGCGGCGGCGGTGGTGGTGGAGGAAATTTTGGCGGCGGCGGTATGCAGGTGGTTGGGGGAAGAGGTGGTGGAGGTTTTGGTGGTATGTTTGGCGGAACCGGAACTACCGGTATTATCAGGTCAACTTCAGCAGGACTGAATTATTCTGACGAGTGGGGAAGTAAGATAAAGGTAACAGGCAGTTATTTCTTTTCCGATTCAAGACCAAGGCAGGAGCAAAGTACTTTTCGTCAAACTTTTTTTGCGAACGATTCCACCGCTAACCTGTCAAGGACATCTATGTCAGATAACCTGAATCAGAACCACAGATTCAATCTCCGGTTTGAGTACCAGATCGACTCCATGAATTCGATCCTGTACACACCCTCACTTACGCTACAGCATTCAGATAATTATAGTATAGACAGCTCATTTACCAATTCTATCACACCCTTGAAGCAATACATGGCCATTACCGGTAATTCTAAAAATACGAATACCCGTAACGGATTAAATTTCAATAACAACCTGTTATTCCGTCACAAATTTGGTAAAATCGGAAGGACCTTGACATTGGGGTGGAATAATACCAACGGAAACAGCCAGAGCGATGGGTTGACGATATCTAATAATTCTTTTTACAACAGTGATGGAATATTGTTGTCCGTTTTTGCCCAGAACCAGAATTACAAACAGAAAACAGAGACGAATAATAATGTAATCAGCACTTCCTATACAGAACCATTTGGTTTAAATAAATTATTGGAGTTTAACTATGCTTATACCAATAACGTAAGCGAATCAAAAAGGGAAACGTATAATTATAATGGTACTTCCGGTAAATATGACAGCCCAAACCTGTTGCAGACCAATGATTTTAAAAATACCTATGAAGCTCATCGCTTCGGAGCTAATTTCCGTGTGCAGGAAAAGAAATACAATTACCAGTTTGGTTTGGGTGTACAACGCTCTGAGCTGGAAAGCCAGAGTTACCAGGCCGCTACAGGCAAGGACTCAATAACACGGCAAAGCTTTACCAATCTTTTTCCAACGGCGAATTTCAATTTTACCCCGGCAAGAAGTAAGAACCTGCGATTCTTTTACAACGGAAGAACGAATCAGCCTTCAGTTTCTCAATTGCAGAATGTACCCGATGTAACGGACACCCTGAATGTAAAAATTGGGAACCCTAATCTGAAACAGGAGTTCAATCACAATTTTAATATCGGGTTCAATACGTTCAATATTCTTACTTTTAAATTCATAGCAGCCAATATTAATATCAGCACGACTCAGAATAAGATCGTAAACAGTATTACTACCAACGGCCCGGTACAGCGCACCACTTATCAGAATGTAAACGGATATTTCAGGGCATTTTCCTTCTTTACACTTGGTCTTCCATTTAAGAATGTAAAGCTTAAAGGATCCAGCCTCAATTTTACCAATAATATGTCTTACGTAAAAGATGTCAGCCTGGTAAACCTGCAAAAGAATCTTACCAAGACAATTACTGTTTCACAAGGTGCCGGCCTCAATATCAATAAAGAAAAAATTGATTTTGGCATAAAAGCAAACCTGGCCTACAATAATGTAAAATATACGATCAACACACAGTTGAATGAAGATTATTTCACGCAAACATATTCAGGAGATGTGGCGTATACTTTTCCGAAGAATTTTATTCTGTCAACCAATTTTGACTATCTGATCAATTCCGGAAGAGCGGAAGGATATAACCAGAGTATCCCGCTCTGGAATGCAAGTTTCAGCAAGCAACTCTTTAAAAATAAGAACGGGGAATTGAAATTCTCTGTAAATGATATACTGAATCAGAACCAGAGTATCACCCGTAACACCGGAGACAACTACATTCAGGATACGAGGAGCATGGTACTGAAAAGATATTTTATGGTCAGCTTCCTCTTCAGTCTGAACAGGATGGGGGGTAAAAATCAGCAGCAGCCACAGGGAATGCCGGGAATGCCCCGCTTTATGCAGCGGGAAATGCGGAATATAAGGGTGAACTAACAGGCTATACTTTTCGAAATATAAAAAGGGGCATCACTTATGTGAGCCCCTTTTAGTATAGTAAGGGTTAGTAGAGAAATAGTTAATGCCTTCTGTAATGATTGGCCGCTGCCGCTGATGAACCAGAAATAAAAACAGCTAAAACAGCTTTCAGTAAACGGATAATATTAAAAGAAGGTTTGTAATAATGGCGATAGATTTTTGCCGATTCATGATGATGTACAAGGTGTCTGTTCTTCATATGCTGGATAATTTACTAAGGGTTAACGATTGAATTCCTATTAAAAGTATGCAATAAAATTAAATTTTAATAATATTGGGCTATGTTACAAGCCAGTTAAATCCCGTACACATGAAAAAATCAGTAAAAACACTTGTTCTTCTTACTATTTCATTTTTAATTTCTAGTGCTGCTGATGCACAATTAAAACTTCCTGTTGTTGGTAATGGCATAGGTGGGGATATTAAAAAAGTGATTGAAGATTACCCGAACCGGTTTATCAACCTGATGGGCGAAGTGAAGACGCTTAACGAGCAGTCAACGGATTATTTTTGCAATTTTAAAGTAAATGGCGCTGAAGAAACTTTTGTAACCCGCTATTCTGCCAAAAGGGAAGGAGTGGTAAGCTGGCAGGCACTAATGATTACTACCGAAGATTTTGAGGAAGCAAAAAAGAAATTCAAATCATTATACAACCAGGTCAACAATCTTTCAGTAAGTAGTGGTCAAAAAAATTTTCTGCTGAAAGCGGACTATAAATCACCGCAGGAAGAAATGAAATTTACCTCAATTCTTTTTTCATTAGATCCTGTTGAAGAGGCCGTCAAAAAACTAAAAGTAGAGTTATCGCTACAGTACCAGGCTCCTATGGAGTGGAAAATAAAGATACTGGTGTACGACAAGGAAAGGGAGGATGACGAGAGAGGCAAAGCCACTGAGGAGTAGAACTCTTTGTTCTATGTATTCTTTAACCTTCATTAACATTAAACCAAGCCCTTTTAACCACTAATACGGTGAGGTAAGAATATTTTCGTAGCTGAAACCAGGTTAGCTATGAGATCTATTTACTTTTTACTTCTTGCCATTTGCATTACTATTTCTTCAGCAGCCCAGAAAAATGGTTCTGTAAAGGGAGTAGCTTTTGATACTATCAGTAAGCAAGCTGTTTCCGCAGCTACAGTTACTGTACTGGAAAGAAAAGATTCCTCTTTGGTTACATTTACTATGACAGGCAGTGACGGACGCTTTGAGTTAAAGGGTCTTGCCAATGGTGATTACCGCCTGCTTATCACCCATGTTAATTATCATAACAGCAATAAATATTTTTCTATATCCGAGGCCACAAAAAATGCAGACCTTGGAAATGTGGTAATGAATGATAAAGCCAAAGTACTGGAAGAAGTGGTGCTGGCTAATGAAGCGCCGCCTGTCACCCTGATCAACGATACTATCCAGTACAATGCCGGGTCGTTCAAAACACAACCCAATGCCAGTGTAGAACAACTCCTGAAAAAACTTCCGGGTGTAAAAGTGGAGAAGGATGGTACCATCAAAGCACAAGGGGAAACCGTGAGCAGGGTACTCGTAGATGGAAAAGAGTTTTTTGGTAATGATCCCAAAATTGCTACAAAGAATCTGCCAGCTGATGCTGTAGACAAAGTACAGGTATATGACAAACAAAGCGACCAGGCACAGCTAACTGGATTTGAAGATGGCAATTATGAAAAAACAATCAACCTGAAGCTGAAAAAAGATAAAAAGAAGGGAATGTTTGGTAAGGTGAACGCCGGAGCAGGTAACAAAGAACGGTACGAAGGGAAATTCAATGTCAATTCATTTAAAGGGGCCAGGCAATTCTCTGCCATCGGTATGGGCAACAATACCAATGCAGAAGGATTCTCTTTTATGGATATTTTGAATTTTACCGGTGAAATGGCCCGTATGCAGCGGGGTGGCGGAGGCGGGAATATTAATATCAATATTTCCAGCCAGGACGCATCAGCTATGGGAATGAACGGGGGCAACCGGAACAGCGGTATTATTACTGCCTGGGGTGGCGGATTGAACTATAATAATATTATTGGTAACAAGCTGGATTTTCAAAGCAATTATTTTTACAACCGGTACAATCCCAATACAGAGAGTCATATTCAGCGGCAATATGTTTTGCCCGACACTTCCTATTATAATGTGAATACCTATGCAGATAATCTTACTAATTCACACCGGTTTAACCTGAACATGCTGTACCAGGTGGATTCGATGAATTCCATCCGTATTAATCCTTCTTTTAGTTATCAGAAAACAAATAACAGATCTCAGAGTGATTACCAGACTTTATCTGAACAACAATCATTGATCAACGAAGGATTCAGTAACAACCGTTCTGGCAGCGAGGGATATAATTTTCGAAATGATATAACCTGGCGGAGAAAGTTTGCCCGCAAAGGGAGAACATTCTCTCTCTCGTTGCAAACCACATTAAATGAGAGTGAGGGAGATGGCAGTCTTTCATCTGTCAATAGTTTTTATAATCCAAACGGGTCTTTATTCAGAAAGGATACACTTGATCAGCAAAGCATCACTACCGGGGATCTTCGAGGTTATACGGCAAGGGCGGTATATACAGAGCCACTCTGGAAGAGATCTTTACTGGAATTGAGTGCAGGAAAAAGCAATACCCGGAGCACTTCTGATAAAGAAACTTTTGACTATAATCAGAATAATGGAAAGTATGATGAACTGAATTCACAACTCAGCAATGATTTTGAAAACACATACGGTTACACCAACGGGGGTGTTCGCCTCCGGACACAACGAAAAAAATATAACTATGCCGTCGGTGTCACCTGGCAACAGGCAGAACTGGAGGGAAGGGTCACCAGCGGTATTAAAGATTCTGTAATCAATAAAACTTTCGGGAATTTTTTACCTAACGCAAGATTCCAGTATAATTTTTCCAGGTTCAGGAGTTTGTCTCTCACTTATAACACTTCCACCAATCAGCCATCCATGTCACAATTGCAGCCGGTGCCGGATATATCCAACCCGCTGAATATACGGGAGGGTAATCCTGATCTGAAACAAGAATATAATCATATGCTGCAGACCGGCCTGACCATGGTGAGTCCCTACAAGAATAAAAACCTGTTCCTGTTCTTTACAATGCAGGCAACGAAGAATAAGATTGTTAACTACGATTCGCTAAACCAGCAAACCGGAATAAGAAAAACAAAACCTGTTAATGTAAGCGGCGTATACAATCTGAACAGCAATATAAGTTATAGTATGCCTGTTCGTTTTCTGAAAGGAAGTATTGAACTGAGCAGTGTAGTTGGTTATAGCAATAGCAAGCAACTCACCAATACACAGGCCGGAACTATCGGAACTAATATTATTAAAACGTTGACATTGGGGCCCGATGTGAGACTGGATATGAACCCCACGGCAAAACTGAATATTATGTTAGGAGCCGGCATCAATCATAATAATACAAGATACTCATTGCAGCCTTCTTTTAACAATACATATCTTTCGCAGGAGTACACCGCCTCGCTTGACTGGGAAATGCCTAAAAGATTTTTCTTTGCTACTGATTTCAGCTATGTGATCAACAGCCAGCGAGCAGCAGGATTTAATGTGAAAGTGCCTTTATGGAATGCCAGCATCAGCAAGCAAATGTTGAAGTTCAACCGGGGTGAATTGAAATTCAGTGCAAGAGACCTGCTGAATAAAAATGTAGGTATCAGCCGCAATACAAGCAACAGCTATATCGAAGACAGCAGGGCGTTGACGCTTCGCCAGTTCTTTTTGCTCAGCTTTACGTATAGTTTGAGTAAAACAGGATTGAACAATGCGGGAGGAGGCGGTATGCGGATCATAGCAAGATAGATCAGGAAGAAGTTGGTAATGTAAAACTGAACCGGCTTCCTTTTCCGAAGTCAGACTCAACGGTAATGGTACCGCCCTGCGCTTCAATAAATTCTTTGCAGATAGCAAGGCCGAGACCGGTGCCTTCTTTTGTGCCCGGTATTTTGAAATAGCGGTCGAATATTTTGTCTTTGTATTGGGGATCAATGCCTTTCCCAAAATCCTGTACAGTGAATTGTACTTTGTTTCCTTCCTGTTGAATATTGATAATAATTTCTCCGTTTTCACGGGAATAACGGATAGCATTGGTCAGAAAATTATTCAATACCCAGGTGGTTTTATCAGCATCAGCTCTAATGGCAGGTATGTTGTCTGCAATTTGTTTTTGAATAGTTAAGTTTTTTTGCTTTGCCGCATTTTGTACAGAAGCAAGAGCTTTATCAATTATTCCCCATGGTTGTACATCCTGCAGGTTCAGTTGTATTTTACCGCTTTCCACCTGCGACATGTCCAGTAGTTCACTGAGTATGCGCAGCAGCCTTTTATTGTCTTCCTTCAGGTTTTGCACCAACTCTTTTTGTTCAGGGGTAAGGGTACCCACCCGTTCATCTTCCAGCAATTTCAAACTGAAATCAGAAGAAGCAAGGGGTGTTTTCAATTCATGAGACACAGTAGCGATAAAGTTGGTCTTGGCAACATCCAGTTCTTTGAAGGGAGTGATATTCTTCAGTACAATTACAACTCCGGATGGCTGCCCTTCATGTGTAAGGTCAACAATTTCTTTAGTGAAATAATTCTCTTTTCCTTCTACTACAATTTTAAAAGGACTGTTGCTCTGTTCGTTTACCAAAAACCGGAACAGGTCATTACGTTTTTTTACTTCCTCCTGTGAAAGCCCGATGATCTCCGGCTCTTTGAGGCTGAGCAATTGGAGTGCCTGTTGATTGGCAAAAAGCACCGTTCCCTTTTTATCAATACCAATGCTGGCATCTTTCAATGAATTAATGACCGCTTCGGCTCTTTGCTTTTCAAAAAGTATTCTGGACAAGTTGCTGTGCTCATATTCATCCAGTTTCTCAGCCATGCTGTTAAAGGCATTGGCCAGATCGCCAAATTCATCCTTTCTGTTCAGGTGTATACGCTGACCGTAGTTTTTATCGGCAATAGCTTTGATACCTTCGGTTAATGAGGCAATAGGAGAGGCCACCAGCGAAGGAAAATTGAAGAGGAAAGTGAAACCTAGTAACAAACAAACTGTAAGACAAATAGTGATAATGGTTTTGGCCTGCTGGGCGGAAGCCTGTACTGCCTGGTTCTTTTTATCAATTGCCTGCAGGTTCACCTTCATAATACTGCTGATATCCTTGCGGATCAAAGAGGGAAGAGAATCTGTCAATCCCGGTTGTTTCAACTGATTGAAGTGCTTCCGCAAAGATTCGGCCATTTCCTTTTCTCCGGGCTCTGTAATATTGGCTTCCTGTAATTGAAGGTGTTTCTCAAAATTGCTAAAACCCCTTACGCTGTCCTTGCTGTTCAACATGTCCAGTTCCGTCAGCATATCACGGCTGTAGTTCAATGTTTCGTAGTTATCCTTCACTATTTCTTTGGAGTCTTCTGCGAGGCGGTTGAAGTAAAAAAAACTAACCGCTCCAACAAGTATCAGCAGGGCAAAAAGGAAAAGTCCCCCAAGGGCTACTTTGGTTTTAAGCTTAATGGCCATCAGGATAAAATAATAAGGTCCACATCATTGGCCGAAAGAGTTTTTAAAAGCTGGTTAAATACATTAGTTCGCAGTATCACCTGGAACAAATTTAGGTGAGGTTTACCGATACAAACTGTTGTGATCTGTTTTTCCACCACTATTTCCATGATTGCTTTGGCAATATTACTGTGCTTGATCTGTAACACTTCTCCTCCCAGTTCTGTTGCCGTCTTGAAATTATTGATAAGATGACGCTGAGATGCGAGCTGAATTTTATCCAGGGATTCTTTGGGTGTTTGCACATACAGCACATACCACTGGCTGTTGTAGTAAGATGCCAGTCTGCCGGTTTTACGGATAATACGCTGAGCTATTTCATGACTGGTTGAGATGCATGCAAGAAAACGTTCATGTTTCCATGGCCTGTCTTTGGCAGTTACTTCATAATCCACTTTTCTTTCTACCTGGCCGGCCACTTCTTTTAATGCCAACTCCCGGAGCTGTAGAATCTTCTCAGGCTTAAAAAAATTTTGTAACGCCTGTTGTACTTTACTGTGGTCATAGATCTTTCCTTCCTTTAGCCTTGTGATCAGTTCATCAGCTGTAAGGTCAATATTCACTACTTCGTCGGCCATCTGTAACAGCTTGTCGGGAACCCTTTCAGCCACTTCTACACCGGTAATGTCTCTCACGTCTTCATTTATGCTTTCAATGTGCTGAATGTTTACCGCTGTAATCACATCAATACCTGCTTCTAAAATATCAATAACATCCTGCCATCGTTTTTCGTTCTTGCTGCCGGGAATATTGGTGTGTGCCAGTTCATCTACAATCACCACATCCGGTTGTAATAATAAAATAGCCTGCACATCCAGCTCATCCAGTTCTTTGCCTTTGTAAAAAACCTTTCTCCGTGGGATCACAGGCAAACCATCCACCAGGGCTTCTGTTTCTTTACGGTTATGTGTTTCGATATAACCCACTTTCACATTAATCCCATTGCGCAGGAGAGTGTGAGCTTCCTGCAACATGCGATAGCTTTTGCCCACACCGGCACTCATACCAATATAGATCTTCAGCTTACCTTTTTGTGATTGCTGAATCTTTTCTAACCATTTATTTGCTTCACTGTCCGGCATATCAGAAAGAAACGGCGATTGATGAAGTGATGAATGTATTATTATTTGTCACCCCGGATGATTTAGTGAAAATAGCATCCTTGCTGCTCAGGCTCCGTAGTTCCATTCGTAACAACACATTCTTAAATGGGCTATGGTCAATATTGACAGAATAGCCCGTTGTCTGAAATCCATTTGGTGAGCCGGTAGCGATAATAACCCCGTTCTTATCATTATAGTGCTCTACTCTTCCGGCAATAGCCCATTTATTGTTAAAGGCATATTTAAGAATCAGTACAGGTGTGTACCAGGTGTTCTTATCATCACTGCCGGAAAATTTTTCTTCTGTACCAATATCAAATCCTGCCGTTACGCCAAACTTGTCAGTGACATTGAATATACCATATATATTATGAAAGAACCGGGAAAGCCTTACACTGTCAGGTTTGTCTGTGCCGATAAAAGTGCTATAGTTCAGTAACACTTTACCAGACGGTTTGAACTGTACCTGAGTGCCCCAGCTCATCAATGAATTACCACTTACTCTGGTAATTCGCTGCCAGCCATTTAATGCCATACCGCTTAAAAACCATTTACCATCGTCTGTGGTGTAGGATATCTTAGCTCCGGCCTCAAAGTAAGGTGAATTTTCAGCAAGGATACCTCTTGTCAGGCTCCAGCAGTCTTTTGAAACGGCACTTTCAAAACCAATATGCGAAGGCATGATGCCGGCATCGACCCACAGGTTTTTCTTCTTGCTGATCTTCACTCCGGCATTGGCTTCTAAAATATTCTTCAGTACACCGGGCTCAGCAGAATAGTTGGCATTCATATAAGTACCTGCAGCTAATGCAATGTTTGCCCTGACCCTTTCGGCGGTATAATTTGCCTTGATAAAACCGAGATTCAGGTTAAATTCATTGTGCCGGTTATGACTATAGATAAATCCTGGACGGTTGTTGTCGGCAGGTTTATTAAAATCATATTGGTAATAAGCCTCTGCATAACCACTGATAGTGAGTGAGCCTGTTGAGTCCTGAGCCATCAATTGGGTACTCATCAGCACTACAGCTCCAAAAAAAATCTTTTTCATCTTTATTCAAGTTTTGTCTGTTATTTTAAATTATCTAATCCAATGTTCAGTTTTAATACATTTACTACGGGGGGACCCAGGATCGTTTTTTCAACGTACTGTTCTGCCAAAGCCCTCACTTTCTCTTCCGGCAGGTTACGAATGCTGGCTATCCTTTTTACCTGCACATAAGCCGAAGCAGGTGAGATATGCGGATCCAGTCCGCTGCCACTGGCGGTAACAAGGTCAGCAGGTATCTCTTCTCTTGTCACCCCGGGATTATGCACCAGGAAACTGTCGATCCTGTCTTTTACTATTTGCAGATAATCAGGATTGGAAGGGCCTTTGTTACTTCCGGCAGAACCAGCAGCATTATAATCAACAGCAGAGGGGCGGCCCCAGAAATATTTATCTTCTGAAAATTTTTGACCGACATTCTCATAGCCCACCACTTTCCCGTTTACAGAAACAGTTTTTCCTTTTCCGCCACCCGGAGTGGCTTTCCCTATACCTGCTATCAGCAGAGGGTACAACCCGGCGCAAAGGATGATCATCACTCCTGTCATCTTTACAGATATCAATAAATTCTTTTTCATTTTTTCTTTCATTTAATTGTTACATGAACATGGCGAGCAGCAAATCAATTAGTTTGATTCCAATAAAAGGAACGATGATGCCGCCTAACCCATAGAGCAATAAATTCCTTCTCAGCAATGCAGAGGCGCCGATCGGCCTGTACTGAACACCTTTCAATGCCAGCGGTATCAATGCCGGTATGATCAGGGCATTGAAAATGATGGCCGATAAAATGGCTGATTCCGGACTTTTCAATCCCATAATATTAAGGGACTGTAAGGCAGGAATAGAAGCAATAAACAATGCCGGTACAATGGCAAAATATTTTGCTACATCATTAGCGATGGAAAAAGTGGTTAACGTTCCTCTTGTTATCAATAACTGTTTTCCTATTTCCACTACTTCAATCAGTTTGGTGGGGTCATTATCGAGGTCTACCATGTTGCCGGCTTCTTTGGCTGCCTGGGTACCGCTGTTCATGGATACTCCCACATCGGCCTGTGCCAGTGCCGGGGCATCATTGGTACCGTCGCCCATCATAGCCACCAGTTTTCCGCTCTGCTGTTCTTTGCGGATATAGTTCATTTTATCCTCCGGTTTGGCTTCGGCTATAAAATCATCCACCCCGGCTTTTTCTGCTATATATTTTGCAGTAAGCGGGTTATCACCTGTTACCATTACTGTTTTTACTCCCATCTTTCTTAGTCTTTCAAAACGTTCCTGAATACCGGGTTTAATGATATCCTGTAGTTCAATAACACCCTGCACTTTATTGTTGACAGCAACAACCAGTGGTGTCCCGCCATTCGATGCTATCTGGTTTACCCTTGTTCCCGTTTCTTTTGGAAAGACGTTGCCATTGTTGGATGCGATTTTTTTAATGGCATCAAAAGCGCCTTTTCTTATCTTCAGTCCGTCGGCCAGATCTACACCACTGCTTCTTGTTTCTGCTGTAAACTCTATCATCCTGGTGTTTGCAGGCAACTGTTTTGCATGAATATTCTTTTCCCCGGCCAGCTCCACAATTGATTTTCCTTCGGGTGTATTATCAGCCAGTGAAGCAAATACACAATGGCTTATAAAATCAGTCATATCGATACCATCAGCCGGCCAGAAATTGGTTGCTTTCCTGTTGCCGATAGTAATGGTTCCTGTTTTGTCAAGTAACAATACATCTATATCACCGGCAGTTTCTACGGCCTTACCGCTTTTAGCAATTACATTTGCTCTTAAGGCCCTGTCCATGCCCGCAATACCAATGGCGGATAATAAACCACCAATGGTAGTTGGTATTAAGCAAACAAACAAAGAAATGAAAGCAGCAATGGTGATAGGAGTGTTAGCATAATCCGCAAATGGTTTAAGCGTTACACATACAATAATAAAAATGAGAGTAAATGCTGCCAATAAAATGGTTAATGCAATTTCATTCGGTGTTTTTTGTCTTGATGCGCCTTCTACCAGGGCAATCATTTTATCCAAAAATGATTCGCCGGGCTCTGTGGTCACCCTCACTTTGATTTTATCGCTCAATACTTTGGTACCACCAGTCACAGATGATTTATCACCACCCGATTCACGGATAACAGGAGCTGACTCACCGGTGATGGCAGATTCATCAATCGTAGCAATACCTTCCACGATCTCACCATCCATAGGAATTACATCACCTGCTTCGCATATAAAGAAATCCCCTTTACGAAGTTGGGAGGAGGGCACAACTTTTACTTCATTCACATACATCTCACCTACGGTGAATACTTTTTTAGCAGGGGTGTCTTCCCTTGTGCGGCGCAGACTCTCCGCCTGTGCCTTTCCTCTTGCTTCGGCTAATGCTTCAGCAAAATTGGCGAACAGCACTGTGAGTAAAAGAATGATGAAGATGGTAATGTTATACCACAATGCACCTTGCGAGTTGTCACCGGTGAATAGTTGATACAGTGTAACAGCCAGCATCACGGCCGTGCCGATCTCTACGGTAAACATGACCGGGTTCTTTACCATCAACCGGGGGTTCAGTTTTACAAAAGACTGCTTAACAGCCGTGCCCAACAGGGCTGGTTCAAATAATCGTATTGTACGTTTATGTTTTGCCATTTTATGAATTCTTAATAAAGTGAAAAATATTCAGCCAATGGTCCCAGTGCCAGTGCCGGCAAATAAGACAAGGCGGTAATTATGATAATAACAGCCAGCGTCATAGCTCCGAAAGTGTAAGAATCGGTGCGCAGGGTGCCGGGTGATTCCGGAATGAATTTCTTGTTTGCCAGCAGACCGATTATAGCAATCGGTGCAATTATGGGCAGAAACCTTCCAAGCAATAATACAATACCAGTTGTTACATTCCAGAACACATTATTATCACCTAAACCTTCAAATCCACTGCCGTTATTGGCATTGGCCGAAGTATATTCATACAGCATCTCAGAAAAACCGTGGTAGGAAGGATTATTCAGCCATGCACCTGGTTGTACCGCCCAGCCCATTTCCGGATGATGCGCCACCATGTATGCAGCCAGGGCAGTGAATCCTTTTATTAAAAATGCAGATAGCAATGTAACCAGCGCTGCAATCTTTACTTCTCTTGCTTCTACCTTGTGCCCCATGAATTCTGGTGTTCTTCCTACCATCAACCCTGAAATAAATACAGCGATGATGATAAAGATGAAATAGTTTAATAACCCAACCCCCACACCACCGTAAAGTGCATTTATCATCATGTCTAAAATCACCACGCCACCGCTTATTGGTGTAAGACTGTCATGCATCCCGTTCACGGAACCGTTGGAAGTGGAGGTAGTTGCAACACTCCATAACGCAGTAGCCGCCGCACCCAATCGTACTTCCTTGCCTTCCATGCTGCCGGCAGTTTGTGCAATGCCAAGCTGATCAATAGCTGGGTTGCCCCCGGTTTCATAATAAATATTAACAGAGCAGAAGATGACGAACAAAAAGGTCATTACGGCGAAGATCACATTAGCCAGCTTCTTCCGGTTAAGATAAAAACCCAATGCAAATACCAATGCAATCGGGATTAATAATATAGAAATAGTTTCAACAGCGTTGGTGATATAGTTAGGGTTTTCTAAGGGATGTGCTGAGTTAACACCAAACCAACCGCCACCGTTGGTGCCTAACTGTTTAATGGCGATCATACCCGCTGCCGGACCTCTTGATACCTGCACACTGTCACCCTGGAGGGTGACAATATTATCCTTGCCATCATAGCTTGTTGGTGTCCCGTTGAATGCGAGAATCACTGCCACAATGATGGACAATGGAAGCAAAATCCGGGTGATACTTTTTACAAAATAATTCCAGAAGTTGCCCAGGTTTTGGGTTGTTTTTTCTTTGATCCCGTTGAACTGAGCCACCAGCATGGCAATGCCTGTTGCGGCACTTACAAACTGTAAAAAAGTAATAACGAATAATTGGGTGAAATAAGTTAAGCCGGATTCACCGGAATAGTGCTGCAGGTTACAGTTCACCAAAAAGCTGATAGCAGTATTAAATGCCAGGTCAGGGGTCTGACCGGGATTGCCATCGGGATTCAGGGGCAGTTTATCCTGGAAGACCAATGCGAGCATGGCATAGACCAGCCACAGCATGTTAATGGTCAGCATGGCTTTCAGGAACTGTTTCCAGTTCATGCTTTCGTTTGGGTTAATACCGCAAATCCGGAAGAGCAAACGTTCCACCGGGTTCATGAAATTGGAAAAGGTCTTTTCTCCGCTAAACACTTTTGCGATGTACTTACCTAACGGGTAGGCCAGCAGGAGTGTAACAAGAAAAATGAGGATGGTACCTATGATTTCACTGTTCATCAGTTAGAATTTTTCAGGTTTGATCAAAACGTAAACGAGATACCCGAATACGAGAATTGACAGAATAAATAATACGGTCATCATAATGGTTAAATTTTTTCGAACCAGTCAATAGATTTAAAAAAGAGCCAGAAGCAAATAAGTCCGGCAATGAGCAGAATAACAGTAAGCATGATTATAAATATTTAATTAAAAGAGCTACAACCAGGGAGCCGAAATAAAGTACGGAGATGATTAAATGCAGTTTAAGCCTGTAACCGATTCCTTTTTTACACGAGAACATTGAAATTCATTTGCAGGGATAAGCCAAATGCGGTGCCGGATAAGTGAGAAATGGGCAGTTTGTTGTAAGATGCTGCACAGTAAATGGTTTCAAGGGATAGATAGATTGAGACATGACTGGAACAGCAATAAAAACCCTTCCAAAATGGAAGGGTCTGTTTTCAAAATGAAAAGGCTTTATTACAGGTGGTACTCTTCAATTTTTCTGTACAATGTGGTCAACCCGATATTCAGGAGTCTCGCTGCTTCAGTTTTATTCCCGTTGGTATGCTTCAGCACTTTCTGGATATGTGTTTTTTCCACTCCTGCAAGATCAAAGGCAGAGAAAGAGAACCCGGAGCTTTGTAGTTCAACCGGCAGATCAGCAGCTGTTAACTTTCCTGCATCATTTAATATAACAGAACGCTCTATGATATTCTTCAGTTCGCGGATATTTCCCGGCCAGTTATAATGCAGCAAAGATTCCAGGTAATCCTTTTGCAGAAGTGGAACCGGTTTATTGGTTTTGGCAGCAAAAAGTTCAGCAAAATGCCGGGCCAGCGCCGGAATATCTTTTGCCCGTTCCCGCAGTGAAGGCAAAACAATTTGAAAAACAGATAAGCGATAGAATAAATCAGATCGGAACTGCCCTCTTTCTATTTCTTTTTGCAAATCTCTGTTGGTGGCGGCAATGATGCGGATATTTACTTTTATTGTTTTTGTGTCACCTACTTTTATAAACTCACCAGACTCAAGCACCCGGAGGAGTTTGGCCTGCAGCTCAGCGGGCATTTCACCAATCTCATCTAAAAAAATAGTGCCGCCATGGGCTTCTTCAAATAATCCTTTTTTATCTTTTACCGCACCGGTAAAAGCCCCGGCTTTATGACCAAACAATTCACTTTCCAGCAATTCTTTGGTAAAGGCGCTGCAATTGACGGCGATAAATGTTTTATTGCCCCGGTTACTGTTGTGATGAATGGCTTGTGCAAACACTTCTTTGCCCGTCCCGGTTTCTCCGAGTAATAAAACCGTAGCATCAGTAGCTGCTACTTTTTTAGCAAGAGCGATCGCCTCTTTGATTTCTACCGAATCACCGAGTATGCTTTCAAAAGAATATTTCTGCCCGACTTGTTTTTGCAGTTGTTCCAGTTTCCTGGCTAAATGTACTTTCTCCAGTGCCCGGTGCAGCAAGGGAATAATTTTATCATTGTCATCACCTTTTGTGATGTAATCAAAAGCACCGTTGCGCATAGCCTGTACCCCATCGGCAATATTACCATAAGCGGTAAGCAGGATAAATTCTGTTGCTGAATATCTTGTTTTTGATTCTTTGACAAAATCAACACCGTTGCCATCAGGGAGTTTGACATCGCAAAGTACTACGTCGGACGATTCTTTATCTAGTAGTTTGACAGCTTCTTTCAGGGAACCGGCTTCTGATACATCAAAGCCTTCAAGGCTGATGATCCGCTTCAGCAGCTGACGCAGCTTTTCTTCGTCGTCTATAATTAAAATCTTGTTCAGAAAAGGTTTATTTAATTTTCAAAGCTATGCTTTCCTGATTTCTTTGAAATAATCAAGACTTCTTTTCTCGGCGAGAGTTTGCAACTGCACCGCATCCGTGTATAGTTTTCGCCGGAGAGATTTGTAAATACCGATGCAGTTATCCAGCGCCTTAATGACAGAAGTTTTATTGTACTGCGCAATGGTGATCTTCAGGTTCTCCAGGTCAGATGGGTTCAGCCCTGTTTCAACTCTCCTCATTCCTCTTGCCTGTTTATTGTTTTTTACCTGTAATCAAGGAGAAAGCACCGTCATCCGCAGGAAGGAAAGAAAATCAAAAGCTTCCATCAGTTCGCCTCTGCCGATTTTTAAACAGGCATAATGTACCCATGTCCAGAAACGGTCTTCGATCCATTGAAAGTCAGGTTGCGGCCATACAGCATTGGTTAATTTGATTATTTCAGAAAGCTGTTTATTTCTTTCAAACAAGACAGCAGGATTTTCCACCCTGTCATACAACTCCGGCAGGGTAAGAAATTTAATATCTACATGCAGCAGGGGATTGTCGTATAAGCAGATCAGTACCCTTGGTTCGTCTACATGTTCGCCTGTAAAGCCGGAAATAAGATCACCAAAGCTTTTGGCGTATTGAAGCATCTGTTCCTTGTTTCCCGTTATTTTCTCTTTAGTGATTAAAATAAGATCAAGGTCGGAGTATTCATCCATTTCCCCGCTGATCCAGGAGCCCCCTGCAGCCAACCCGAGGACTGTTTCGTCTCTTTGTACAATCTCTGCAACCCGGTATGAAAATCCTGCTGTATCATTAATTAAATAATAATGATTGAAGGTAGAAAAACTGGACTTTTTGCCGGCTTTTTATTTACTTAGATGTTGTACCATAGCTTTCATATATGAAGAAAATTATACTGTCATTCATTTTAATGGTATTTGTGCAAGGCCATATTATGTACGGCCAGTCTTCTATGCAGCAAAAGGCAGTTGTGTTAAAAAGGATGATCGAACTGAATCACCTGCAGCCTAAACCAGTAGACGATAATTTTTCTGCAGCTATGTTTAAAGCTATCATCAACCAGGCTGACAGAAGAAGACTACTTTTTACTGATACTGAATTCAAATCATTGCAGGCTTTCAGTAACAAACTGGACGATGAGCTCAATAAAAAGGAGTGGGGCTTTTATGATCTGTTTTTACAGGCATACAAAAAAGCATTGACAAGGGCTGATTCTATCATCAGCAATCTAACCCAAAAGCCATTTGATTTCAATAGTAATGAGACAGTAACAAACAACCGGAAGGATGAATTCAACTTTGCAACAGATGTTTCTTCTTTATCATCCCGCTGGCTTCGGTATTTAAAATACCTGGCACTGGATCAGTTGTTTGATATAGCAGCGGAAGACAGCACCGGTACAACATCACTGAAAACGGTGATCAGTACAGCAGAACTAAAAGTGAGAGAAAAGCTGAAGAAGACGGAAATAAAAAACCTGAAAAGAATTACCGGTCACCCGGGAGGCATTGATGGCTATATAACAGAGCTTTATTTAAATGGACTTGCATCGGTCTTTGATCCGCATACCAATTATTTTTCACCACAGGGCAAACAGGAATTCCGGGAATCATTAAGTACAGAAGCGTTGTCTTTTGGTCTCGAACTGGATGAAAATGAGAAAGGCCAGGTTGTAGTGGATATGATGACTCCGGGCGGACCAGCATGGAAATCCGGTGATCTGAACAAAGGAGATGTATTGATAAGTATGTTATGGGAAGGCAAGGAAGTTATGGATATGACCGGGGCAACTGTTGAGGAAGCTTATGAGGAGCTCGAAAAATCATCCAAAGACAAACTGATACTGAAATTTAAAAAGGCAGATGGTACGGAGAAAACAGTAATGCTAAAAAAGGAAAAACTGGAGAACGAAGAGAACATAGTAAAAGGTTTTGTATTACAGGGAGAAAAAAAGATTGGCTATATCTTATTGCCGGGTTTTTATACAGAATGGGAAAATGAAAGTGGCTCCAGTTGCGCTAATGATGTGGCCAAGGAGATTGTAAAGCTGAAAAAAGAGAATATTGATGGGTTGATACTTGATGTTCGCTATAACGGCGGAGGCTCATTAGGAGAAGCCCTTGAAATGACCGGTATCTTCATTGATGAGGGCCCGGTGGTGGGCATCAAAAGCAAAGATGCTAAAGTGGTTTTTTTAAAGGATCCTAACCGGGGCACTATTTACAGCGGACCGATGGTGTTAATGGTAAACGGGCAAAGTGCATCTGCCTCAGAAATGCTTGCCGCTGCTTTACAGGATTATAACCGGGCTGTTATTGTTGGCAGCCCTACGTTTGGCAAAGCTACCATGCAGCAGATGTTTTCCCTGGACACTTTTTCTAAAAAGGCAGCAGCGATGAATACTGACAGAGATATGGTAAAGATCACGGATGGAAAACTGTATCGTCTTACGGGTGAATCGGCGCAGCGCAATGGTGTTATACCTGATGTGCTGTTGCCGGATGCTTTTGATGGTATAGAATACCGGGAAAAATTTTCTCCCAATGCTTTAGAAGGAGAGCCGGTGACAAAGAATAATTATTATAAGCCTTTGCCGGCTTTACCGGTAAATGAACTGGCAGCCAAAAGCGCCTTGCGGATAAAGAGTGACGATAATTTCCGCGATATACAGCAGATCATCAACCTGATGATTGCACGAAGAGAGAAATCAGAGACAATTTCACTGAAATGGGATGAGTTTGAAAAATGGGCCCGGCTTAATGCAAAAGAGCTGGAAGCATTGAAAGGAGACGGTATAGCAGCAGGCAATAAGTTTACTGTTGCTAATCATGGTCTTGATAAAGCACTCCTTGTTAATAATGAATATGCCAAAGAAATTAACCAGGTCTGGCTGGAGAATATCAGCGAAGACATTTACATACAGGAGGCATTTCTAATTCTCTGCGATTTAATTAAATTGCGTTAACCACACAAAATAAACTGACGATGAAAATTTTTGTAAACCTATCCGTTGTCCTGCTACTGACCTTTTTACTGAGACCTTCTTTTTGCGCTGCCCAGACATTTGAAACTCCTGTGGAGTATATGGATTTTATCGGCAAAGCCAATGAGCAGCTTACGCTGAAGTATATGGTATACCTGAGCAGCATGTCGCATGGAAAGAGTGCAAAGAAAGTAGAGAAACGCAGAATGGAAGTGCTAGATGCTATTAATAATACAAGATATAACATACAGGGAATGCCACCCTATAAGGGGGATAAGACGCTGAGGGATACCACCGTGGCGTATTTAAAAATGCTTAACAGCGTATTTAATGAAGACTATGGCAAGATCGTAAATATGGAAGAGATAGCTGAGCAAAGCTATGATGCGATGGAAGCCTATATGCTGGCGCAGGAAAAAGCCAATGAGAAGCTGCAACAGGCATCGGAGAAGCAAAACCTGATGCAAAAACAATTTGCCGATAAGCATAACATTAAATTGCTGCAGAACACCTCAGAGCTCGAAGCCAAAATGAAAACGGCTTCAGAAGTAATGCATCACTATAACGAAGTATACCTGATCTTTTTTAAAAGTTACAAGCAGGAAGCTTACCTGATGGATGCTGTTGCTAAAAAGAATGTAAACGGGATTGAGCAGAACATCAACTCGCTGCAGGGCTTTGCTGAGGAGGGGCTGGAGAAATTAAAAAAAATAAAACCGTATGCCGGAGATGGTTCCCTGCTCAGTGCTTGTCGCAATATGCTCAACTTTTATAAGGAGGAAGCAAAGAAGAGCTCGGCGATGAGTGATTTTTTTCTGAAGGAAGAAAATTTTACCAAGATCAAAAAGAAATTTGACACTAAACCAGCGGCCAGCCGCACCCAGCAGGATGTGGACGAATTCAACAAAGCTGTGAATGATATTAATGCCGGTGTTAATACCTATAATAATACCAATAACGAATTAAATAAGAAACGTTCTACCAACCTTGACGGCTGGAATAACGCAGTAAAACGATATATGGATACTTATATTCCGCAGCAGAAGAAATAGGAGCAGAATAAAATATATAAACAGAAAAACCCCTTGCGAAAGCAAGGGGTTTTTCATAGCTAATGTATTAATGATTAATTCATCCGGATAACCCGTTGACCACCCTGGTTATTACGGTTCATTTCTTCCATCATCTTGTCTCTTTCTAGTCTGAATTCAGCCTGGGTATATTTTTTCCTGCCAGTAGGTTCTTTGATCACGGCAAGATCAGCTTTCTCTGTAATAGTAGTGGCTTTATATACCTGGTCGCCGTTTCTTACATCCAGTTCCAGAATTAGTCCTGGTAGTTGCCCCTGGAATTCGGAGGGTCCGGCAGAAACGGGGATATCGGTGGCAAACCATGCCACAATATTGGCCGTATCATCTACTTCTTTTCTTTCCATTACCCCATTATCCATATTCATCATCATTCGCTTGCTCGTTCTTACCGCCACAGCTTTCATACAATTGTGGTTCAGGATGGTTTTTGTTTCACCCGTCATTTTCCATTTTAGTTTACTGATACTGTCGTCGATAATAAAAGTTTTATCAAATAGCTCTCTTTTTTCTACCCGGCGGCCATTCTCAAAATTATTATAGAGCACATCATTACTGCCGGCCACCACCATCCGGATCTGCATGCCTTCTCCGCCAAAAGTCGGGGCATCGTCATCACCATTTTCGGCCTCAGCCTGTTTCCAGAGAGACTGATTATTGCCAAAAGTCAGTTCAAATTTATCGGTTCGGCTGCTGGGCATTTGCTGTTCCATGCCACCCGGCATACCGGCAAAACTGAATTGTAATTTTACGGTGCGTTCATAGATCACTTTTCCTTCTTTTTGTTGGGCCTGGACAGCAATCGCAGCAAGCCATACACTACAAGCAGTGAGCAAATATCTTTTCATGGTTTTATTTGTTTGGTTCAAAACTATAAAAGGCCTGCCCCGAAATAAGTTAACCCACCTTTCATTAAGGTTAATAAAGGTTAAAGTCATTTACAGTACGAGTGGTGAATAACTAAATTTGCTTTTCCATGAAGCGGAGAAAACTAATACCTGGTCCTCTTTTAATGCTGGTATCCATCCTGGGTATTGCGGCGTTCCAGGTGTACTGGCTGAAGCAGAATTATGAGAGAGAAGAAAAAACACTGGCTATAAAAACAGAAATGCTGTTCAGGGAAACAGTGATGAAGCTGCAGGTATCCAAGCTGAAACTGGATGAGGTGCTGATCGATAGTACAGGAAAAGGAGAAATGAAGATATTTTTCGGGGATGACAACAAGAGAGCAGTTCGTTTCCGGCCCAGGGAAGAAGTTGTTTCTACCATCAATGTAATAAGGGAAAAACTGGCCGATTCGCTAAAGAGAGATACAGCAAAAGGGAAAAAAGGGATGGTGATCTCGATGCAAACATCCTCCTCTTTTACTGCAGAAAATGATTCGTTGAAATTTGATATGGATATACCGGGGCCACCGCACGGACGGGGGAATCATTTTTTTAATTTTCTCTATGGAGTGGATTCACTGCAGGACACTTTACGTCAGTCCGAAATTGATTCAGCCTATACACTGGCATTACAAAAGCAAAAACTGGATATATCCTTTACTATAAAAAATGACAGTGCGGGCAAATGGGTGGAACAGGCATTCAATTCAGTAACCATCGGTCTTGCTCACCCGGTTACTTACCGGCTGGAATTAAAAAATACTTTCCCTTACTTGTTAAAAAGAATTACCCAGCCCATTTTATTTTCCATTCTTTTATTGGGGATAACGATCCTGGCATTTGTGCTGTTGTATAAGAACCTGCTGAGACAACGAAAACTGGGTGAATTAAAGAATGAGTTCATCAGCAATATTACCCACGAACTAAAAACGCCGATAGCAACTGTAGGTGTAGCTATCGAGGCATTGAAGAATTTCAATGCTATCGATAACCCGCAGCGCACCAAAGAATACCTGGATATTTCTCAAAACGAATTGCAGCGACTAAGCCTGCTGGTGGATAAGGTGCTGAAACTTTCCATGTTTGAAAAGCAGGAGATTGAGCTGAAATATGAAACGGTAAACCTGCGTGGCATTGTGACGGAAGTGGTGGAATCGCTAAAGCTGCAACTGGAAAAACATCGTGCCGTTGTTAAGGTTATACATGAAGGCGAACTGGAGTTGCAGGGAGACCGGTTACACTTACTGAGTGTGGTGTTTAATCTGCTGGATAATGCCATTAAGTACAGTAAAGAAAATCCTGTTATCGAGATTACCCTGAAAGGGACAGTCAATAACGTTCAGCTGTCTGTTGCAGATAATGGTATTGGTATAGCGCCGGAATACAAGGATAGGGTATTTGATAAATTCTTCCGGGTGCCGCATGGCGATACACATAATGCAAAAGGATATGGATTAGGATTAAGCTATGTAGCGCAGGTAGTCAAAAAGCATAAAGGAACCATTGAGGTGAAATCGGAAGAAGGACAGGGAACTACATTTTTTATTACACTACCAAAAAGCAGCATATGAACCCGGTAAAAGTTTTATATGTAGAGGATGAACTGTTTCTCGGCAAGATAGTAAGGGAAAGCCTCGAAAGCCGCGGCTTTGAAGTGATAATGGAAGGTGATG
>Ga0116142_10002010_pt1 | contig 23006 bp, 25 predicted proteins | sample AD_UKC033_MetaG_FD_89785 | JGI IMG/M metagenome (GOLD analysis project Ga0116142, IMG submission 89785) | Active sludge microbial communities of municipal wastewater-treating anaerobic digesters from USA - AD_UKC033_MetaG | ecosystem: Engineered > Bioreactor > Anaerobic > Digestate | place: USA... | reverse complement strand
GCCGGAGGACACCGCCACGTCCTTGATCGCCATCATCAGCGACTCGCCCTCGACGAAGGCGAAGCTGACGTTGAGGTTGTGCGGCACGCGGCTCTCCAGGTCGCCGTTGAGGAAGATCTGCTCGATGTCGGAGAGGCCCTTCCAGAGGCGGTCGCGCAGCATGCGGATGCGCTCGTTCTCGCTCGCCATCTCCTCGCGTGCCAGGCGGAAGGCCTCGCCCATGCCGACGATCTGGTGCGTCGCCAAGGTGCCGGAGCGCAGCCCGCGCTCATGACCGCCGCCATGCATCTGCGCTTCCAGGCGGATGCGCGGCTTGCGCCGCACGTAGAGGGCGCCGATGCCCTTCGGACCGTAGGTCTTGTGCGCCGAGAAGGACATCAGGTCGACCTTCAGCTTGCCGAGGTCGATCGCCACCTTGCCGGTGGCCTGGGCGGCGTCGACGTGGAGGAGGACGCCCTTGCCACGGCAGATCTCGCCCATCTGCTCGATCGGCTGGATGACGCCGATCTCGTTGTTCACGTACATCACCGAGGCGAGGATGGTGTCGGGACGCAGCGCCGCCTTGAACTGCTCGAGGTCGACCAGGCCGTTCTCCTGCGGATCGAGGTAGGTCACCTCGAAGCCCTGCCGCTCCAACTCGCGCATGGTGTCGAGCACCGCCTTGTGCTCGGTCTTCACCGTGACGAGGTGCTTGCCCTTGCCCTGGTAGAAGAAGGCCGCGCCCTTGATGGCGAGGTTGTTCGACTCGGTGGCGCCGGAGGTCCACACGATCTCCTTCGGATCGGCATTGACCAGGGCGGCGACGTTCTCGCGCGCCTCCTCGACGGCCTTCTCCGCCTCCCAGCCGTAGGCATGCGAGCGCGAGGCCGGGTTGCCGAATTTCTCGACCAGCCAGGGAATCATCTGCTCGGCCACGCGCGGATCGACCGGGGTCGTCGCGGAATAGTCGAGGTAGATGGGGAATTTCAGCATGTTGACCTCCAGAGCCTTCAGGCGGCCACCGCGGCCAGCCCTTTCAGTTTTCTCATCGTCTCGCCGAGCGCCTGCAGGAAGCGCGCGACGTCCTCTTCCGTGTTGGCGCGGCCGAGCGAGACGCGCAGCGCGCCCTTCGCCATGCCGGCCTCGACGCCCATCGCCAGCAGCGTGCGCGAAGGCTCGGGCGAGACGCTCGAGCAGGCCGAGCCGCTTGCCACGGCGAAGCCGGCGCGGTCGAGTTGCGCCACCAGCGTCTCGCCGTCGATGCCGGCCAACGCAAAAAAAGTCGTGTTCGGCAGCCGCAGCGCGTTGCGGCTGAACACCGTCGCACCCACTCCGGCGAGGCCTTCTTCCAGCCTGCCGCGCAGCGCGTCCAGGCGCGCCGCATCCATTTCCAGCCGCGCCACGGCCAGCTCGCAGGCGGCGCCGAAGCCGACGATGGCCGGCACGTTCTCGGTGCCCGAGCGCAGGTTGCGCTCCTGGCCGCCGCCGGAAACCAGCGGTTTCAGCTCGATGCGCTTGTCCAGCACCAGCGCCGCGGCGCCCTTCGGGCCGTAGATCTTGTGCGCGGAAACAGTCAGCGCATTCACCCCGGCGGCATTCAGCGCGCGGAAGTCGATGGCCGCCTTGCCCAGTGCCTGAACCGCGTCGGTGTGGAACCAAGCTTTCGCTGTTCTCGCCTGCGTCGCCAGCGCGGGAATGTCCTGCAGCACGCCGGTCTCGTTGTTGGCGAGCATCACCGACACCAGTTTGGGCGATTTCGCCAGAGCGGCGGAAAAGTCAGTCTCCGCGACACGGCCCTCGGCATCCACCGCGATCTCGTGCACGTCCCAGCCGAGGCGCTTCAGGTCCAGCGCCGGCTCGCGCACGCAGGGATGCTCGATGGCCGAGACGGCGATGGTCGCCGGCTTCAGGCAGGCTGCCGCGCCCTTGATGAACAGATTGTTGGCCTCCGAGCCGCCGCTCGTGAACACCACCTCGGTCGGGTGCGCCCCCACCGCCGCCGCGACCTGCTGCCGCGCCGTGTCGATGGCGGCGCGCGCCGCGCGGCCGTACTCGTGGCGGCTGGACGCGTTGCCGTAGCGCTCCTTGAGAAACGGCAGCATCGCCTCCAGCACGCGCGCGTCGAGCGGCGTCGTGGCGTTGTGGTCGAGGTAGGCCGGTGCGAACACGCCAAGCCCTCAGGCGGACACCGCCACGCCGCTATGCCGCGTGCCGCGCAGGCGGTCGTCGATCGCCACCGTGGAAGCGATGGCCTTGGCCTTCGGCTGGTTCACCAGGTCGAGCAGAGACACCGAAGCCAGGTACTCGTGCATGCGCTTGTTGAGGTTGGTCCACAGGTCGTGGGTCATGCAGCGCTGCTCGTCGGCGCAGTTCTCGCGGCCGCCGCAGTTGGTAGCGTCGAGCGGCTCGTCCACCGCCGCAATGATGTCGGCGACGGAGACTTCGTTCATGCCGCGCGCCAGGCGGTAGCCGCCGCCGGGGCCGCGCACGCTCGCCACAATGTGGTGGCGGCGCAGCTTGCCGAACAGCTGCTCCAGGTAGGACAGGGAAATCTTCTGGCGCTCGCTGATGCCCGCCAGCGTCACCGGTCCGTTGCTCTGGCGCTGGGCCAGATCGATCATTGCCGTCACCGCAAAGCGGCCTTTCGTCGTCAGTCTCATGTTTGGATCCTCTCCAAAAAAGACGCTTGCGCGCCTAATACTTGAACATTTAAGTCGACTATACAAAGACCAATAAGTTCGGTCAACTATTTAGTCAACTATTTTGCTCAAGTACTGCGGATCGAACTTGTCGGCTGTGGCCAACTCGTCCGCCTTGCAGACTCCGGTTTGTTCCAGGCATTTCAACAACATATCCAGGCGTCGGTCGGTCTCGACGGCATGGTCGAGCAGGCCGTGGATGGCCTGCGAAAGCGGATCGTCCTCGTTGCGGGTCACCGCGTAGGCCGAGAAACCCATCTGTCCGGCCTTGATTTCACGGGCGATCTCGCTGCGGTCCTCGACGATGCGGGCCGGGATGCCGACGGCAGTCGACCGCGCCGGCACGTCGCGCACCACCACCGCGTTCGACCCCACCTTGGCGCCCTCGCCGAGCGTGATGGGACCCAGCACCTTGGCGCCGGCACCGATCACCACGCCGCGCTCCAGCGTCGGGTGGCGTTTGCCCTTGTTCCAGGAGGTTCCGCCCAGCGTGACGCCGTGATACAGCGTGCAGTCGTCGTGGATCACCGCCGTCTCGCCGATCACCACGCCCATGCCGTGATCGATGAAGAAGCGGCGGCCGATCGTCGCGCCGGGATGGATCTCGATGCCGGTGAGCCAGCGCGCGAAATGCGAGTTCAGGCGCGCCAGCCACTTCAGGCCATGCCCCCACAGCCAGTGCGAGACGCGGTGAAAGATCAGCGCATGCAGTCCCGGATAGCAGGTCAGCACCTCCCAGGTGTTGCGGGCGGCGGGATCGCGGTCGAAAACGCAGGCGATGTCTTCACGCAGGCGGCGGAACATCATCAACTCCATCAGGAAACGCTGAAATGTTACAAAAAACCCTCGGTTTTAGTCAACTTTATCGCCGGGTTTTTTCATGAAGGTCTTGAGCATGCCGCGCAACAGGCTGACCTCGTCGCGCTCGAGATCGATGCGGTCGAACAGGCGGCGCAGGCGCGGCATCAGGCGCTTCGGGTGCGCCGGATCGAGGAAGCCGCTCTGCGTGACGGCGGCTTCGAGGTGCTCGTAAAAATGGCGGATCTCTTCGGCCGTCGCCGGCGGATTCTCCGGCGCCGGCGGCGCGCCGGGGTCGAGTGCGGCCAGGCGCAGCTCGTAGCTCATCACCTGCACCGCCGCGCCGAGGTTGAGCGAGGAATAATCCGGATTGGTCGGGATCATCACCGGCAGGCGGCACAGCGCCACTTCCTCGTTGGAAAGCCCCGCCGTCTCGTTGCCGAACACCAGCGCCACCGGCCCGTGCGCCGTGGCGCCGACGATCTCCGGCGCGGCGGCGCGCGCCCACTGCGGCGGCGGCGCCAGTTCGCGGCTGCGCGCCGTCATCGCCGCGGCGAGCACCGTGCCGGCGAGCGCCTCCGCCAGCGAGGCGCAGACGACGGCGCCTTCCAGCACGTCGCGCGCATTCGAGGAACGGGCGCGCCCCACGCCGTCGGGATCGGCGCAGGGATTCACCAGATACAGCATCGACAGACCCATGGTCTTCATGGCGCGCGCGGCCGCGCCGATATTGCCCGGATGGCTGGTATGGGAGAGGACGATGCGGATGCGGTCGAGTGGATTGTTCATATACAATGCGGCCTTCTTCGCTGCAGCAATGCCGCGCGCTCATTCGAAAACCGGAACGCCATGCACCCGACACTCAACATCGCCGTCAAGGCCGCGCGACGCGCCGGCGGCATCATCAACCGCGCCTCGCGCGACGTCGAACAGATCAAGGTGAGCGCCAAGCGCGACAAGGATTTCGTCACCGAGGTCGACAAGGCCGCCGAGGCGGCCATCATCGAGGTGCTGAAGGAGGCGTATCCGGACCACGCGATTCTAGCAGAGGAGTCCGGCGCCTCCGGCGATTCCGATTTCGTCTGGATCATCGACCCGCTCGACGGCACCACCAACTTCATCCACGGCTTCCCGCAATACTGCATCTCCATCGCCCAGACGCAGAAGGGCGTGCTGCAGCATGCGGTGATCTACGACCCGAACCGCAACGAGCTGTTCACCGCCAGCAAGGGCGCCGGCGCCTACCTCAACGAGCGGCGCATCCGAGTCTCCAAGCGAGCCAAGATGAACGAGGCGCTGATCGGCACCGGCTTCCCCTTCCGCTACTTCGAGCACGTCGACGCCTACCTCGGCATCTTCCGCGACATGATGCACAAGACCGCCGGCGTGCGCCGCCCCGGTGCCGCCGCGCTCGACCTCGCCTGGGTGGCGGCCGGCCGCATCGACGGCTTCTGGGAGCTGGGCCTCTCGCCCTGGGACATGGCGGCCGGCGCGCTGCTCATCACCGAGGCCGGCGGCCTCGTCGGCGACCTTTCCGGCGAGCAGAACTACCTCGAGACCGGCAACATCGTCGGCGGCAACCCGAAGGTCTTCGTCCAGCTTCTCCAGATCATCGCGCCGCACCTCAATGCCCGGCTGAAGGCGTAAGGCGCCTGCCATGACGAAAAAACTGCCGGCCCTGGCGCTCGTGCTGCTCGCCATGCTGCTGGCCATGCCGGCGCAGGCGCAGATGGGCGGCTTCGGGCGCAAGGGCATGGGCGGCGGACGGCCCGACGCAATGCAAGGGAAGCGCATCGGCGAAGATGCCGCCGCGCCTGCCCGCGACACCGTCGAGCGGCGCGACCACGCCATCGGCGCCAGCGGACTGAAGGCAGCCTTCCCCGAAGGCCATGCCTGCCAGCCCATCTCCTGCGCCTTCGCCTCCCCGACCCGCTACGACGGCAGCCGCCGCCCCAGCGACCGCAACGGCGGGCTGCACGGCGGCATCGACCTCAGCCTGGACGAAGGCACGCCGCTGCTGGCCATCGCCGACGGCGAAGTCATCGCGCTCGGCGAAGGCGGGCGCATGGAAGGCATCTATCTCTGGCTGCGCCATTCGCCGGAAGACACCGGCCTGCCGTACTGGGTGTTCAGTAAATACCAGCATTTTTCCGCCCTGCCAAAGCTGAAGGTCGGCGAGCGCGTGAAGGTCGGCCAGATGGTCGGCCCCTCGGGCGCGACCGGCACGGCCGGCGGGCACTATGGCGCGATCGGTTATCCGCACCTGCACCTGACCACCTACTTCGGCCCCAGCGGCGAATTCGAGATCAGGGGCATGTTCGCCTCGATGGTGAGCGGCAAGGACGCCGTCCTCGACGACGCCCTGATCCTCTACCTGCGGGACTTCCGCGACCTGGCCGAAGTGCGCCAGCTGCCGGAGGCGCGCCGCACCGTCCGCCCCGCCTTCGTCGGCGAAGACGGCAGCATCTTCCCCCCTGGCAGCAAGACCGTCTGGCCGGTCGCCTGCAAGCGCAGGTAGGCGGCATGCGCCATCCGCAAGGCTGCGTTCTCGCATGGACCCGCTGACCCACGGCCTGCTCGGCGCCGTCGCCGCGAAGGCCGTGCTCGGACGGCGCCTCGGACACGCCGGCTGGATGATCGGCGCCGCTGCCGGCATGCTGCCCGACGTCGACTTCTTCATCCGCAGCGACGCCGACCCGCTGCTCAACATCGAATATCACCGCCAGTTCACGCATTCCCTCGTCGCCATCCCGCTCGGCGGCGCCCTCGCCGCCCTGCCGTGGCTGACTTTCCGGAAATACCGCGAACAATGGCGCGGCGTGCTGGCGGCGAGCCTCCTCGGCTACGCCACCCACGGCGTGCTCGACGCCTGCACCACCTACGGCACGCACCTCGCGTGGCCCTTCTCGTCGGCGCGCGAATCGTGGAACCTGATGACCACCATCGGGCCGCTGTTCACCCTGTTCCTGCTCCTCGGCCTGTTCTTCGCCGCCCGAAGGCAATCGCGCGCGCCGGCCGTCGCCGCGCTGGCGCTGTGCCTGGCCTATGTCGGCACGGCAGCATGGCAGCGCGGGCATGCGGAAGACGCGCTCGCCCACATCGCCGCCGGACGCGGACATACCGTCGAGCGCATGGAGATATTTCCCACCGTCGGAAACCCGCTCGTCTGGCGCACGCTCTACCGCAGCGGCGACACGCTCCACGCCGACCGCGTGCGCGTGCCGATTTCCGGCGACGCGCAATGGAGGGCGGGCCCGCGCATGGCGCACATGGACGAGCGCCACCTTACCGACGCCGAGCGCGCCGACCCGCGCGTGCGCCGCGACTTCCAGCGCTTCAGGTATTTCTCCGCCGGCTGGGTCACGCGTGCGCCGCGCGACGCCAGCGTGATCGCCGACGCCCGCTACTCCCTCGCCACCGACGACTTCGAGCCGATCTGGGGCGTGCGCTTCAAGCCCGCCCAACCCGTCCCCACCGAATGGGTCGCCCGCGACCGCGAGCGCAGGATTCCCCTCGGCGAACTCTGGCAGGAAGTCACCGGCCGCGCCGAAGGCTATCGTCCCCTGCCGCCGCCGCGGCTGGAGGTCGCCCGCAGCGAACCATCGCAAACCCCCTCCGCACCCCAAACCGCTTCCTGTGCACCCTCTCCCGGCGGCTGACTTTTCGTGGCAGGCGTTGCTCCATCTGCCCGCCATAATTGTCATGGCCGGCGGGTGTATATTTCAAAAAAAACGACCCATCCCCCCAACGAAAGGAACAAGACCATGAACTACAAAGGCAGCTGCCACTGTGGCAACATCGCCTTCGAGGCCGAGGGCGAACTTACCCAGGTTGCGGACTGCAACTGCTCGATTTGCACGCGGATGGGTTCGCTGCACTGGTTCATCCCGAGGGACAGCCTGCGCTTATTGACGCCCGAGAGCGGCCTTGCCACATACACGTTCGGGAAACATGCCATCAAGCATCACTTCTGCCCGAAATGCGGCATCCATCCTTTTGGCGAGGGAACCGATCCGTCGGGGAACCGCAAAGCGGCAGTCAATGCCCGCTGCCTTGATGGAGTCGATCTTTCGACCCTGCTGGTGATGCATCTCGACGGACGGTCTCGTTGATTGTCCGGCATGACGGTCCGAGTATAGACATCTGACATCGAAAAACACGCCATGACCACCGCTCTCGTCCTTATCGACCTGCAAAACGATTACTTCCCCGGCGGCACGATGGAGCTGGTGGGCGCGGAGGCCGCGGTCGCGCAGGCGGCGCGGCTGCTGCAGGCCTTCCGGCAGCGCGGCCTGCCGGTGTTCCATGTGCAGCACATCGCCACGCGTCCCGGGGCGACCTTCTTCCTGCCCGGCACGCCGGGCGCAGAGATCCACCAGGCGGTGCGGCCGAACGGGAGCGAAACGGTGGTGGTGAAGCACTTCCCGAACAGCTTCCGCGAGACGGCGCTGCTCGAAAGCTTGCGCGCGGCCGGGGCGACGAAGCTGGCGTTCGCCGGCATGATGACGCACATGTGCGTGGATTCCACGGTACGCGCGGCGGCCGACCTGGGCTTCCAGTGCTCCCTTGCGGCCGATGCCTGCGCCACGCGCGACCTGCAGTTGGGCGCACAGCGCATCGAGGCCGCCGGCGTGCAGCTTGCTTACCTTGCCGGCCTGAACGGCCTCTTCGCCCGCGTGCGGACGACCGACGAGCTGTGCGCCGAGGCGTGAGGCGGCGGAAAGGCGGGCGCGGCCCTGCCCGCCCGCCGTGTCGCAGCGGCTGACTTTTCCCGCCGGCCCCCTGCCTTCATCAGAGGCGCGCTTCGAGGATCAGGTTGAAGGGCGTCTCGGCGGCACGCCGGAAGTGGGTGAACCCGGCCTTGCGGAACACCTCGGCAAGGCGCGCTTCCCCGGCCTGCGCGCCGAGGACGTGATGCCCGCCTTCCGAGATCGCGTGGGCGCAGCAGATCGTCGTCGACGCCGCGTAGTACAGCCGCGCGACCGGCGAGACGTTGTCCTCGACGCGGTCGTTGGCGAACGGCTCGACCAGCATGACGGTGCCGCCGGGGGCCAGGGTTTCGGCGGCGTGCCGGGCCGCGGCGAGCGGATCGCCCATATCGTGCAGGCAGTCGAAGTAGCAGATGAGCCCGTAGTTTTTGCCCGGGTAGTCAGCGGCCCGCGCCACCTTGAAGTCCACTCGCTCCGCCACTCCCGCATCTTCCGCATTCAGCTTGGCCTCATCGATCGATTCCGCGTGCACGTCGAAGCCGTGGAAGCGCGAGTTCGGGAAGGCCTCGGCCATCAGGATGCTCGAGTGGCCGTGGCCGCAACCGACGTCGGCGACGCGGATGCCGGCCTTGAGCTGGTCCACGACGCCGTCGAGGGCGGGCAGCCACTGCGGCACCAGGCTGCCGCGGTAGGCATTGCGGTAGAAGGCCGCGACGCCGCAGAAGAGCCGGCCGTTGTGGTCGCCCCAGGCCACGCCCTTGCCGGTGCGGAACGCCTCGAGGGCCTTGTCCTCGTCGAACCACATCGAGGCCGGTGTGTTCCACGCGTGGGGGATGTACACCGGGCTGTCCTCGTCGGCGAGCACGATCGCCTGCTCGGGCGAAAGCTCGTAGGTGTCGCTGACGGCGTGGTAGTTGACATAGCCGCCGGCGGCCTGCGAGTTCAGCCATTCGCGGACGTAGCGCTCGGCGCAGCCGGCGCGCGCCGCGAGCTCCTTGGCGCTGAGCGGCCCGGCGCCGGCCATGGCCTTGTAGAGGCCGAGCTTGCCGCCCAGGCTGACCATCACGCCGCCGTAGCCGGCGGAGAGGTCGCCGACGGCGCGCATGATGAAGGATTCGAGTTTTGCTTGATCGATGACAGGTGCGTCCATGATTGCGCTTCCTTTCCGTTGGGTTCAAGGGGTTCTGACTGCGCGTCTATAATCGCAACGCAGCCAGTCCGGCGGGAGAGCCGGAATCGCCCCATTTCGGTTCATTCGTGCCACATCGGAGACGCACCATGGCCAAGCCGTCATCGCAGCCCGGTTCGCATCCCCGCCACGTCAGCCTGGTGGCGCTGCCGGACGCGGTGGTGTCCACGCTGTTCGGCATCTACGACGTCATGCATGCGTCGGTGCCCGTGGGCATGCCGAGCACCGGTACGTTTGCGCCGGCGCCGTTTCGCGTCGAGATCGTCGGCGAGGCGGCGGGGCCCCTGGTGCTGGCGAGCCGCGTGCCGATCGACGTGCAGCGGTCGATCGATACCGTCGAGTCGACCGACATCGTGATCGTCCCGTCCGTGCTGCTGCCGGCGGAAGGCTGGAAGAAGGGACGCTATCCGCGCCTGGTCGAATGGTTGCGCAAGATGCACGCGCGCGGCGCCGTGCTCTGCTCGGCCTGCTCGGGCATCTTCCTGCTGGGAGAAACCGGCGCCTTCGACGGCAAGGACGCCACGGTGCACTTCGGCTACGCCCGCGCCTTCGCGGAGACCTATCCGGCCATCCCGATCCATCCCGAGCGCGTGCTGATGATCTCCGGGCTGCGCGAGGAACTGGTGAGCTCGGGCGCCTCGACGACCTGGCACGACATGGTGCTCTACCTCATCGCGCGCTATGCCGGCGCGACCACCGCGCAGGAAATCGCACGCCTGTTCGCGCTGCAGTGGCACCAGGACGGGCTGGCGCCCTACATGATCTTCGAGGGCAGGACCGACCACGGCGACGGCGATATCCGCAGCGCGCAGCAGTGGCTTAGCGGCCATTTCTCGGTCGCCAACCCCGTCGAGGAGATGATCAAGCGATCAAGGCTCGCCGAGCGCACCTTCAAGCGGCGCTTCGCGGGCGCCACCGGCCTCACGCCGATCGCCTACGTGCAGCGCCTGCGCATAGAGGACGCCAAGCGCCGGCTCGAGCGGACCGACGCCTCGGTCGACGAGATCGGCTGGCGCGTCGGCTACGAGGATGCGGCCTTCTTCCGGCGCCTGTTCAAGCGCACCACCGGGCTCGCCCCGGGCGCCTATCGCAAGCGCTTCCGCATCCCCGACTTCGCCCGCCCCTGACGATCATTCATTGCCTGCGAGGAAAACTCGATGATCGCCCCCTGCACCGAAACCGACATCCCCGCGATGTTCGCCGTCATCAACGACGCGGCGCACGCCTATCGCGGCCATGTGCCGGACGATTGCCTGCACGAGCCGTACATGTCCGAATCCGAGCTGCGCGGCGAGGTCGTCGCCGGCGTGCGCTTCTTCGGCTGGTTCGAGGACGGCGCGCTGCTCGGCGTGATGGGCATCCAGGACGTGCAGGACGTGACGCTGATCCGCCACGCCTACGTCGCCACGCGCGCGCGGCGCGGCGGCATCGGCGGCAAACTGCTGACGCATCTGCTCACGCTGACCGACCGCCCCGTGCTGGTCGGCACCTGGCGTGCGGCGACCTGGGCCATCGACTTCTACGCGCGCCACGGCTTCCGCCTCGTCGACGCGGCGGAGAAGACGGCGCTGCTGCGGAAATACTGGACGATCTCCGAGCGGCAGAACGAGACCTCGGTGGTGCTGGCTCAGGACACGCTGCCGAAGCTCAAGTCCCTGGAAAGATAGGGCGCCTTCAGGCCGGCGATGCGGCACCCCTGGGCGATGGGTCCGCCCGGAAACATCAGGTAGAGCGCCTTGATGCCACCTCGCACATGGAAGCGTTCGTCGAGGGCGTCGTGCAGCTCGCGCAGGGAGATGATCGGGTCGCCCTCGTGCCGCACGAAATATTCCTGCAGGCCGCGCACGGCTTCCCAGTGGTCGGCGGTCAGTTCAATTCCTTCCGCACGGGCGATGTCCTCGGCGATGGACGCAGACCAACCCTCCGGCGCATGGGGAAAGACCATGCTGCCTGCAGCGCCTGTCGTCGCACGGCGTGTCTCTGCTGTTGGGTTCATGTTCGCAACCTCCTTATCCGACTGTTGGACTCGGGTATTTCACATTTAGGTTACGGACGCTGGGCTGTCAAGGCGCTTCGACGCCTGGCGATCACCCCGCGTCGCGAAACCCCACCCATGTTCTTCCGGCGGGAGAGGGAGAAGCCGCGATGTCAGGGTTTGCCCGAGCGCAAGTTCAAGCGGACCAGGTCGGCGACGTTGCCGACGCTGAGCTTGTCCATCATGCGGGCCTTATGGACTTCGACTGTGCGCGGGCTGATGCCTAGCTCGACGGCGATTTCCCTGTTGTGCAGGCCCGCCACAACGCGATGCATGACCTCCAGCTCGCGCGGAGTCAGCATGGACAACAGTCTTTCGACCTGATCCTTGTCCATCGCCGCGACGAGTTCGGCCTGCTGGCGGGAAAAGGCTTCGGCGATGCCGGCCAGCAGCTTCTTGTGGTCGAGCGGTTTCTCCAGAAAATCCACGGCAAGCGCCCGGAACGCCTCCCGGGCGGACGCGACGTCGCCGTGCCCGGTCATGACGATGACGGGTAGCGCATTGCCCAGGCTGAGCAGATGCTTCTGGAGCGTCAGGCCGTCCATGCCCGGCATGCGGATGTCGAGCAGCACGCATCCTCGCCATTCCTGCCTGTAGGCCTTCAGGAAGCTCTCGGCATCGCCGTAGATGGCCACCCGATAGCCTTGAACGCCGAGCAGCAGGCTCAGGGCATCCCGCACTGCGGGATCGTCGTCGACGATGAAGACGGTCAGGTTTTCAGTCATTGCTTTGGGCATCATGGGTCGGCAGGACGATCTTGAAAATGCCGTGGTCGGCCACCTCTCCCCGGAGCGAGCCGCCGTGGGTCTCCACGATGGCGCGGCTGATCACCAGCCCCAGGCCGAGTCCGCTGGATTTGGACGAGCGGAAAGGCTCGAACAGGGAAGCGGCGGCCTGTGCGGAGAGGCCGGCCCCTGAGTCTTCGACCGTGAGCGAGACGCGGCCGCCGGGCAGGACGTCGCCGCTCAGGCTGACCGTGCGCCGAGCGCAGCCGGCCTGGCCGACCGCCTCGAATGCATTCGCCAGCAGGTTGCGCAGCACGACTTCGAGCTGCAGGCGATCCGCCAGCAGCGTCTCTTCCGGCACTTGCCCGACATCGAAGTCGATGCGCTGCGCGGCCGCCTTCTCCCGATAGTGGCAGGCGGCCTGCTCGACGACATCGGGCAGGCGGACCGCTTCCAGCCTGGTGGCGCCGGTGCGGAAGAAATCCCGCAGGCGGCGGACCACCTCCCCGGTCCGTCCGGACTCCAGCAGCATGCCGCGAATGGCCGCATTCAGCCGCTCGCCCTGCTCGCCGCGTTCGAGCAGTGTCTCGCAGGCGGAAGCATAGGCCGCCAGGGCGGTCAGCGGCTGATTGAGCTCGTGCGCCAGGGCGCCGGCCATTTCGCCGGCCGCCGCCAGGCGCAGCGTCTGCCTGAGTTCGTTGCTGGTGCGGCGCTGCTCGTCGACCACGCTGCCGATGAAGAAGCCAATCAGCGCCATCGACAGCGACAACATCTGCAGTTCGGCCACGGTCACCGCGCTGTAGCTGAGCATCTGCACGGCGACGATGACCTCCACCTGCAGAAGGGAGGCCGAAACGATCGCACCGGCCATTCCCTGCCGGGCGGAAGCCCAGACGATCGGCAGGAAGAGCAGATAGAACAGTTTGAAGCCGCTGCCGTCCCCCGGCTCGAAGGCGACCCACAGGACGAGCAGGCTCAGGGCGACGTAGCCCAGTGTCTCCCAGCGCATGAGGGACGATGCGAGCAAGGCGCGCCCGAGCGCGCTACTCAGCCACCAGAAGAGCGGCATCGCCACCGCGATCCCCACGGCATCGCCGACCCAGAATCGCAGCACGCCGGCCTGCCAGCCGTCTGCCGGCAGCAAGCCCAGGAGCTGCAGGCTGGTCAGGTAGAGCAGGCTGATCAATAGCGTTCCCCCGGCGACCGGCAGGATCCAGGCCAAGAGGGACGCGCGGTCGTCCAGCAGGCTGGCGGGCGCCATGCGGCGGCGCAGATATTCCCCCAGGGCGACGTAGCCGCCGGCGAGGATCAGCGCCGAGACGAAGCTGCTCCACCAGGACTGGGGAATGCCGCGTATCAGCCATTCGCTCAGCATCACGGTGCCGATCAGCGGCAACCGCCCGGCGGGGCCCCGCCGCAGCAGGAAGACCAGCCCGAGCGCGAGCGCCGGATTCCACGGCGTGATGTTCAGCCCGTGGAGCGGATGGATGAAGCTCGCCGTATCCAGCGCGATGTAGAGCGCGACGAACCCCAAGTGCAGGATGAGCGTGTTCACGATAGCCATGAAGGGAGCGGAAAGACGAATTTAAACGAGACGCCGCAACACGGTAATAAGGGAAGCACGTAGTCGAATCAATTACGCATATCCCGGATTATCTTGCGAGGGCGGCTGGATATAGTGGGTCGCATCATCTGCCCGCCCGAAATCATGTCCAGCACCGCCGTTTCACCCCCGGAAATCATCGCTGCCGCAATCTTCGCCATTGCCGTCCTGCACACCTTTTCGACCAAGTTCTTCGCCCGCCTGGCGCACGTTCAGCCGCGCCATGCCGGTCTGTGGCATTTGCTGGCCGAAGTCGAGGTGGTCTTCGGCTTCTGGGCCTTCATGCTGGTCGCTGCGCTGTTCTGGCTTTCGGGAAAGGATGCCGCGGTCGGCTATCTGGAAGCGCGCAATTTTACCGAACCGCTGTTCGTCTTCGTCATCATGGTCGTCGCCGCCAGCCGCCCGATCCTGGACACCGTGGCGGCCGGCGTACGCCTGGCCGCCGCCATGATTCCGATCCAGCGGGACGTGGCGACCTACTTCCTCTGCCTGTCCATCGTGCCGATGCTCGGATCGTTCATCACCGAGCCAGCGGCCATGACTCTGGCTGCGCTGATGCTGCGCGACGGCCACTTCCGGCGGCAGCTGTCGAACCGGCTCAAGTACGCAACCATCGGCCTGCTGTTCGTCAATGTCTCGATCGGCGGCACCTTGACCAACTTCGCGGCACCACCGGTGCTGATGGTGGCCGGCAAATGGCAATGGGACAGCTTGTACATGCTATCCCATTTCGGCTGGAAGGCTGCCTTCGCCGTCTTCGCGAACGCCGCCGTGCTGACCTGGTTCTTCCGGCGCGAATTGGCCTCGAAGGTAAAGGTCGGGGACGCCGACGACCCGCCCCGCGTACCGAGTACCGTCGCCGGCATCCATCTGGCGTTCCTCGTCGGCGTGGTGCTCTTCGCCCACCATGCAGTGGTCTTCATGGGGCTGTTCCTGTTCTTCCTCGGCTACACCGAGGCCTACAAGCAGCATCAGGGCCGCCTGATCCTGCGCGAGGGCCTGCTGGTCGCGTTCTTCCTGGCCGGGCTGGTCGTACTCGGCGGCTTGCAGCAATGGTGGCTGCAGCGCGCGCTCACGGGCGTCGAGCCAACCGTGCTTTATTTCCTCGCCATCGCCCTGACGGCGGTGACCGACAACGCCGCGCTGACCTATCTGGCATCGCTGGTCGAGGGGGTCTCTCCGGAATTCCAGTACGCCATCGTTGCCGGTGCGGTGACCGGCGGCGGCCTGACCATCATCGCCAACGCACCGAACCCGGCGGGCGTGGCGATCCTGAAATCGAGCTTCGACGACGAGGCGGTGAGTCCGCTGGGACTGTTCCTGGCGGCTTTGCCGCCGACATTCGTGGCGATCTTCGCCTTTCTGGCGCTGTGATGGCCGGGGTGCGCCTGATCCTTCGCTCACCCTATCTGCAATGGCTGCTCGCGCACGCCTTTCCCAAGCTGCGAGCATGGCCGGTACGGGAATGGCCCGCCGTCCTGGGCAAGGCGCGGGAGGCGGAATTCGATCGGTTCGAGCGCATCGGCATCGTTTTCGCCGTGGTGATCGCGACCTGGTTTCTCCGGCCGGAGGCGAATGCGGAATCCGCACTGCCGTTTGTCTTCCTGTCGCAGCTGCTGTCGTCGCTGCCGCTGCTTCTGATTCTCGCCGGCCCGTTCTTCCTGCGCCGGATTCGGAGATGCCTCGATGCCGAGGCCAAGGCGTTGCGCGACAAGCAATCGAATTCTTTCCAGGAAAGGAACTGAGATGGGGAAATTACTGATCCCGATCGATGCCACCGATGAATCCCGATGGGGACTGCGGTACGCATTGCGTTTGGCCGGAACCGGCACTCGGGTCGAGGCGTGCCTGCTGTTCGTCGCCGAACCGGTGCGCAGCTGGGAGGTCCTGCGCTTCTACACAAAAGACGAGGTGCGCCGGCATTTCCGGAAGCGTTCGGAGGTTTTCCTGGAGGAGGCCGCCAAACCCCTGCGTGAGGCCGGGATCGCCTGCCGGACCTGCTTCCGGGAAGCCGATGCCGTCGACGGCGTGATCGAAACGGCGGAAGAATTGAACTGCTCGGAAATCGTCGTGCCACGGAGCCGCTGGCCGGGACTTCTCTCCCGCAGCCTGGCCGCCAAGCTGGGCAACCGGAGTTGCACCATTCCCGTCACACAGGTCGGCGCGGACGGCGCTGCCGAAGCCTGACCGGCCACCTTCCCGAAGGGGCGCCAAGATTACCGCTTGACGATCACCCCGCAGGCCATGCGCGCGCCGGAGTTGCCGGTGGGCTGGGTCTTGAAGTCGTCGGGCGCGGCGTGGACGATGACGCCCCTGCCGACGATGCCGTTGGCACCCTCCAAAGTCAGTCCCGGCAGGACGGCGACGAGCTTCGCGTTGCCATAGGAATCGGTCTCCAGCATCGGCATGTCGCCGGCGTGGTGCGGCCCCTGGTGCGGGTGGCCGTGCGGATGGCCGCCGGGGTTGAAGTGGCCGCCGGCGCTCATGCCGTCGGGCGCGCTGCAGTCGCCCTTCTCGTGGATGTGGAAGCCGTGCGCGCCGGGCGTGAGACCGGCGACGTGCGCCGTCACCTCGACGCCGTGACCTTTCTGCACGAAGACCACGGTGCCGGTGGTGGTAGTGCCTTTCGTCGGGCCGAGCAAGGCTTCGGCCGAGGAATTGCTGCGCGAACTGCCGGCGCAGGCCGACAGCAGGACGGCTGCGGAGGCGGCCAGGATCAGGGCGGTTTTCATTTTGGTCTCTCCTCTGTCGGGGCCGGGGTGCAACTTTTCGTTTTAGAAAATCATGGTGCGCCATTCCGGATCGAGGGTGCGCGCGACGAAGGCCGCGGCGCCCGCGGCGCCTGAATACTCCGGGATGAGGGGGCAATCGGCCAGGCCGTGGGCGCGCAGCGCCATCTGGCAGCCGAAGAAGGATGCGCCCTGCTCCGCCGCATCGCGCATGAAGTCGTGGATCGAGCGCTCGCGGCCGGCGGAGGGGTGCATGGCTTCGGCCACGCCGGGCGCGAGCAGCTTCACGGCGGTGCCGGCGAAATGGATCTCCACCTCGCAGTCCATGGCGCAGGCGGTGGCGGCGTACACGAAGGGCGAGGCGGCGAGCTCGGGCCGCTCCGGCGAGAGCGACCAGACGAGGATGGCGAGTTTCGCGATCACGCTTCGATTACCGCCGCCGGCTCGATGGCGCGGATGTGCGCGACGTAGGCCGCGGCGTCGACGAGATGCGCGGCGTCGGTGTCCCAGTCGCGCGGCGCGCCGCGCGCCATCCAGCCGGCGCCGTAGGGATCGCGGTTGATGAGATCGGGCCGCTCTTCGACGTCTTCGTTCGGTGTGTCGAGGCGGAAGGCGACGGGGGAATGCACGGCCAGGACAGTCTTGGCGGATTCGATGGTGCCGAGCCCGCGCCCGGCCGCCACCTCGGCGCCCTTCGGCTTGGCCGTGAAGGCGATCACCTCGCCGGCCAGGTGCAGGCCGAAGCTGGTGGCGCCGATGACGACCTCGCCGCCCTCGCGCCGCACCCACATGTCGTGGCGGGTGTCGTAGAGGCGGTCGGCGGGGACCTTGCCTTTATAGACTTCAGTCGCCATGTTCGGATGGCGGAAGAGAGTGGGAGTCGAACCCACCAGGGACCGCTTGGCCGCCCCTCCCGGTTTTGAAGACCGAGCGCCCCGCCGGGGTGCGATCTCTTCCGTTGTTCAAAGTATCCATTGTCGTTCGCCCTCGCCGCGCAGGGCGTGCTCGTCGCGCACACGCCGAGTGTAACCGACGCGGTCGAAGAATTCGAGGATGTGGATGGCGACCTTGCGCCCGCCGCCGATCTCGTCGCGCAGCGCGGCGGCGCGCGCGGTGCCGTCGCGCCCGCACAGACGGGCGACGCGGCCGGCGAGGTCGGCCACCGCCACCGCCGAAAAATAATGGTCGTGCGCCACGGGATAGGCCTCCCCGACTCGGGCGACGCGCTTCATCAGGCCGCGCACGGTTTCCTCGGCGATGCCGGTGGCCTTGGCGATGTCGCGCACGCGCGGCGGGTTATAGAGCGCGGCCTCCAGCAGCGGGCGCAAGGTGCGCCAGAGGTCGGCGTCGGTGGCAGCGAGCGCGGCGCGGTGCTCGGGCAGGTGCAGCCAGCTGCCGCTCTGCGCCAGCTCGCCGCTGTCGAGCAATTCAAAAGTCAGTCTGTCGAAGGCGGCGCGGGAGAGCGTCGGCAGGGTCAGGCGACGCAGGCGGTCGCGCTCGACGCCGATCATGTCGGGAGCGCGTTCGTGCTCGGCGCGCGCCGCTTCGAGCAGGCGCGCGCGCAGGGCCAGCCAGTTCTCTTGAGAGAAACCGCTGCGGCCGTCCGCCTCGTAGACGACGACGAGGCCCATGCCGCGCCACAGCGCCTGCGCCTCGTCGGCGGCGAGGTTGCGGTTGAGGGCGTAGCGGTCGAGCCGGGTGCCGGCCGGCTGGCGCGCCAGGGCATGCGCCAGCGCCGGCGCCGGATCGGGCTGTTCCAGCAATCGGAGGAAATCCAGCCTCTCCGGCGCGCGCTTGTGGCGCGTCGGCGGAAAGATGTCGAGCACGCGGCCGCCGCCGAGGGTACGCGTGGCCGAGGCATCGCGCAGGATGAAATGGTCGCCCCACAAGGCGCCGGCCGGCTTCTCGAGGATGACCTCCGCCAGCATGGCCTCGCCCGGCGCCAACGCCTCGCCTTCGAGCAGGGCGACGCGGCCGAGGATGTCGGCAGCACCAAGGTGAACGTGCACCGGCATCCAGTGCCGCACCGGCGCCTCGGCGGCGGCCGGCACGCGCAGGCGGGCGTGGAAGCGGCTGATCGGCGCATGCAGGGCCGGACCGACGACCCACATGCCGCGTGAAACATCCTCCTTGCCGAAATCGCCCGCGAGGTTGAGCGCCAGTCGCTCCCCTGCCCTGCCCGACTGGGCGCTGCGGTCCTGGGCGTGGATGCCGCGCACGCGGGCGGCGAGGCCCGGCGGCGTGATCGTCACCGCATCGCCGACGGCAATCCGCCCGGAGAAGGCGGTGCCCGTCACCACCAGGCCGACGCCCTGCAGGGTGAAGCAGCGGTCGATGGCGTGGCGGAAGCCGCCCGCCGCGGCGCGTGCGGCGAGCCGTCCGGGTTCGGACAGCAGATGATCGTGGAGCGCCGCGACGCCTTCGCCTTGCGTGGCGGAGACTTCGAAGACGGGCGCGCCTTCCAGCGCGGTGCCGGCCAGCAGCGCGGCAACCTCCGCCCGCGCCGCCGCGCGCCGCTCGGGCGCGACGGCGTCGACCTTCGTCAGCGCCACGGCGCCGCGCCGAAGGTCGAGCAGGTCGACGATGGCGAGGTGCTCGCGCGTCTGCGGCATCGGCCCGTCGTCGGCGGCCACCACCAGCAATACGAAATCGATGCCGGTGGCGCCGGCCAGCATGTTGTGCACCAGCCGCTCGTGGCCGGGCACGTCGACGAAGCCGAGGCGCCCCTCGTCGGCATAGGCGTAGCCGAGGTCGAGCGTGATGCCGCGCGCCTTCTCTTCCTTGAGGCGATCGCAGTCCACGCCGGTCAGTGCCTTGACCAGCGTGGACTTGCCGTGGTCGATGTGTCCGGCGGTGCCGATGATCACGCGGCGACGATCTCCCTGGATGAAATGCGGTAGCGGAAGGCGTCCGGGTCGAGGCTGTCGAGGCGTCCTGCTGAAGTTTCCCCCTGCGGGTACATGAGGAAGGGGACCTTCGGCCCGCGCGAACCCGGCAGGGCGAGGTCGTGGGCGAAGTTGTAGCCGAGCCAGTTCATCTCCCAGCTGCCGAACAGCTTCGCCCGCACCTGCGTGACGATCTCATCCTGCAGGGTCAGGCCGGGCTTCTCCTCCAGCACCACCTTGCGCACGTCGGCGGGGTCGACCGGCACCCAGCCAAAGCCAGCGAGCCAGACCTCTGCGCGGCAGTGCTGCGCCTTGCTGATGTCGCCGCTCTTGCCGAGGCTCTTGTAGCCGAAGCGCGAGTCGGCAACGCGAATGCCGTACACATCGCGCGCCGGCAGCCCCACCGCGCGGGCCAGGCCGACGTAGAGGGCGTTCAGGTCGGCGCACTTGCCGGACAGGTTGCCGGTTTCCAGCATGGCGCGGATGTCGCCGGTGCCGCAGCCTCGCGTCTTCGGATCGCGGAAGGTGTTGTCGCAGATCCAGTCGTAGATGAGGCGGGCCTTGTCGATGTCGGTCTTCGCATTCTTCGTGATCTCGAGTGCGGTCTGGCGCACGATGCCGCCGATGGGCAGCAGCTCTGTGGCGCGGGTATACAGCGCGCGCGTCGCCCGGTCGAGCGGCGCTGCCTTGGCCGGCGCGGCAAGGTCGACGGCGCGGTCGCGCGTGGCGAAACGGCTGACGACCTCGACGACGGGCGCCGCTTGCCCGGTTTCCCATTCCGCCTGCAGCATCTGCGCGCCGTAGACCGGATCGCGCGCGACGCCCATGGCGGCGGCATTGCCCTGCCACAGGTTGCCCATCGGGCGGATCCATTCGCGCGAATCGACCGAGGGCAGCGGCAGCCAGACGCGGGTGACGCCCTCAGGCTTGAGCACTTCAGCGCGGGTGGTGACCTCGAAAACGCGCCAGCCGTTCTCCACGGCGGGCTTGAAGGGAGCCTGATTGGCCGCGGCGATGCGCGGCATGGCGGCGGCGGCCGCGGCGAGCGCGGCGGTCTTGACGAAAGTGCGGCGATCCATTTTGTTCTCTCCTGTTCAGTGTCGGGGTACCCGCGGCCGTGCGGCTTGCGGGCGTTCCAGAAGCTTTTCCAATTGCGATTCTATTTCCGGCGCGTCCCATTCGACGGCGCCAACGGCGCGCAGCCGGAGGCGGTGCGAGCGGTCGAACACCAGCGTGGTGGGCAGCACGCGCACGCCGAGGGCGCGGCTCTCGCCCTGCTCCCGGTCGTGCAGCACGGGCAGGTCGACCGAGGCTTCCCAGAGAAAATCCTTCACCAGGGTTTCCCGGTCGTTCACCGCCACGGTCAGCACGGCGAGGCCCTTCCCCTCCATGCGCCGGGCCAGCCGTTGCAGCGAGGGCATTTCCTGCCGGCAGGGTTCGCACCAGGTGGCCCAGAAATTCACCACCACCGCCTGTCCGCGATGCTTCCGCAGGTCGGCGGCCAGGGCCGGGCCGGGTGCGGCGGCCGCCTCCCGGGCGCTCGCGGGCTTGAGCGCGGACGGCGCGGCGCAGGCGCTGCCGGCGGCCAGGGCAGCGAGGCCCAGGCAGAGGCGGAGCTTACGCGGCAGCCGCGGCATCACGCGAACATGTCCTCGTACATGTTCTTCGCCCAGCCGAAGTCCTCCGCCACCAGCTCGGGCCGGCGCTCGTTGTCGTCGATCTGGGTCTGGATGATGACGCCCTTGTCGTCGACCTTGTAGTCGAACTGCACCGAGATATCCAGTTGCGGGTCGGCGCTGACCATCATGTAGCAGAGGTTGTCCGGCAGGATGGTTTTCGGCTCGCGTCCGGCCGCGCGCTCGGCGATGTAGCGGGCGACGATGCGGGCATGGCGGTTGGCGACGTGGCCGGCCTTCGGATAGAAGGCGAACTGCGGCGAGACGAAGCCGACGGCGTCGCCGATGACGTAGACGTCCTTGTCCTCCTTCGCCGTGAGGAAGAGCGGATCGACCGCCGCCCAGCCAGCCGGCTTGCCTTCCGGGTTCTTGCCGATGACGCCGGCCTTCCAGGCGAGGTCGCCGGCCTGGTGCGGCGCCATCAGGATGGCGTGCTCGAAGGCGAAGTCGCCGGCCGCCGTCCGGATGCGCTTGCCGAAGGGATCGACCTCCTTGACGTGGGCGTTGGGGACGTAGGTGATGATGTCCTTGTAGAGCTCCTCGAAGGCCTGCTTGAAGCCGTAGCCGATCGGGCGGATGGCGTCCTTGTGATCGAGGATGACGATGCGGCCCTTGACCTTGTGCTTCTTGAAGTGCGAGGCGATCAGGCAGGCGCGCTCGTAGGGCGACGGCGGGCAGCGCTGCGGCGGCGGCGGCAGGGTCATGACGAGGTCGCCGCCCTTGAAGTCGTGGATCGCCTGTTTCAAGCGGAAGTGCTCGGCGTTCGGCACGTAGGCGCCCGGAAAGCGCGCCCGCGTCGCCTCGGCCAGGCGCCGCTCGCCGCCGAACCAGGCCTCGTAGTTGTAGCGGATGCCGGGCGAGAGGACCAGCCAGTCGTAGTCGAGGGCGCCGAGCGCGGTGACGACGCGCTTCCTGTCGCGCTCGATCTCGAGGATCTCGCACTGGATGAAGCGGTAGCCGTATTTCTCCGAGACCTTCAGGTAGTCGTGCGTCAGGTAGTTGGTGTCGACGACGTCAACCAGCCACTTGTTGCTCATCGGGCAGGAAAAGAACACCGAATTGCGCTCCAGCAGCACCACCTCGAGGTCCGGCGCCAGAAGACGGAGTTGCTTGGCCGCCGTGAGGCCGCCCCAGCCGCCGCCGCAGATGACAACGCGGCGGGCCTTGCCCTTCGGCAGCAGCGTCGCCGTGCTGCCGCCGATCAGAAAGGGCAGCGACTGCGCTTGTGCCGGCAGGGCCGAGGCGAGCGCGATGCCGCCGGTGGCCGCCAGGAAACTTCGGCGTGAAACATTTTTCGTGTCTTGCATGGTCGATCTCCCGTTTTCAGAATCTGCCGCGGAGCGGAAGCCGCCGCGGCTTACGATGCCTCCCGCGAGGGAAGGCGGTGCTACGCACCCAGTCCGCTCGAGGCGGAAAGCTGGGCAGCGAATTCGGTTTCCCCGTCGGGCGCCAGGCAGCGCAGGTCGAGGCGCAGGGCGTCGTCCGCGATGTGACCGATGACGGGTTGCGGCAGGCGACGCAGCGCCTCTTCCAGTTTGTGCAGGACGCCTGCCCTTTTGCCGCGCGGCCGCGCGACGAGGGCGTAACTCGGCAGGCGGTCGACCGGCAGCGAGCCGGAACCGATCTGCGAGAGCGTCGGCTCGATGGCGGCCTCGAGCGGCCAGTTCGCCAGCGCCGCCTGCCAGGCCGGCAGCAGGCGCTCGGCCTGGGCGCGGATCTCGGCTTCCGGCCGCGTCAGCAGGCGCAGCGCTTCCAGCCGCTGCGGCAGACGCTCGGGGTCGCGGTAGAGGACGAGCGTCGCCTCCAGCGCGGCCAGCGTGAGCTTGCCGACGCGGAGCGCCCGCTTGAGGGGGTTCTTCTTGATCTTCGCGATCAGCTCGCGGCGGCCGACCAGCAGGCCCGCCTGCGGGCCGCCGAGCAGCTTGTCGCCGGAGAAGGTGACGAGGTCGGCGCCGGCGGCGATCGACTCGCGCGGCGTC
>Ga0116142_10002003_pt1 | contig 23031 bp, 21 predicted proteins | sample AD_UKC033_MetaG_FD_89785 | JGI IMG/M metagenome (GOLD analysis project Ga0116142, IMG submission 89785) | Active sludge microbial communities of municipal wastewater-treating anaerobic digesters from USA - AD_UKC033_MetaG | ecosystem: Engineered > Bioreactor > Anaerobic > Digestate | place: USA... | reverse complement strand
TTACCTACTCTGCCTGCATAATCTATTTTTTCCACCGCCACAGCTGATTGCTCCCTGGTAAACATACGTCCGGCGATGCCTGGTAAACATCACCCGACTTTGGGTGGTAAACATTACCCGGCTATTGACAGAAGCAAACCAACAATAAGAAAAAAACGCCCATGATAAACCTTTTAGATCAGATTCCTTTAAAATAAAGGTCTGCCGATCATAAATGTTTCAAATTGTAACTGAGGTGATTTGATTGTAGGCCCGGCGGTGGGATATGTCAACACGAGGAGAGCGTCCTCGGGGCAAGGGCAGATGGGGGCAGGAAATTGAGATTACCAGATGCCCGGCAGAAGCCGGTAACGTACTTTTTGCGCGTATTGATGATAGCCGGGCAGATTAGCCTGCAAGAAGCGGTCTTCCAGCCGGGTACGGATGATGAAGAAGATGCCAAAAACCACAACCGGGATGAAGGCCCAGACAGAGTCAAGGAGAAGCGGCATGCCAAGACTGGCGATGAGGCTGCCCAGATAACCTGGGTGGCGCACCCAGCCGTACGGCCCGGTTGATACAACCTTATGCCCTCGGTCTCCCTGGATGCGCACGGTGCCTGAGAAGTAGGCATTCTCGACAAAAGCATAAGACGCAAGCAGGTACCCGGCAACGATCAACACGAGCCCGGTAAGCTGCACTGGCAGCGAGAAACCAGCCAACCAGTGGTAGGCGGCGTCTAATCCAACCACCAGCAGGACGAAGACGCTGCCAAAGGCTACCAGGGGGGAAAGCCATTTATCCCACGGCTGGGTGTTCTGGTGCTGGTTATAATTGGCCCGCTCAGCAAGGATGCCGGGATTTTTACGCGCTGCCAGGATACGGCTGATGATGAAGGAAAGGATGAAGATGGCTGTCATCACCCAGGCCTGCCACCAGCTCCACCGCCCGGAAATCAGGATGGGCAGAAGCGGGATGACGACCAGGACCAGCAGCAGCATGATGGCAATGCGGATGCGGTTAAGTGCTTTTTGATTTTTCATTTCAGCCTCCCAAGTTGATTTTTGCTGTCTGCATTCTTATGCAAATACCCAATGAGTGACATGAGTCAAGTATAATCCTTTATGGGGAAGCTGGTTGAGCGATGTGGGCCCCTGAGAGCCTTTATGCCTGCCACAGCCGTGCTTTAGCTGCCTGGGGGGTGGTTTGACAGGCGGTTTTAAGCCCGCAGCCATCGCAGGCGCTATGGCAGGTTTGATAGGGCTGGATATAACCGGCGCGGTGAAGATATTCGAGCATGGCGTTTACAACTTCGGGAGTGGTATCTAACCGATGGGCCAGAGAGCGAATTTCGAGGGTTCCGCCAGAGCGGATTTCGGCAAGCAGTTTTTCAAGCATCGTTACAATCCAATCCAGAGGGCCAGGTGGTACACGCTGGTCCCGGCCAGCACAGAAAGCAGCAGCGGCAGCAATAAGCTCACAAGGGCCCAGCGCCATGAGTTGGCCTCTTGCTTGATTACGGCCACGGTAGCCATACAGGGTATAAAGAGCATGGTTACGACCAGGAAAGAAAGTGCCGTGGCCGTTGAGAAAGTGGCTGACAGGGCATCGGCCAGACCTGCGCCAGGTGAATTTCCAAACAACACACCCAGGGTGGCGATGGCGTTTTCTTTAGCGGGGAAACTGGTGATAAGCGCCACCATCAACCGCCAGTCAAAGCCCATCCACTGGCCCAGCGGTTCAAGCCATTGGCCGAATTTAGCAAGGAAACTGGTGTTGAGGTCGCCATTGGGAAGGTATGAGAGCACCCAAACCAGCAGGGACATGCCCAGAATGGCGGTTCCGGCTTTTTTGACAAAGGCGAGTGACCGCTGCCAGACAAGCAGTCCGATGGTGCGGGCATTGGGCACATGATAGAGCGGCATTTCCATCACAAAGGCTGAGCGCTGACCCTTGAAGATAACACGGTTGAGCAAGGCGCCGCTGCCAACCAGAGCCAGCAGCGAAAGCAGGATCAATCCCCAGGAAACCCAGACAGCGCGACTGCCGAAAAAGACTGGGGCAATGAAGGCCACAACCGCCATGCGCGCAGTGCAGGGCACAAAAGGCGCGATCAGAATGGTGAGCAACCGAGCAGGCCACGACTCGATGACACGTGTGCCCATGATGGCCGGCACGTTACAGCCAAAGCCAAGGAAGAGCGGCAGGAATGATTTGCCATGCAGCCCCATCAGATGCATCAGGTTATCCATCACATAGGCAGCCCGAGCCATGTAGCCCACATCTTCAATCAGCGCAAAGGCAGCAAAAAAGATGATCAAAATGGGCAAGAAGGTCAGCACAGAACCCACCCCGCCAATCAAGCCATCGACAATCATCCCCTGTACCCAGAAGGGCGCGCCCGTCAGCGCCTGTGCGGCCCAACCTGCCAGGGGAGCAATGATCTGGGCTTCCAGCCATTCTTGCAGCGGGCTGCCGATGGCGAATGTCAGCCAGAACACCAGCCCCAGGATGCCGGCCAGGATAAAAAGCCCCCAAACCGGGTGAGCCGCCCAGCGATCAATCCGTTCGGTGATTCCAACCTGGCCGACCTTAGGATGGCTGACTGCGCTGCGAATGATGCGCCCAATCCATTCGTAACGCCCGGAGGCAACCGCCAGAAAGGCATCATCATGGGCGCGTAAGACCTCGTGCACGGCATCCCAAACCTGGACCGGCAGAAGAGTGCGCATCATTTGCGTGACTTCGGCATCGCCTTCCAGCAGCTTGAGGGAGATCCAACCAGGCGGATAGGGCGCTGGGATGTGGGCAGCAACCAATGATTCAATGTTTTCCAAGACGGCACGGTGGTCAGAGCGCACCTCGGGTTGATTGATATGCTGGGGTTCGCTGCTGGCCAGCAGATTTTCCACCACATCGAGGAGCCGGGGCACTCCCAGGGCTTTGGAAGCGGTCATGGGAATCACGGGGACGCCAAGCGAGGCCTCGAGAGCGGCGGCATCAACCTGGATGCCTTCTTGAGCGGCGACATCCACCATGTTGAGCGCCACCACCAGAGGCGCATCGAGGGCGGCAAGTTCAGCCACCAGATAGAGGCTGCGCTCCAGGTTGGCCGCGCTGATGACGGCAATGACAACCGTTGGCTTATCGCGCAGGATAAACTCGCGGGCAATCACCTCCTCGGGTGAGTTTGCCGTCAGACTGTAGGCACCGGGCAAATCGACCAGGCGGGCCGTTCGTCCATTCAGATCAAAATGCCCCTCGCGCCGCTCTACAGTCTTTCCGGGCCAGTTGCCCACATGCTGATTCAGTCCCGTTAAGAGGTTAAATAATGTTGATTTGCCCATATTGGGCTGCCCCGCCAAGGCAATCAACGGGGCATCATGATCAATAACAGCCAGGCGTTCACCTGCCCGGGCAGGTGCAGGGTGGCAATCAGTCATGCGCGCCTCGTGAGACAACAATATTATCGGCTTCACCACGGCCTAAGGCTACACGCATACCGCGGACGGTGACGATCAGAGGTCCACGCCCGTAATTCTGGCTCATGTCCACCTGCGCACCGGGCGTAAAGCCCAGCGAAGCCAAACGATTGACAACTGCCCGACCACCCTGAAAGGCCAGGATGGTGGCATGGTCACCGGTGTTCATATCGGATAATAATAATTGACGATTGTTTTCAGGCATGTCCAGTTCCTGTATAGAGGTATAATCAGCATATAGCAGATACAGTATTATTATATGCTAATATTATTATTTAGCATAGTATAATACAAGAGGTTGTCAATGACAAATGTCACTCATGCTGATTCTTATGAACTACCTGGCCTGAGTTCCACCATTCAGGACTATCTATCGCTTATTTACGTCATGGAACGGGACAATGAGCCGGTGGTGGGGTCACACCTGGCAGAGCTGCTGGGCGTCAGCCCGCCGACTGTGACCAACACACTCAAACGTATGACCCGAGACGGCCTGATCACCATGAATAAAGATGGCACCCACCTGACCGAGTATGGATGGGATGCGGCGCGGGTTGTGATGCGCCGCCATATGCTGATGGAATGGATGATGCATAAGACTTTGCCCTGGTCCAAGCTCCATAAAGAAGCCCATCAATTGGAACATGCCATCTCCAGCATGACTGAGACGGCCCTGCTGGAGCAATTTGGCCACCCGCAAACCTGCCCGCACGGCAACCCACTGCCGGGTTATGAAGAATCCGTTGCATCCTGGATTCCGCTGACAAAGATTGCTGTCGGTGAGATGGGTATTATTCGGCGAATCCATGAGCTGGCAGAAGAAAACGCAGAGTTACTCAGTTATCTTGAAAAGAAGGGCATCCTCCCAGGGAGAAAGGTTTTGGTCACTGAAATTCTGCCGTTCAATCAGACAATCACCATTGAAGTGGACAACCAGCCAGTAACCCTGGGAAATGCAGCGGCACGTTATATTTTTGTAGAGAAGACATAAAGCCCCCCCGAAAGAGCTTTGGGAGTTTAAGGGTGATTATTCGTTTATTTTTATCAGGCCGCCATAGCGGGTATGAAAGTAGAAAAAATGGGGGGCGGTGGAAGTTGTGGTCACACCCAGATAGCCAAACCCATTATATTGGGGGGCAACTTCTGCCCAGGTGAGGCCACCATCGGGGCTGAGGTAGATGGCGGTTGCGGTTGCGGCAAGCAGCCGATTTGAATTTGCGGGATGTACGGCAACGGCTTTAACCGTTTGACCGGACAATCCAGCAGGCTGCCAGCTTGCGCCCGAGTTGTTACTCAGGTAAACCCCAGAATCAGTGCCAGCCAGCAGGATATTGGGATGGCTGCCTCCCTGACTGAGGGCATAGACCGTTCTGCCGCTGAGGCCCGAGGCAGTAACCACCCAGGTTGAGCCCTGATCGGTAGATACCCGCAGGGAGCCAGCAGCGGAATCCCCGCCCAACCAGACTCGACCAGGGGTTGCTTCGTCAAAGTGCAGGGCATAGATCGAGCCGCTGCCAAGATTCGTGGCGGTCCAGGCGGCGCCATTCCAACGGATGACACCGCGTCCAGCAGTACCGACCAGGATATTTGCTGAGGAAAAGGGAGATACGGCAACTGACAGGCCGGGGACTGGTGCGGCAGCACTCAAAGTGGTGACGGCATCATCTGGAGGTTCGCCAAAAGCCGATTCAAGCGGCTCAATTTCTCGATAGGGCAGGCTCAGTACATCCAGCGGAGTTCCAGCTACAGGGTAACCATCATTGAATGCAAACCAGTTTGCGCCGCCATCGGTAGTTCGATAAACACCGTTTGCGAGGGTGAGGGCATACAGGGTGTTTGAATTGCCAGGATCAAGCATCAGGGTTTGAATAGACGTGGAAGGCAGACCGTTGTTGAGCGTTGCCCAGGTCAGGCCGCCATCATTTGAGGCCACAACCCCCCAGCCGAATAAAGAAGCATACATACGAGCGTTCAAAGCCGGGTCTAGAGACAGCGCGGTCATTGGGTAGCCGCTGATGCCATTACTCACCGGTGCAAACGTTTCGGCCGCATCCAGGCTTTTCTTGAGGCAGAATGGGCCGTTTGAGCCACCTGCATACAGCACACCAAATTGGTTGGGGTCGGCAGCAAGATAGCCGTTCGTGGCCTCATCGGCGCGTTTATCCCATGATTGGCCAAAATCGGTGGAGTAATAGATGCTGCCAGAGAGATTTGAGGCGTAAATCGAATTAATCCGGGTGCGATCCACCGCAAACATCAACACATTTGTTAACGTGCTATCGATCCAATGATCGGCATAATCTTCAGAATAAAATGTTTGCTGGCCCGTGGTTCCAAATACCAGCTGACCCGGGTTAATGGGGTTGACCGCAATAGATCGGTCAGCGGTTGTGTTGATGACCTCTGGCGGCAGGCCTGAATTGGCTGCCGACCAGGAGATGCAACCATTGGTGGTCAGATAGACGCCACTGCCGTGCAAAGCAGCATAAACCCAGTTGGGGTCTGTAGGATCAACCGCCAGATCATAAACATATAGATCATTGGATGGCAGGCCGTTATTGACCAGCGTCCAGGTGGCGCCATAGTTGGTCGATTTGAAGACTCCGCCGTAGCCGTAGGTGTATGGCGGAACGGGCACTTTGGTGCGCGTGGCAGCATAGATGACGGCGCCATTGGCGCTGGCAGCCAGAGCATAGACGACGACATGATTACTGTACGGTCCGGCGGCGGGGTTATCCATTCGACCCGTGGCGGTCCAGGTGAGACCGCCGTTATCACTACGATAAACGCCGCTGGCAAAATTGGGATCGTTGTTGTAGCTCAGGCCAAGGTAAATTCGATTTGAATTGATCGGGTCGATCATCATGGACAACACCCAGGCGCTGTCTGGAAGGCCGCGATTGATGGGTGTCCAACTTATACCCCCATCTACGGATTGATAGACTCCACCGCCGTAAGTGCCAGCATAAACGATGGCTGAATTGGCCGGGGATACGGCAATGCCTGTGGCTACCGGAGCAAAGTTGAGACTCAGGCGAGCCGGCGGGACCGGGCTTCTCAAAATCACAGGAAGATAAACGTTATAGGGCGGCGAGAGGGATGGGGCCTGTGCGGAGACAGGTTCGATTCCTGGATTAGCCAGAGCCGTGGCAATAAGCAACCAGCACAGCAGGCCTAGCAAAAACTTCACGGGAAGATTATCAGATTTGCGCCACGTCAATTTCTTTGTCCAAAAAATTGAGGTAATCGCCCAGCCAATAGGTGCTGATTGGGATATAGATGTTTCCCCCTTTTAGAACCTGCTCCCAATCGGCATAGGTTGTTTGGGCCACAGATCGGGCCATTTGAACATCATCATCGGGTTCGGTCAGCGCAGACAGATAAAACTGGCACACGCGCAGGTGGGCCGTGGCCCAGACAGAGATGGTTTCGGGACAGGTCTGGCGTAAGTATTCTACCCAGGAGGCCAATTTTTGGCGCAGTTCAGCAGCAGCCTGCAGCGCGGTTTGCAGAGAGGCCAGGGTGTTTGTCTTGTCGTTTTCTGGAGGATTGCCATGATCCAGGTAATCACTGAGGCTGGCAGCGTCACATTCAAGATTGTCAATTTCCTGGCGCAAGGCTTCAAGCGCCCGCGCCTGAGTACGGTGATATTCAGCGGCCTGGGCGGCGGTCAAGCGGGTCAATTCTTCTTCGTCCTCGCTGCCGTTGACAAAGTATTCATACGATGTTCTATATGCATATAACGTGCCACAGCGAGGGCAGCGGCGGACGTGACGCTCTTGAATGTCGGAGGCGCCGGGCGGTTGCAATATAATAAGCTGCGCTGCCGCAGTTGGAAGAGGACGGTCATACTCGGGGGCAGCGTATTTGTAGAAGGATGTTTCAACATCCCGCAGTTCAGAGCAAATTAGGCAGGGGGTGATGGGTTTGTTCTCCTGAAGAAATTATAGCCCAGGCAGGGTAAAACCTGCGCCCCAAATTACACCTGAGTTGAAAGTTATTCGTAAACCGCCAAGATTTGACGCGCATAATCCTGCATACTTAATCGCAGCGCATCTGGGGATATCACTTCGATGGCGCAGCCATATGATAAAAGCCGATCGCGGGCAGATTGCAACGAGTCAAATCCAAGGGAAATCTGGACCCAACCTTGAGAGTCGGGAGGGGGAGCGTTTTGCAACGCGTGGCGGGCCTGACCGCCCAGGTGCTGCAGCAGACGCGGTTGAATTTCGGGTGAAACCCGTAAAAGGGCAGAATAGCGACGGTTTTCCTGCTCAATGCCCTGGCACCAATCGGTCCAGAATGCCGCCAGATCAAAATCTGCCGGGCGGGTAAATGTTTCTGAAAGCAGATCGGCCTGAATAATCCGCTCAACCCTGAGGGCACGCACCTGGCCTTGAAATTGATAGACCAGATACCAAATCCCAGCTTTTGAGACCAGGCCAAGGGGTTCGACCTGGAGATTGATTTCACCAGTGATGAAGGAACGAAAGCGAAGCCGCAGGGTGCAATCTGACCAGACTGCCTGACGGAGCACATCTAGCTGGGAAACGGGTCTGGATGGCGACCACCAGTTGGAATCCAGATAAAAACGCTGGCGGGAGTGCTCAGGTTCGGCCGCCTGAGCAGCGGGCAAAGCAGCGGAGAGTTTGAGAATCGCTCCCTTGAATTCTTGACTGACTCCCAGTTCCACCAGTGGCTCGGGGACATTGAGCATAAACAGCGCCCGGATTTCAGCAGGGGTCAGACCGGTCAGTGAAGTACGGTAATCTTCCACCAGGCAGCAGCCACCGCCGGGGCCGCGCTCGGCATAAACTGGCACACCCGCGGCACTGAGCGCCTCCATATCACGGTAGATTGTGCGTACAGAGACCTCCAGTTCCTGCGCCAGTTCAGCGGCCGGGACCCGGGTACGCGTTTGCAGCAACATTAACAACGCCAGTAAGCGATCGGCGCGCATATTAACCTCCGTCAGAATACCTGACATTAGGTGTCAGGTATTCTATTGTATCATCATGTTGTCGCGACAAACAGATAATTTGATTTTTTGAAGGAGACGATCTATGGAAGCATTAGACGTTCGGCTGGTGCACCTGCCAGCAATGCGGTTTGCCTGCGCCTCGGGCTTTGGGAAAGAGCCAGAAGCCGTGGCCTGGAAAAAGCTGCTGGGCTGGGCGCAGGCCTGCGGGATGAGCCCGCAAAACCGACGTTTCTTCGGGTTCAACAATCCTGACCCGGCGCCGGGCAGTCCGAATTATGGTTACGACCAGTGGATGACGCTGCAGGAGGACGACACCATCTCGCCAGATGCGCCAGTGACCTTGATCAATTTCACGGGAGGGTATTATGCAGTAACCCGCTGCCGCCTGAGCGAGATCGGTGAGGCGTGGCAGGCGCTGGTTCGCTGGCTGGAAAGCAGCTCGCACCGGATGGTGGCTGAGCAATGCCTGGAAGAAGCACTGACGCCAGAGATCTTTACGGGTGAAGGCGAGGCATTGTTTGCACCGGGGAAGTCGCCTGAGGATGCGCTGTTTGATCTCTACCTGCCGATCAAGGCATAGCAATTCACAGCCTCCCGTTAAATGGTTTAACGGGAGGCTGTGTTTCTATATCAATAATAGTAATGTGAATCTTTTGACCGGCTATATAATACTAGAGTGCAAGTCATTCAATCTGTTCTCGGGAGGCTGGCATGACGCGTTGTCAAGGCGTGGTGGTGGTAGATGACCATATTCTGCTCATCCAACACCGGGAACATGTTGGAGGGCGGAGCTTCTGGCTGCTGCCCGGCGGCGGACAGGAAGCGGATGAAAGCGAGGAAATGTGTGTCGTCCGCGAGATGAAAGAGGAAACCGGGCTGGATGTAAAGGTAGAGCGATTATTAATGACCGTACCCCGACACCCCGAAGGTCAACACAGGGAGCGCAAGACGTATTTATGTACCATTCTGGCGGGTGTGGCGCAGCCAGGGTATGATCCTGAGCCAGAAGCTCGAGCCAGATATCGGATTGCGGCTGTCGGATGGTATGATCTTGACAGCGAACAGGATTGGGGGGAGGAAATCCTGGCTGATACACGGACTTATACTGAATTGAAACGCATTCAGGCGCTGCTTGGTTATACTCAGGCGGATAAAAATCCACAAGATCCAAGTCCGGCAGCAAAGGCTACGCCTCAGATGCCCGGAGTTGGCGTTGCCACCATTATTCACAGGGGAAATCAGGTGCTGCTGCTACGCAGAAAGCATGTGCATGGAGCGGGAAGTTGGTCAACGCCCGGCGGGCATTTGGAATTTCAAGAAGCGCCGGAGGTTTGCGCCATCCGGGAGACGAAAGAAGAAACCGGGATCGATATTCAAGAGCCCAAATTCGTGGCAATCACCAATGATGTGTTCCAGGTGGAAGGGAAGCATTACATCACGATATGGATGATGGCAGATTACCAGGGAGGCGAGGCAATCGTCAATGCGCCTTATGAAAGCGATGCCATTGGCTGGTTTGACTGGGACCACCTGCCACAGCCGTTATTTTTGCCGCTGCAGCATCTGCTGGATGGGATGAGTTACCCGCCCGGGGTGAAGGTCAGGTAACAGCCAATGCATCAATTTCTGTGGTAGGCAAAGGTCTCAACAATCGCAATCAGCGACAGGGCGGTCAAAACCAGTGCAAAACCAGAGATAACCAGATTGCCCGTCAGGTTGGAAACGAAGCTGATTGTATTAAGTGCAAACATGAACCCCAAAATCATCACCACGCGGTTCTCGCGGCGTCTCAATGGTACAAGGTTACTCCACCAGAGCCACCAGCCCACTCCCATCAATACCAGACTGGAAATGACAACCAGCAGAATGATTTGAGTACCGGTCAGGCTGCCAAAGTCTCGCACCATGATGCCACAGTGCCGGGTAAGCGATGGGGGATAATTCTCGATCTTAAAAAGGAAGGTGCGAACAAAAATAGACCGATTCAGGAGCGTGTTCTCGTTGCTTACCTGCCAGCTCATGGTTTTGGTTTCGCGGGGCGCAAGAATGAGTTCCTGTTTATGGCGAACAAGGCTATCGCGCTCACCGGGTTTGCTGATAGAAGCCTGGAGCCAGGGGTTGATTTGATTGTCCGTCTTATTGGTGACGCGAATTTTAACCGTAGCAACTTCATGTGATGTAATCAAAACCGGGCACTGCAAGGGAGAAAGCTCCCCGTCGATTTCAATGGACTGGTCAAAAGAGGTGGCTTCGGGGTAGCCCCAAAAAGACATGCCTTCCAAGTCTGTCCAAACAGCCTGGGTATTAAATATCAAGCCAATAGTAAAGCCAACTCCAAAAACAATCAGCGCCAGAACAAACCGGGATTTTTTATTCATCAGGGAAATCCATTTTACTAAACAGGATAATCTACATAACCCGGTGATTTTAACATAATTTCGGAAACTGGCCTCAAAATGAATTGCCAGAATGGGGCAGGAAGGCTACACTTAAGCAAGGTTAACTGTCTCCGGAGGAATACATCCCATGGTTGAACATAAAATCCCTACGCGGGCCTGGATTGCCCTGGCGCTGCTGGCAACGACAGGTCAGATTGCCTGGGCGGTGGAAAACAGCTGGTTTAATACATTTGTGTATGATATGCTGACGCCTGACCCGCGCCCGGTGGCATGGATGGTCGCGGCGAGCGCCATCACGGCAACGCTAACGACCCTGATTATGGGCACATTAAGTGATCGGGCACGCTGGCGGTTTGGGCGCCGGAAGCCGTTTATTTTACTGGGGTATATTTTATGGGGGATATCCACAATCGTATTCCCCACAGTGGCATACATCAAAACAACCAGTCTGGCAATTGTGATGGTCGTGATCCTGGATTCGGTGATGACATTCTTTGGTTCCACCGCCAATGATGCGGCCTTTAACGCCTGGACGACAGATATTGCAACCTCTAATCAGCGCGGCCGGGTGGAGGGGGTGCTGAACGCGGCGGTTTTTGTGGCTCAGATTGTGGCGATGGCCGCGGCCGGAGCTTTGATTGATCAGGTAGGTTATTTTGCATTCTTCTATGCCCTGGGCGGGATTGTCATTCTTTCGGGGTTTATTGGCGGCGGGCTGCTGCAAGATGTGCCTGCCCCGGCAGAGCGTCCACAGAGGTCTTTTCTGGCAGAATTTGCCGACCTGTTTCAATGGCGGACAGTCAAGGAGAACCGGCTGCTATTTCTGCTGCTGCTGAATATTATGATTGCTGGCATTGGCTCACAGGTAGCGATGCCCTACCTGATCATTTATCTGGAAAATTTCATTGGCATGACCAAGACGGAATTTTCGATAGTGGGCGGGGCTGTGATGCTGGGCAGTGCTATTCTGGCTGTGCCCTTTGGGCTGCTGGCAGACCGCTGGCAACGACACAAGATGATCATCTTATGTACGGTGGTCAGCGCGGTGGGTGGATTAATTTTTTCTTTCACCCGCATGCTGATTCCGCTGGCGCTGGCTGCGCTGGTCTGGCAAGCCTGGGCTATGGCTGCCAGCGTTGCCGGGGTGGCCTGGCTAAAGGATCTGCTGCCTGAAGAGAGCCGCGGCCGGTTCCTGGGTGTGCGGATGATTTTCTGGATTGCCGTCCCAATGGTCATTGGCCCGGCAATTGGTTCGCAGTTGATTCAGTCTTTTGGGCAGCCCATTGTTGCCAACGGCGAAGCGGGCTTTATCCCAACGCCCATCATCTTCCAGGTGGGGGCCGTGATTGCACTGCTGGCCCTGATTCCGTTGTTGTTTATGGGCAAACGCCAAAACCAGGCTGCATAAGTCATGATGCACGGCCCTGGCTTGAAAGCAGTTCAAATTACCGGTGGATTCTGGAAAGAGCGGCTGAAGCTCAACACAGAAGCCGCACTGAGACACCAATGGCGGCAATTGGAGGCCTCGGGGTGTATTCAGAATTTTCGGCTGGCCGCGAGGCAGGTTGAGGGTTTTCGAGAAGGGATGTTCTTTGCCGATTCGGATGCCTATAAGTGGCTGGATGCGGCGGCGCGCACACTGGCCTACTCAAATGACGCGTGGTTGATGCAGCAAGTGAATGAGTTCATTGCACTGCTGGAGGCTGCCCAGGAGAGCGACGGATATTTATATACCTACAATCAATTGCACTTTCCAGAGCAGCGCTGGCAAAACCTGCAACTTGAACATGAATTTTACTGCCTGGGACATCTGATTGAGGCGGGGGTTGCGCATTTTACGGCAACGGGAGCGACGCGGCTACTTAATATCGCCCGAAAAGCCGCCGACTTGCTGGTTCGAACCTTCATGAATGCTGGACCGCTGCAAACCGATGGTCACGAGGAGATTGAGATTGCACTGCTCCGGTTGTACCAAACGGTAGGCGAAAAACAGTATCTTGAACTGGCAAGGCGGCTGCTGGAGCGGCGCGGGAGGATTGGCGGATATGCATGGCATTTTATGCGGCAGTCACTGCGAACTACCCGGAGGCTGAGGACCAGGGATCAACAAAGAGCAGCCTACATCCGAGAACACCCGGAACACACGGTTCCAAAGATGCCATCCCGGCTGCTGCGACAGGTGCCTGCCGGGCTGCCGCTGCGGCTGGCATACAGCCTGTTGAGCGGTAAATATGCCCAGCAAAACGCGCCCATTGAAAAGCAAACCCGGCCGGTTGGCCATGCCGTGCGATTCACTTACCTGGAAGCCGCGGCGGCACTTCTGGCAAGGCTGAGCGATGATGCCAGCCGGCTGCCGGTGCTGGAAGCAGCCTGGGAACATATGGTTACGCGGCACCTGTATGTTACCGGCGGGCTGGGAGCCCTGCCGCTGATTGAAGGGTTTGGCCGAGAATATGAGCTGGACCCTGAACTGGCCTATGCCGAAACCTGTGCGGCACTGGGCAGCCTGTTGTGGAGCTGGGAAATGCTGCAATGCACGGGCGGGGCCAAATATGCTGACCTGTTTGAGTGGCAGCTCTATAATGCCGCATCCGTCTCGATGGCACAGGATGGGTGCGCGTATTTCTATGACAATCCGCTGACAGTCCGGGATGGGCTGACACGCAGCCAATGGTATGATGTGCCCTGCTGCCCCTCCAATCTGTCGCGCACCTGGGCGGCACTGGGGGGCTATCTGTACAGCCAGGAGGCCGGACACTTGTGGGTACATCAGAATGTGACCAGCCGGGGAAGCCTTGAGCCCGGTTTGATTCTCAATGCAGAGGCGGGTCTGCCATGGAATGGCAACACACGGCTGCAATTTGAATTGGATGCACCCCGAGACATTGCGCTGCACCTGCGTATTCCTGCATGGACGGATGGTTACACACTGCGGTTGAATGGTGAACCGATCGAGACAGTAGAGCCGGCACAACCACCCCCGCCGGAGACGGCTTGCGGATATGCCCCCCACACAGCCCGATATTTGACGGTCGGGCGCGTATGGCAAAACGGGGACTTGCTTGAGTGTGATTTTTCAATGCCGATTCGGACATTGCGGCAGGATCGACGCCTGCCTAAATGCGGTGGCAAAGCTGCCCTGGCCCGCGGGCCGCTGGTTTACTGCCTGGAAAGTGTGGACAACCCCGACTGCGATATTTTCAACGCGAAGATCAGGGCAGACAGCTTGCGGGCAGAAGTCAGCCCGGCTCACTTTGGAGGCATCACGATTTTGTGTGGCGAAACACCGGCAGGAAAGCTGCTGGTTTTCATCCCCTACTTGTACTGGGCCAATCGGGGAGCCAGTCAAATGACCGTGTTTGTGGAAGGATAAAGATCATGTCAGAATCAACGCTTTGGCAAATGACCGAGACACCCCTGCGCACCCGCTGGGCGGCAGATGTGGACCCGGACTGCCCGCTGCCGGAATATCCACGCCCGCAGTTAACACGTCCTGAATGGCGTAATTTGAACGGACTATGGGATTATGCAGTTACGCCCCTGCAAGCTGCCATGCCGGAACGGTTTGACGGGAAAATTCTGGTGCCATTTGCAATTGAATCGGCACTTTCAGGTGTGGGACGGACTTTAAGCCCGGAAGAAACCCTGTGGTACCGGCGCGAGTTTGAAGTGCCGCAGAACTGGCACGGGCAGCGGCTCTGGCTGCATTTTGGCGCGGTGGATTGGCGGGCACGGATCTGGGTCAACGGTGAATGGGTGGGGGAACACCTGGGCGGATATTTGCCGTTTTCTTTTGACATTACGCCACATGTAAACTGGCGCGGGGTCAATCTATTGCAAATTGCGGTTCAAGACCCCAGCGATGCTGGTATGCAGGCGCATGGAAAGCAAAGCCTGCGCCCCAAAGGAATCTGGTACACGGCTGTATCAGGCATCTGGCAAACTGTGTGGCTGGAACCGACGCCTCAGACCTGCATCCGCGGTTTGAAAATGACGCCGGATATCGCGGCCGGACAGCTCAAACTGGAGGTCTTACTGGATGGGACAATTCCGAATGATTTGATGGTTGAAGCAACGGCACTGGAAGAGAGTCGCCCGGCGGCGCTGGTGCGAGTGCGGGCGGGTGAGGCGCTGATGCTGAATCTCTCTGAGCCGCGGCTGTGGAAACCGGAAATGCCATTTCTGTATGATTTGCATGTGCGGCTTCTTCATCAGGGCGAAACCGTGGATGAAGTGAACAGTTATTTTGCGATGCGGCAGTTCGATACCGGCAAAGACCGCAACGGGCATCTGCGCTTCAGGTTGAATGGAGAGCCAATTTTTCTATATGGGCCGTTGGATCAGGGCTATTTTCCAGACGGGTTGTACACAGCGCCGACCGACGAGGCCCTGCGGTTTGATATTGAATATACCCAGGCACTGGGCTGTAATTTGATCCGCAAACACGTCAAAGTGGAGCCGGCGCGCTGGTACTATCACTGCGACCGACTGGGGATGATTGTCTGGCAGGATATGCCCAACGGCGGTAAAGCCATTGGCTCTACCCGCTCAATGCTGGCGATTGGGCTGGGATACAACGAAAACGACACGCGGCCAGCCAAACGGCTGGGGCGAGACCAGGCAGGCAATCGGGCGGATTTTGAAGCCGAGCTGCATGAGATGGTTGTGACGCTTTACAATGCGCCCTGCATTGCCGCCTGGGTGCCGTTCAACGAGGGTTGGGGGCAATATCAGAGTGCGCGAATTGCGGGACTGGTCAAAGCCTGGGATGAGACCCGACCAGTGGATGCTGCCAGTGGATGGTTTGACCAGGGCGCGGGGGATTTTGAAAGCCGACATATTTATAATATCCGGCTGCGCCGGAGACGAACCAACCGAAAACGTGCTTTTGTGATTTCTGAGTTCGGCGGATACAGCCTGAGTGTTCCAGAAAGGCTGTGGAATGACAGGGAGCGGTTTGGTTACCGGTTTTCTGAAACGCCCCGGGAACTGACAGAGGCCTATTTGGACCTGCTGGAAAAGGAGCTGCTGCCACTCATTCAACAGGGATTGACAGCAGCCATTTACACCCAGACCACGGATGTGGAGATAGAAATCAATGGCTATTTGACCTATGATCGGGCAATTGAAAAGATGCCGATTAATCGTCTGGCGGCGGCGCATCGCAAACTCTATGCTGAAATGCAGAGAGTTGTTGAGGGTTCACGATAGGAGGTACGGTTCGATGTTGGGAGCAATTGCGGGCGACATTATTGGCTCGATTTATGAGCATCATAATACAACCGACTGGCATTTTCCGCTGTTTGGGCCGGGCTGCCGGGTGACAGATGATTCGGTTTTGACCATTGCGGTGGCAGATGCCATCTTGAATGGGCTGCCTTTTGGGGAAACCATCAAAGCTTACTACCGGCGCTATCCGCAGGCGGGGTACGGGAAGCGCTTCCGGGATTGGGGCGATTCGGACAGCCTGGAGCCGTACTACAGCTACGGCAATGGATCGGCAATGCGGGTGAGCCCGGCGGGATGGGCGGGCAAGGACCTGCCGGAGGTATTGCAACTGGCAGAGCAAAGCGCAGCCTGTACCCATAATCATCCGGAGGGGATTCAAGGAGCACAGGCGATTGCCGCGGTGATTTACTGGGCCCGGCTGGGAAAACCCAAAAGCGAGATTCGTGAGGGGGTCATCCGGGAATTTGAGTATGACCTTTCGGCAACCATGGCAGACCTGAAGGGCATGTGTATTTTCGATGTGACCTGTCAGGGCAGTGTGCCGCAAGCGATCAGCGCGTTTCTTGAATCGGATGACTTTGAGAGCGCCATCCGAAATGCGATTGTCATCGGCGGGGATAGCGACACCCTGGCGTGCATGGCTGGCGCAATGGCAGAGGCGTTTTACGGCGGACTGCCGGCTACAATAGCAGAACCAGTCTGGCGTTATTTGGATGCACCATTACGGCAAGTTGTGGAGGCGTTTCGGGGCAAATTCGTCAAATAGTGATATATGTCACGTTTGACAATCGGGGAAAATTCTGCTATTCTATGACTAGCACGGCATAGACCGGTCTAGCACGGTATAGCACATGGACTTTACTTCCCTCGATAAAAACAGTTCAGAACAAATCTATCTTCAAATCCGGCGGGTGATTCTGCGAGCGATCCGCGAACAGGCCCTCCCACCGGGACAGCGGATTCCATCAGTGTCTGAGTTATCCGAACTGACCAATGTCAGCCGGATGACTGTACGGCAAGCCTTACAGGCCCTGGTGGATGAAGGCTGGTTATACACAGTGCCCGGCAAGGGAACTTTTGTTTCAGGAAGCCCGCGGGTGGAGCAAAACCTGCAGCATTTGATGGGCTGGACTGAAGAGATTGCGGCCCAGGGCATGAAACCCTCTACCCGTTTTGTAGGGTTGGAAATTATCGCGGCAGATAAGACGATTGCCGCCCACCTGGAGACACAGCCGGGGGTTTCCATTTACCGGCTGGTGCGCGTCAGGCTGGCGGATAATTTCCCCATCTCTGTTGAGAAAACGCATCTGAGATATGAGGATTTTCCGGGGCTGGATGTCCATATTCAGAAAAATTCTTCGCTTTATCAGGTGCTGCGGGAAGAATACCAGGTCTATCCGGTGCGGGCGCTGCAGTTTTTGGAAGCCGGTGAAGCCGATGGATTTGCGGCTGGATTATTAGAAATTGCAGCCGGCAAACCCGCCCTGCTCTCCGAGCGGATCACTTATGACGCCAACGGGCGTTTGATTGAGTTTACCCTGGGTGTAACCAAAGCCGGGTTCTTACGCTATAAAACTGAAATGAGCGCCGGGGGGCCCACGGTTCGCCAGGTGATTGTCCATAAGAACCACCCCAGACCCTGAGTAAACGATGCAGACTCAAACTGGCCTGGAACGCTTGATTGTTCAGGGCAATTCTGCCCTCGCCAAAGCCCGAATTGGCCTCGTCAGCCAATCGGCAGCGACGCTGCCTGATTTTACGCACGGGTTGGACGCCCTGATTGCGGCGGGATATAAGATTACGGCCTTGTTTGGGCCAGAGCATGGATTTCGCGGGGCAGCCGCCGACGGTGCAGCAGTCGGAAATTCAATTGACCACAAGACTGGCTTGCCGATGTACAGCCTTTACGGAAAGACACGCGAACCATCGGCTGAGATGCTGGCTGAGGTGGATACACTGGTCTTCGATATGCAGGACGTGGGGGTGCGTTTTTACACTTACCTGAGCACGCTGTATTATGTGCTGAAAAGCGCGGGCACACTGGGCAAACCGGTGTGGGTGCTGGATCGCCCGAACCCACTGGGGGGCATTGAGGTCGCTGGACCGTGTGTTGCGCCAGGGTTTGAGTCGTTTGTTGGGATTTTGCCGCTGCCTATTCAGTATGGGATGACGTTAGGCGAACTGGCTGGATGGATGAATGCCCGGCTGCAACCTGCGGCTGAACTGCATGTGGTCACAATGGATGGTTGGAAGCGTGGGCTCACTTTTGAGCGGACCGGGCTGCCCTGGGTGCCAACTTCGCCAGGGATTCCTCAATTGTCTACAGTGCGAGTTTATCCGGGAACCTGTATGGTTGAAGGCACCAACCTGTCTGAAGGACGTGGAACGGCGCTGCCTTTTGAGATGATTGGCGCCCCCTGGCTGGATGGTGAGGCGCTGTCAGATAGATTGAATGCCAAAGAGCTGCCCGGTGTCAGATTCCGAGCCGTCCATTTTACGCCATCGGCGAGCAAGCACGCGGGGCAGGTTTGCGCTGGCGTCCAAATTCACCTGACGAAGGCTGACGATTACCGGCCCATTGAAACCGGACTGCACCTGATTGCAGCCTGCAAACAGCAAGCCCCGGAGCAGTTCCAGTTTTTTAGCAGCAGTTGGGAAGGCCACCCCGCTCATTTTGATCTGCTGACCGGAAGCGATGTTTTACGCAGGCAGATGGAATCTGAGACGGATATTGAGACAGTCATTCAACACTGGTTGATTTCACCTGTTGATTTTGAGCAAGCCCGCAAGCAGTATTTGCTATACGCATAGTTTGATTTTCCCACGAGGTACGACCATGAGCCATTCCCCCACCGAGACCCCGGCACAGACCAACCGACTGTTGAATTTTTGGCAGCGCGTGTATAAGAATTACTGGCTGCGAACCATTGTCAAGAAAATCTTTATCGTCTGGGTGGTTGTAACGTTCACGTTTATTATCATCCGTGCGCTGCCGGGCAACCCGGTGGATATCATGGTCTTGAACCTGATGGATTCGCAGGGAATCTCAGAGGATGAGGCCCGGATGCGCGCAGCCAGCCTGCTGCGGATTGATATTGACGCACCGATCCATGAACAATATCTGGATTTTATGAGCAACCTACTCAAAGGCGACCTGGGAGACTCGTATGTGCTGGCACGTGGCAAGCCGGTGATGGAACTGATTGCCGCCCGCCTGCCCTGGACGTTGTTCAGCGTGGGTACTGCGCTGCTGATCAGCTTTGTAATTGGTATGTTCCTGGGAATGATCTCGGCTTATAAGCGCAACTCGGCGTTGGATTATATTTTGACCAATCTCAGCGCGGTGATTGATTCTATTCCAAATACCTTGACCGCGATCATGTTGATTTTGCTGCTGGTGGTCACCTGGAAGATTGTGCCGGTAACTGCCATCCGGGGGTCGCTTTCACCCGGAGTGAAGCCGGGCTTTACGATTGAATTTTTTGTCGATGTCTTCAAACACTATCTGCTGCCAGGTTCGGTATATGTGTTGACCACACTCGGCGGGTGGCTGTTGGCCATGCGTAGCAGCACGCTCAGTACGCTGGGCGATGATTATGTGAACGTAGCAAAAGCCCGCGGGCTGCCCGATTTTCGCATCATCACGGCCTATGTGGGTCGAAACGCCAGCCTGCCGCTGATTACCAGTCTGGCAATTTCGTTGGGCTTTGTGGTGGGTGGTTCAATTTTGATTGAGAGTATTTTTATCTATCAGGGCATTGGGCTGCTGCTCAACCAGGCCATTGGCAAGCGTGACTACCCGATTATGCAAGGAATTTTGCTGGTGACGACGATTACGGTCATCATCTCCACCGCGCTGGCTGATGTGCTGTATGGCTGGCTGGACCCCCGCATTCGCATCACCACGGATAAGGAGGCATAGGACATGTCTCAGATTAGCAACGCTCTCAGTGGATTTGGCAAAGGATTTGTGAAGAACTTCAAGCTGCTGGCCCGCAACAAAGTGGGTTTGTTTGGACTGTTCGTCATTGTGGCGCTGGTGTTGATCTGCTTTGTGGGACCGTTGATTGTGCCACCCGAAACCCGATCAGATACGACAGCCATCAATAAACCGCCATCTGCTGCCCACCCGTTGGGAACGGATTTTATGGGCCGCGAAAATTGGATCATGTTCATTCACGGCGGTCGCGAAGTGATGATTGTGGCCTTTTTAGCCGGGTTATTCACCACAGCCATTGCCGTGGTGGTGGGGGCGGTCAGCGCCTTCATGGGCGGCAAGGTAGACAGCACATTGATGACAATTACCGATATCTGGCTGACCCTGCCGCGCTTTTTGCTGCTGGTGGTGATTGCCACAATGATTGCGCTGGAAGACGCCTGGACGTTAGCACTATTTCTGGCAGTAATTGGCTGGCCCGGACTGGCTCGTCAGGTGCGCTCGCAATTCCTCTCTTTGAAGAAGCGCGAGTATGTTGAGGCAGCGCAACTGCTCGACCTGGGCACACCCCATATTATTTTCAGAGAGATGCTGCCCAACATGATGAGCTATATCATGATTGCGATGATTCAGGCCATGGCTGCGGCAATCTACTCGCAGACAGGCCTGGTGTTCCTGGGGGTGGTACCGTTTGGCAATAACTGGGGTGTGATGTTCAGTCTGGCATATGCTAAAAACGCCATCTACAACCCCAATGCGGCTGCCAGCCTGCTGGTACCGATGGGCGGCATTATTCTGCTGCAACTGGGGCTGGTGCTGTTCTCCAGGTCACTGGAAGAAGTCTTTAACCCACGACTGCGGATGGGAGTGTAGCATGGACAACACGGCTGTTCAGACTAATCCAACAACACCTGCAGCGTCAGTGCTGACGATTGACGGGCTGACAATTGCCTATCAGGCCAAACGCGGCTGGGTGCAGGCTGTGCGCGATGTATCAATTGATATCCGGCGCGGCGAAGCGCTGGCATTGATCGGGGAGAGCGGATCTGGTAAAACCACGCTGGGATTGGGAATTGTGCGGCTGCTGCCCACCAATGCGCAGACCCGGCAGGGAAAAGTCATTTATCAGCCAGCCGAGCAGAGTAAAAATGCGACGGTGGATGTGTTGGGGCTTAACGCACGTGGACTGCGGCAGTTCCGCTGGAAAGAATGCGCCATGGTTTTCCAGGCCGCGTTGAATGCCTTCAACCCGGTATTGAGAATTTCGGAGCAGTTTGCCGATACAGCCCGCGCCCATGGCTACCTGCAAGGTAAGGCGCTGGAAGAACGCGCCAAGCAGCTCTTCAAACTGGTGCGGTTGGAGCCCGAGCGGGTTTGGAATGCCTACCCGCATGAGCTTTCGGGGGGGATGCGGCAGCGGGTGTTGATTGCGCTGGCACTGCTGCTTGAGCCTCAACTGCTGATTCTGGACGAGCCAACGACAGCGCTGGATATTTTGACGCAACGAAATATCATGGATGTGCTGAAGGAACTACGCACCAAGCTGGATTTTGCGATGGTCTTTATTTCGCACGATCTTTCGCTGGCGGCAGAGCTGGCTGACCGGGTGGCGACGATGTATGCCGGCAAGGTAGTGGAACTTGCTGACGTGTACACCACGTTCAAGAACCCCCGGCATCCGTACACCATCGGGTTAATCAAGGCTGTGCCGACATTGACGACTCATAAAGATCACGTTTCGTCGATTCCAGGTTCGCCGCCGGATTTGATCAATATGCCGACAGGGTGCAAATTCCATCCGCGCTGCCCGCTGGCAGATGAACGCTGCAAGCGGGACGAACCGCCGCTGGAGCCGACTACAGGAACCGATCATATGGTTGCCTGCTGGTACTGGAAAACCGCCCACGAAACCCTGGCTGCGAAATAAGAGGATGCCCATGCCTGGACCAATGATTGAACTCAAAAATATCTCGCGCAGCTTTCACGTTAAACGCAATACCTATATTCAGGCTGTGGATAATGTCTCGCTCAGCATTAATGAGGGCGAGATTGTCTGCCTAGTCGGCGAGTCGGGCTGCGGCAAAACAACCACTGGGCGGATGATTGTGGGACTGCTGAATCCGACGAAGGGTCAGATTCTGTATCGCGGGCGAGACATTTTGCACCTCGATAAGGCAGAGCAGAAAGAATACCGGCTGGGTGTGCAACTGGTTCATCAAGACCCCTATGCATCGCTGAATCCTTCTTTTACGATATTTGACACGATAGCGGCACCGCTGAAGCGGCACGGGCATACCCACAATGACGCCGAGACCCGCCAACGGGTGATTGAACTGCTGGAAATGGTTGATTTGACCCCCGCAGCGGATTTTCTGGATAAATATCCCCACCAGTTGAGCGGCGGGCAGCGGCAGCGGGTTTCAGTTGCCCGGGCGCTGACGGTCAATCCCTCTTTTATTGTAGCGGATGAAGCAGTCTCGATGGTGGATGTTTCCATCCGGATCAGTTTGCTAAACACGCTGCTGCGGCTCAAAGAAAAGATGGGGCTGGCGGTGCTGTTCATCACACATGACCTGGCGCTGGCCAAGTATTTTGCCTGGGAAGGGCGCATTGGGGTGATGTACCTGGGGCGGATGATTGAAGTTGCCCCGGCAAGACAACTGGTGGAAAAACCCCAGCACCCCTATACGCAGGCTTTGCTGTCTGCCATTCCGGAAGCCGACCCGGATATTACCCGGCACAAGCGGCACATTCAACTGCGCAGCATGGATTTGCCCAGCCTGCTGAATTTGCCCAAAGGCTGTACATTCCATCCGCGCTGCCCCCTCTGGGAAGCGGGATTGTGCGACACGGTGGAGCCAGAATTGACACACTTCAAAGATGGTTCGGCGGTGGCATGTCACGTCATCAGCCGCCAGCGTGAAGGAGAGCGTCAGTGAGCCCCGAGCTAGGTCGGACCTGGTTCCGAGTGGCTTTTTTCATTACCCTGATGTCGGCACTGTTATTGCTGGTGGTCAAGCCTGG
>Ga0116142_10001997_pt1 | contig 23094 bp, 22 predicted proteins | sample AD_UKC033_MetaG_FD_89785 | JGI IMG/M metagenome (GOLD analysis project Ga0116142, IMG submission 89785) | Active sludge microbial communities of municipal wastewater-treating anaerobic digesters from USA - AD_UKC033_MetaG | ecosystem: Engineered > Bioreactor > Anaerobic > Digestate | place: USA... | reverse complement strand
TACCGTCTGCATACATTCCTTCAGGGTATTGCGGGCAATCGAATCGATTTTGGCTATGGCTTCATAGGTGGTGGGTTTCAGCGGAGGAGGAACGGCCGCCGCGGAGGTGCCGGCCATACACCAGGCATCGGCGATCTTAAAATCAAAAAACCGGGAAGCGCCCAGCAATTCCAGTTTTACATATCGGAAGGAAACCCGCCTGGTTAAGGTGAACTCCGAAGGCATTTCGGAGACGGTAACGATCTCGTCCTGGAGCCAGGCCCTGCTCAGATCGCCATTATAAGGTTCAAAAGGGACACTGACTTCCGAGGGGACTTCTCCGAATGTAAGTTTGATCCGGGTGGGGGCGTCCGCCACTCCGCGGATCTCCTCGAGTTTCATGGTGAAATACCCGGTGAGGTGTTGTCCGAAATCAAGGATCAGTCCGGTCTGGTTTTTAAACGACTTCGTAAACAAACTGTCGGTAGACCATTTCCGGTCCACCCTCCATCCCTGGAAGGCACCCCGGTCAGGCCTCGTGGTGATCGCATGAACGGGTTTGACTTTGACCTGGGCCAGTTTGGGTTTGAGGGCTTCGGCTTTTTGGAGCCAGGCGGTCCTTTGGGTTTTGAATACATCCTGGCTTTGGAGAATCAGGGAAGTCAGGGTATATATGGCTATGAGGAGGATTAATTTATTTTTCATATGGATTGCAAACCTAAGGAAATAGTCAATAGTCAGTAGTCAATAGTCAATAGGCAATAGCAAGTTAACATATTGGTTTATCTCGCTTCTCGCATCTCGTTGCTCGCTTCTTAATCTGTGCGGCAGTCCCCTTTCAGGGGTCAGGGGTGTGCGGATGAAGAAGTAATCAGTAATCAATGGTCAGGAATCAGTCGGTAATTAGTGATCTGTAAATCAGTGGTTCGGAAAACTTGAAACCGCAGAGCCCGCCGGGAGCACAATATAACCGCAGAGAAATGAGTTCCAACGCTTGACTTTATTTCCCCTTTTTCAACTCCCCATCCAGAAACCGGATCATCTTATCGTAATAATAATCGATCATCACCCCTGGCCCATGTCCTCCTCCCGGAACGACTATGGATTCGCTTTGGATATTTTTCATTCTAAGATGCTCATGCAATTTTTGGCTCTGACAAGCAGGCACCTGGAAATCCTGATCCCCATGAAAGATAAGAAACGGCGGTGTGCCCGGGTGGATATAATGGACGGGGTTGGTAAAGGCGACTTTAGTTTTGATTTCCTGGATAGGGCTTCCCATGAGGAAAGATTCGGGCGAATAAGGGCCGTTGTGACTGAAGGAACTTCCGCAGGAATCCATGATGAGGAAATCCACAGGGCCAAACCAGTCGACCACTGCATCCACCGCGCAGCTCATACCGGTATGGGGCCCAATGGAACCATCGAGGTCCATGGTCCCACCGGCTAAGGTATACCGCCTGATATCACCGGTCACTCCCGCCAATGCGGAAAGATGGCCGCCCGAGGACCAGCCCGTGATCCCGATAAAAGAAGTGTCCAGTTGGTATTTTCCCGCATGAGCCCGGACAAACCGTATGGCCGCTTTGACATCCTGGATCTGGGCGGGGAAGAGGGCGTCGCGGCTCGAACGGTGGTTGATGCTGACCACGGCATACCCTGCTTCCAGCAATCGCCGGCCCAGGTTTTCACGAAATACATTTTGTTTGGCGTTGTTGGAAAACCAGGCGCTTCCATAAATCGCAACCATCACAGGGAAGGGGCCTTTTTTATTAAATGGCAAATGGATATCCAGTTTATGCCCCGGGATTTGATCCCCAACATAATCGAGGTCTTTCCAGAACGAACCAAATTCCTGAACGGGGAACTGGTAATTCAACCATTCGGCCAGGCGGTTTTCCCAGCCGTCGGAGGCCTTGCCTTGTTTCCGGATGCCATACCCGTGCCCGCCATCCGGATAAACATGCATTTCAGCTGGCCTGCCGGCAGCTTTCCATTTTTGGTATAAGGCCGGATTTCCATCCGATATAAAATCATCCTGTGAAAAAGCGAGAAAGAGGGGTGGAGCATCAGCCGGTACCTGGTTTCCTTCAATGGCGCCACAATAGGCGTATATAGGTGCTGCAAAATCAGGACGGAACATAGATTGAGGGGTGAGGGGTGAGGATTGAGGGGTGAGGATTGAGGATTGAGGGGTGAGGGCAACGGAAGCCGCCACCGTACCCCCTGCCGAAAAACCCATGATTCCGATCCGGTTGGGATGCAGCCCCCATTCGGCCGCATGGGTCCGGACGTATTTTACCGCCTCGCGGCCGTCCGCCACGGCAAGCGGTACGTAGGGAGCATTCAGAGAATCGATCCTCCTGGAATTTTGAGTCCTGATATCCTCCATGGCTTGTTCCCTGGAAGCAATATGCCCCGGTACCAGGCGGTATTTCAACACAAAAGCGGTGATTCCTTTGGTATTGAGCCATCGCGCCACATCGGTGCCTTCGGATTGAATGGAGAGGGCCCTGAATGCTCCCCCGGGGCAGACGATCATGGCCATGCCGTTGGGTTTTTCCGGCCTGTACACGATAAGGCTGGGATTTACTACGTTGGAGACGAAAATGTAGTTATTCGGGCCCCGGAGGGTATCTGTTTTTTCCTGGTGGGTCCAGGATTCGGATCCGGGAGCAGAACCGGAGTATAATGGGATGACTTGTTGTGAGGATATATTCAAACTCAATAAAAAGAAACAAATGATGATGGAGAAGCCTTTCATGTAGAATTAAGAAATTAAGGAAATTAAAATAATTAAGAACTGCAGTCAGGCATTATTCAGTCCAACTGTTCATCCCATCGAGGGGTAAACAAGCCTGGTAATCACCGGGCACCGGATCATACCTCAACACCCCTTTCCCGATTTCCTCCGAGGTAAAATAAGCCATCAGGGTCAGGCTTTTTAAATCACGAAAGAATCCAACAGGCTTGGATTGTTCCAGGGTGATGCCCCACAAAGACAGGGGATAAGTTCCCGCTTTCCGGTCCAGGTCCAACAACAGCGAAGTCCTTTCTTCCTCGCTGCAAGAGGGAAATTTTTTGCCGAAAGTGGTTTTCGCCATGCGGTCTATCTGGTCCAGGCCGTCCCGGATTTTTTGTTGGGTTTCCGGATCGAATAAGGCCGCGATAGCCTTATCAATAAACCGGGGCACGCCCGTTTCCATCGCGCCGGCTGTCTGGGTTTTGGGCAGAATGGTTTCCGTGATAGCGGTTAAGAGGGAGGCCTCCTCCACCGTAAAAAAACCGGGTTTCCAGTCTAGAACGGGCATTGACCGGCAGGATAGGTATAAGCCGGACCAGGCGCTGGCCGATACGGCCACTCCGAAAATGACCAGGCTTTGATTTTTGATCGCTTCTCTTCGGTTCATGGAAAAGGATTTAAAGGTTGCGTTTATTCAGCGCCTGGAGGGCAAAATCAACAGCTCTTGCCGTGAGCGCCATATAGGTAATGGATGGATTGACGCAGGAAGCCGAAGTCATGCAAGCCCCGTCGGTCACAAATACATTGGGTACGCCGTGGACCTGGTTGTTCCCGTTCAGGACCGAGGTTTTGGGATCCCGTCCCATGCGCGCGGTGCCCATTTCATGGACCCCTACACCCATGCCCCCGATTTCATCAAATACCCGGACGTTTTTAAAACCGGCCACCTCGAGCATCTCTGCGGCATCGGCTTTTATTTGTTCGCGCATCTTCATTTCATTTTCCCTGAAGCCGGCATCGATGACCAGGAGGGGCAGGCCCCATTTGTCTTTTTTCTCGGGGTCCAGGCTTAGTCGGTTGTCCTCATAAGGCAGGCATTCGCCAAAACCCATCAGGCCCATATTCCAGCCTCCGGGCTTGAAAAGGGATTCCTTGAATTCTGCGCCCACGCCGGGTTCCTGGATTCCTCGGCTCCAGGGGTTCCGGGTACCGCCGGCGCCCTGGTAATCATAGCCCCGGATAAAATTTTTATTCTCCGTGAGTCTGTCCAGGTTGACATAACGTGGGATAAAAAGGCCGGTGGGTTTCCTGCCCTTATAATATTGGTCCGCATAACCCTCGTGTTCGCCATAAGCGCCGCAGCGGTAGTGGTGGTCCATGAGATTACGGCCCAGTTGACCGCTGTCGTTGCCCATTCCGTTTGGGAATCGGGAGGATAAGGAATTCATCAGGATCTGGGTCGTAGCCAGGGTCGAAGCGCAGCAAAAGACCAGGGAAGCCCGGTATTCCGTACTGATCATGGTTTCCGCGTCGATCACCCGGACCCCGGTGGCCCGGCCGCTCTGCTCGTCATAGAGTATCGAATGCACTACGGCATGATTCCGGAGCGTGAGGTTGCCGGTACGTGCGGCAGCGGGGAGGGTGGCCGAATTGCTGCTGAAATAGGCCCCGAACGGGCAACCCCTGGCACACCGGTCGCGGTTCATGCATTTGCCGCGGCCCAGTTCCAGGTGCCAGGGCTGGGGATCGGTCAGATGGGCAACCCGGGCAGGGGTGATATGCCTGCCTTTGAATTTTCCTTCTACTTCTTTTTTCAGGTGTTGTTCGATGCAATTGAGTGGGATCGGGGGCAGGAAATACCCATCGGGCAAATGGGACAGCCCCAGTTTTTCCCCGCTGATTCCGGCAAATTTTTCCACATAAGTATACCAGGGTTCGATATCCCGGTAGCGGATGGGCCAGTCTATGGCTATCCCGTCTTTTTTATTGGCTTCGAAATCCAGGTCGCTCCAGCGGTAGCAGTTGCGGCCCCAGGTGAGGGAGCGCCCCCCGGTTTGATTGCCCCGGATCCAGTCAAAACGTTGTGTTTCGATATAAGGGTTGTCCAGGTCGTCGGTAAAAAAATGTTTATTGTCCCCGCCCACGAAACCGCTCCGGGTCTGCACGGGAAATCGTTTGGCTTCTTCCCGGGTCAGGGCTCCCCGGAATTCCATATCCCAGGCATCCAGGTTGGCCGTGGGATAGTCCCTGACATGGACTACCGGTCTGCCTTTTTCGAGCACCAGGGTTTTCAGTCCTTTTTCGCACAATTCCTTGGCGGCCCAGCCTCCGCTGATCCCGGAGCCGATGACGATGGCATCGAAATTATTTTGCTGCATGAGGGTCGAATATGGGGAATGAAAGTAAGAAAGTATAACAATTTCTACTTGTGGTCTGATTGCCTGTAATTTTTTAAATATAAGTAAACCATGATTGGAAGTCCCAGCAATTGAAAAATTTGAAGCCCGACAGATGGGAACACGGTCAAACCTTGTCCGTTATTGCTGTGAATTAAAAATTGATTTCCCAACGGCCCTTGTGAGAAAACGACTATGTTCAGTAAGTTCCATCCCAAATGAAGCCCCGTAGGTAAGTATAAAGACCGGGTCTTTGCAAAAGCGAAAGCAAACATCAGTCCCCAGATACCGGTCCAAAGGAAAATATAAGTCATTTGTACTGGGTTGCCCAGCACTCCAAATGAAAACCAATGATAGACCCCAAACGCTACAGAGGAGATGATACACCCTGCCTTTATATTAGTCTTTTGAATCAAAAGAAAGAGTATAGCCCCTCTGAAGATCAGTTCTTCATAAATCACTGATTTAAAGGTCCACCAGGTTGAGGATAAAAATTCTTTTAGTGAAAAATCCTGATTTATCGTCCAATGATTATTGGTCAGGAAGGTGGTCGTCTGGCAATAAACGGTAAACCAGGCGGCAGATATTATAAAACCAAATGAGAATTTCCGAAGTCGGTCGGTGGTCGGTTTTAATCCAAGAACGGTGAGGTCTTTTTTGTCCATCAACCATAGCAGTATCCATGAAACAGCCAGTTGAATGAGTATGCCAATCATACATTCGAAATTTCAGTGTTTTATTAACCCGTCATTTTTTGCCGGCTCGCTCCAAAAGCAACCTGTAAGCCATAAAGGAAATACATTCAGCCAAAGCTCTTAAGATTAAATGGTCATTGTTAAGTTACTCATCGCTTGGGTAACCAACCGTTTGTATGAGTGTACGAATTGATCCAGTGGCGGTTGTTCGGGGTCGAAAGGGGGTAGTGCCTTTAAATCCTTAAAAACGGTCATGCTAAAAAAGTCAAGGGTTAAGTTGACCATATAATCGATGATTTTTTCGTTTGCGGAATTTTTACTTGCACTTCCGATGATAACAAAAATGTTTTTCCTGGCGGTCACGGTTTTGAGTAAGGATAAACTTAATAAAAGCTCAATCAATGTCAAAATACCTACTACGATGAGTATTTATTTTGTCTCGGATATTCTCCTTTGCTCATAACTTTTTTTATACTCCTCCAGGTATTTTTTCGCTGAATAACAACCGATCTCGTACATGTCCTCGGCTTTATAAAAATCAAAAGTTCCGCATGAGTTTCTTGAAATATTGATTAGAATATCCGGTGAATATTTTTCAATGGTGGTCAGGGTAATGCGCTCAATCATTAAGTGGATGGTTTTATTGATCAGATCGAAATAATCAAGGCTTTCATCCTTATTTGGAGGAATGATCTTTTGCAATTGAATTTGAAATTCCCTGATTTTTTTTCTGTAGATGGATTGTTTGGTTTCAAATTCTTCCTTTAATAAGGAGGGATGATAAAGGGGAATATCGGCGTTAACATTCACGGCAATCAAGAGATCACCCGGACTTCTTTTAGCGTGATTGATGGGGATATTATTTAATACCCCTCCATCCACCAGCAGCATATTGTCTTTTTTTACCGGCGTAAAGACGGTGGGGATGGCAATAGAGGCCCGCATGGCTTCATAGATACTTCCCTTGTCAAGTACGACTTCTTTTTTGTTTAAAAGGTCCACAGCCACGGCGGCGTAAAGCAGGTTCAAGTTTTCAATGTTTTGATCCGGGATGAATTTCTTTAATTCGTTAATTACTTTATCGCCCTTTATCAAACCCTGAGAACTGAACGAAAAATCAAAGAGTTTAAAGATTTTCAATTTATCGAGGGCAAACAGCCATTTTTTAAATTCTTCCATTTTCCCCAAAGCATAAATGCCCCCGACAAAGGCTCCCATAGATGTTCCTGTTAAGGACGCAATTTTAAAATTCTGTTTTTCCAATTCTTCAATGACCCCAATGTGGGCAATCCCCTTTGCCCCTCCTCCGGATAATACCAAGGACACTTTCTGTTTCATATAACATTCTCAGGTTAATCCCCATTTTAAATTGGAAGTCATTGGCTACTATAATCGGGATGGTAGAAAAACGTATTGTGATCTCTTTATTTATTTTCCTCCTCCATCGGATAATAATGAAACCCCAAAAAGGCAATTTTCCATTCCCCATTTTCCTTTTCAAGAATGCGGGTTTCTAATGATTTCCCAAGGAACTTCCGGGTGTCTTTTTCATAAGAGTTTTGCTCAAAAGTATACCAGGCCATTTCGTTCGAAATGCGAAAATTTTCGTTTGAGCGCTCCTCGGTTGAGCCCCGCCAAAGCGTTTCATTGGCATCGAACTGCTTTTTCTTTTCCGCTGCCAGGGATTCAAATCCAATATTGGAGGTCACTTTTTCAGGGTAACCCTCCCAATAGCCGAACTTGCGAAAAGCGGACGATTGTAAGTAAGTGCTTTTCCATGCATCATAATCCTGCTTATAATAGGATTCCGTTTCCTTGGCGATGACGGCCTGTATGGCTGCTTTTTCCGTTTCAAAGTCAACAGTATGGGTCACCGGAAGTTGTTGGCTGCAATTCGTAAACAAAATACAAAGGGCCAAAAGAGAAAGAATTATTTTCATAAGGATCAGATAGCTGGTTTTAGAATTGATTTTGATCTGGAAAAATGATTTCACATCGCTGTTCACTTTGAGACCGCAAGCTGTTTTTGCGCCCCCAATTTATCAATACCCAGTTCGATCACATCCCCGGGTTTCAGGAATTTTGGTGGCTTAAAACCCTGGCCGACTCCGGAAGGGGTACCTGTAGCGATTACATCCCCGGGAAGGAGAGTCATGTATTTACTTACTTCGCTGACCAGCCGGGCTACCTTGTAGACCATGTCGCCGGTATTGGAGTTCTGGCGCATCTCGCCGTTGACTTTGAGCCAGAGGTTTAGATTATGGGGGTCGCCTACTTCCTCTGGAGTCACCAGGTATGGGCCGAGGGGAGCAAAATGGTCTGCGCTTTTTCCCTTGTCCCACTGAAGTCCGGGTTTTTCCAATTGCCATTCCCTTTCGCTGTAATCGTTGATGATGGTGTAGCCGGCAATATATCCGGGGGCGTCTTCTTCATGGATGGACGAAGCTTTTTTTCCGATGACAATGGCCAGTTCGACCTCATAGTCTGTTTTGACTGAATTTTTGGGAATAATCAGCGGGTCGTTGGGACCGCACAGGGCGGTGGTGGCTTTAAAGAAGATGACGGGTTCTGAAGGAACGGATGCTCCGGATTCCTGGATATGTTTAAGATAGTTTAATCCGATGGCGACGATTTTGGATGGACGGGCCACACAGGGGGCATAGGTAAAGGAGGGGGGTACGGGTTTGCATTTTTTCCGGTTTTTTTCCAGCCATTTGACCAATCCCGGGATGCCGCCTGCTTCAAAAAAGCGTTCATTAAAATCCGTGGTGTACCCGGAGACGTCAAGCATGGCACCCTCGGAGGTGCGGACGGCTGGTTTTGCGCCCTCCGGACTGTTGTAGCGGAATAATTGGATATGCTGGGCATGGCCCTGAAAGGAAAGCAAGGAGAGGATAAAGGGGAGGAGCTGCGGGACTTGTTTCATTGTTCTAATGTAATGATTCTTTGACTTTGTAATGCAATGATATAAACCGCAAGGAAGGTGCTGAGAGGGCGAAGAGCAAAAGGGGGATGGAAATATCTTCGAGGAACCTCAGCATAATTCGCGATCCCGGTGGTTAAATGAACGATTTCTTTCTTCGATTCTTTTGGTTGGAAAGGAAGAATATTTCATTTAAATAAACCGCAGAGGGCGCAAAGGTCGCAAAGGAGGCGCAGAGAAAAAAGGGTAATGAAAAGTCTTTGCGGAACCTCTGCGTACTTTGCGAACTTGGCGGTTAAATGAACGATTTCTTTCTTCGATTCTTTTGGTTGGAAGGGAAGAATATTGCATTTAAATAAACCGCAGAGGGCGCGGAGGTCGCAAATGAGGCGCAAAGGAAAAAGGGTAATGAAATGTCTTTGCGGAGCCTCGGCGTACTTGGCGGTTAATGAACAATTTTTTCCTTCGATGCTTTTGGTTGGAAAGGAAGAATATTTCATTTAAATAAACCGCAGAGGGCGCAGAGGACGCAGAGGAGGCGCAGAGAGAAAAGGGTAATGAAATGTCATTGCGGTACTTCGGCTTACTCGCGATATCGGCGGTTAAATGAACGATTTCTTCCTTCGATGCTTTTGGTTGGAAGGGAAGAATATTGCATTTAAATAAAACCGCAGAGGGCGCGGAGGTCGCAGAGGAGGCGCAAAGGAAAAAGGGTAATGAAATGTCTTTGCGGAACCTCGGCGTACTTCGCGAACTTGGCGGTTAAATTAACGATTTCTTCCTTCGATGCTTTTGGTTGGAAAGGAAGAATATTCCATTTAAATAAACCGCAGAGTGCGCAAAGGTCGCAGAGGAGGCGCAGAGGAATAAGGGTAATGAAATGTCTTTGCGGAACCTCAGCGCACTTCGCGATCTTGGCGGTTAAATGAACGATTTCTTTATTTTAATAAACCGATGGGGGCGCGTAGGGCGCAGAGGAAAAAGGGGTGAAAACAGAAGCCGATCTTCGGTTTAACAGGTCAAATCCTGACTTTTCGGGTCATCCTATTGAAGAACGACCGGGTGTTTACCAATTCGTGGGTTAAAGCCGGAAAAGGTATTTGTCGTTCTATTAATTTTGTATTATGAATCCAGTGATCCGCGAAGCAAACCGGCACCTTGCCAATGCCAAAGAAATACTGGTACAAAAAGCCAAAAGAACGAATGGCATCTATAAAGATAAAAAATATGTAAAAATGGCAGGGCATACTGCTTATTGTGGAGTGCTCCATGCATTGGATCAGCTAATTATGCCCTCCGAAAAGTCGAGAACTCAAAAAAATATCAGAAAATCTGTTGATTATTATCGTTCCCTATTGGCGAAATATGACAAAAAAATGTTGGCAGAGTTTAACAACCTGTACGATACCCTCCACCTCAGTCTAGGCTATGATGGCAATACGGATGCCGGAATTGCCAAAAGAGGATTGGAAATGGCAAAGGAATTTATTGATAAGGTGGCCACTCGTTTAAATTAAGAATTCGGTAGGTATTCCAAATTTCTAAAATTTGGAATACCTATAAACCCAAAACCCTCATCGCATTTTCCTTTAAAATCAAGGGCTTCACCTCCTCCCGGAATCCCGCCGTTTCAAAATCTTTCAACCAACGTTCCGGGGTAATCAAAGGGAAATCGGTGCCAAAGAGCATCCGGTCCTTCAACAAAGTATTGGCGTATTGGATCAACTGGGGCGGAAAATATTTGGGGCTCCAGCCGCTGAGGTCGATGTAAACATTGGGTTTATGCAGGCAGACGCTCAGGGCTTCATCCTGCCAGGGCCAGGATGGATGTGCAAGGATGATGGGGATATCCGGGAAATCAATGGCCACGTCATCCAGGTGGATGGGATTGGAATATTCGAGCCGGAGTTTGCCGCCGGCGCGGGCCCCACTGCCAAATCCTGAATGCCCGGTATGAAAAAGCATGGGCAGGTCTGCCGCCGCAATCTCTTCATAAAGAGTGTAGGCCATGCGGTCATTGGGATAAAAGCCCTGCACGGTCGGGTGAAATTTAAATCCCCGGACCTGGAATTCTTCGATCAGCCGCCTGGCCTCCCTCGCCCCCATCTTTCCCTTGTGCGGGTCGATGCTGGCAAAGGGAATGAGGATATCGGGATTTGCCGCCGCAGCCTCGGCAATCTCTTCATTAGGTATCCGCTTGCGTCCGAGTTCAAATTCCGCGTCGATGGCAAACATGACCAGGGCGATATTCAGGGACCGGTAGTAGTCCACGGTCTCCTGGATCGTCGGACGGTGATCCGATTTGAAGTATCTGGTAAAAGCCTCGTCCAGTTCAGGCCGGTAACCGTCGTGGGGCTGCCGGCAGCTGACCTCGGCGTGGGTGTGGAAGTCGATGGCGTGGAGGGAATTTGTATTCATTCAATTGGAGAAGGTTTTATTTTGGAAGTGGTTGCTTCAGGCGTCCCCGCCTGAAGCAGGCAGGGATCAAATATCCGCAGTTTAAAGGTGTACTTCTTTAGGCGAGGACGCCTAAAGAAACCACCAGAAACCACAAGCACAAAATGGTATTTCATAAAAGCGAGATCTTGGTTTAGTCCTTTATACTGGCCATACGCGCGCTGCCGTTTTTACCACGAGCTCCAGTTTTCTCCATTGTTCGTCCTGGCTGAGCGCATTGCCGTGATGGGTGCTGGAAAAACCGCATTGAGGGCTGAGTCCCAGGTTTTCCAGGGGCAGGTACCGGGCCGCTTCGTCAATCCGCCGGATGAGGTCTACCGGATCCTCCAGGGTATTTATTTTGGAGGAAACCAGGCCCAGGATTACCGTTTTATGGTCCGGCACAAAGCGGAGCGGCGCAAAATCACCGCTGCGCTCATCGTCGTATTCCAGGAAATAGGCATCGACGTGGATGGCGTTGAATAGGATTTCTGCGACCGGTTCATAACCCCCTTCGGCAAACCAGGTGCTGCGGTAATTTCCCCGGCAAAGATGGATGGCCACCCGCAGGTCTTCCGGCCGGTCATCGATCACGCTGTTGATGAGGCCGGCATAGGTGCGGGGCAATTCATTGGGATCATCCCCCCTTTCCACCGCCGCGGCCCTCATCTTCGGGTCGCAGAGATAGGCGAGGTTGGTATCGTCGAACTGAATATAGCGGCAACCGTTGCGGTATAGTGCGTCGATTTCCGCTTTATAGCAGGCACTCAGATCATGAAAAAACAAATCCATATCGGGATAGGCCTCAATATCGATGGATTTCCGGCCCCCTCGGAAATGAACCATAGTCGGGGAAGGGATACAGACTTTGGGAGTCTGGCTGGTGACCGATTTGAGATAATTAAAATCAGCCACCTGGATGTCCTTTACGTGTTTCAGTTTGCCGGTGACACTGAGTTTAGGCGGTGTGAACCCATCCTCTGCCACCCTGGCATGGGGATTGGCTTCGATGCCCCCGGTGACGCTGACCCCCGACAATTCTTTCAAAAAATCAAGGTGAAAATAATCCCTCCTGAACTCTCCGTCGGTGATGGAATGCAGGCCTATGGATTCCTGCATTTTCACCACTTCGCGAATGGCCACATCTTCAATCTCCCGGAGGGCTTCCGCCGTGATCTCCCCCCTTTTCCATTTCAACCGGCTTTCTTTCAAATGGGGTGGGCGTAATAAACTGCCCACCTGGTCCGCGCGGAAAGGAGGATTGATTTTGTTTTTCATCATTTTTTTGAAAAGCTGAATGGAAAAATTATTTCGGTTGCATCCGCAAAGCCCCGTCGAGGCGGATGCTCTCCCCATTTATATAACGGTTTTCTATAATATGTTTGACCAGGGCAGCGAATTCTTCCGCCAGGCCCAGCCGTTTCGGAAAGGGGATGGAAGCGGAAAGGTTGTGGATAGCTTCTTCCGGCAAACCCCCCAGCAGGGGGGTCATGAACAATCCCGGCGCGATGGCATTGACCCGGATGCCAAACTGGGCAAATTCGCGGGCGGCAGGCAAGGTCAGGCTGACCACCCCGCCCTTGGAAGCGGCATAAGCCGACTGGCCGATCTGGCCTTCATAAGCGGCTACACTGGCCGTGGAAACGATCACCCCCCGCTCTCCTTCTTCCATGGGTTCAAGGGTCATCATATCCGCGGCAGCCAGTCTCAGCATATTAAAGGTTCCGATCAGGTTGATCCTTATGGTTTTTTCAAAATCCTGTAGGGGGGAAGGACCCTGTTTGCCAACGATCCGGCCTGCTGTGGCGATGCCGGCGCAATTGACCAGGATCCTTGCCGGACCATGGGTGGATTTGACCAGTTCAAACGCGCCTCTTGCACTGGTTTCATCCGCCACGTCGCAGTGGATGGCGAGGCCATTGATCTGGTTGGCCAGGTCAAGGGCCAGGGTCATATTCAGATCACAGATGGCTACGCGGGCCCCGGCTTTGGCCAGCAATCGGGCCGTGGCGGCTCCGAGGCCGGAAGCGCCCCCGGTGACGATGGCTGATATATTATGAATATTCATTATGTGAATTTTTAATTATAAGCGCCTTGCATTGCCTTTGATGTCGAACTAATTGAAACTACCTCTAAAAGTAACAAGGAATTCCAGACCATTGGATACCCATTAAACGAGAAGGTGCAACCCAAATTTTGCAAGGTTAGATTACAAACTTTATGCAGATGGTGGAGGTTTGTGCCGGGAGGCACTTTATGTGGGTAGAAATGAATTAAAGATATATTCCGTCCCGTCCGGGACGGGATTTGCCATGATAAATCAGCTACCCACATTACATCCCTCACGGGACAAATGATCCCCTTCGCGGATCAACTACTCATTTAATATCCGTGATGGGACAAATTGTCGCAAGCTTCAAGCATTGGTGGCTTCAGGGGCCACCGATATATTATGAATACTCATAATGTGAATATTTAACATTAAAAAACCCCTGCCCCATCCCGTAAAGGGGCGCCAAACTCCTGGGCTATTGAATTAAAATATAACATACTTGCATTGGCTTTAGCAGGATGAACTCTAAAAGTAACGAGGAATGCCAGACAAAAAGGTTCATCTTCAGCGATAGCGGGGGAAAGGGGCAGAGCGCATACCTCTTTACCCATTACCTCCATATTATCCATAAATCTGATCCACAAGCTCCGGATGATTCCGGATAATCATGGCCGGATTGATGGTTCCTTTGTCCGTTATTTCACCCCTGTCCAGGCTCAGGTCCATATCGGCAAGGATCATCCTTTCAATCCGGTTTGAACTGCCGGTGCTTTCGCTATTCAATCCTGAAAGGAGGCTGTTGATCCTGGCGATGAGCCATGGGTGTTTAGTGTAATTCAAGGGGTCGAATTCATCCTTCAGCATTTTTTTAACCTCTGCAGGATTTACAAAAACAATGGCACCGATATAAGGGCGGTCGCTCCCGGTGAGGACGACCTGTTGGATCAGGCCGGCGCCGGCGGCAATAATCCGGGCCTTCAGCTGGGCTGCATGGACCCAGGTACCAGTACTTAGCTTAAAATCCTCCGTCAGCCTCCCGTCAAATAGAAAGCCGGATTCCGGATCTCCGGGTATAAAAAATTTTAAAGCATCCCCGGTCCGGTAGAATCCTTCTTCATCAAAAGCATCCCGCGTCAGTTCGGCTTGGCTCCAATAAGCCGGAAATACATTCGGGCCTTTGTATCTCGCTTCCAATTTGCCTCCCGTGGGGACCAGTTTGAGTGTCAGACCCGGAACGGGCACCCCCAATAATCCAGCGAAGCCTCCGGGCCTGCTGGCAAACAGGGCGGAGGGGGAGGTCTCGGTGCAGCCAAGCCCTGTGCCGATCAGTATCTTTTGACCAATGGTATCGATCGATAATTCTTCCAAAGCATCCCAGGTGTGTTGAGGCATGCCCGCTCCGGCATAAAACAACATTTTCAGGTTTGAAAAAAATTGCCGGCGAAGGGTTTCGTCATTCCTCAAATAAGGGATCAGTTCTTCAAATCCTTTGGGCACATTAAAATATACCGTGGGCATTCTTCCGGTCAGGTTGCGGACCGTCCTGCCAATCCCTTCAGGTGTGGGCTTGCCGTCATCAATGTACAGCGTAGCGCCATGATACAGGGCCAGGCCAAAATTGTGGTTGCCGCCAAAAGTATGGTTCCAGGGAAGCCAGTCCACATATTCCAGGCCTTCTTCTTTGAGGAAAGGAAAAGTCTGGCTGATCTGTTGCCAGTTGGCTGTGATGTTTCCATGGGTATTGATCACTCCTTTTGGATTTCCGCTCGAACCTGAAGTAAACAGGATCTTGGCAACGGTATCCTTCCGGATGGATTGGTAGGCTGATTCCACTTTTGGGTCGACAGGCGTTTTGGCTATCTGATCTAAAGTCAACAGGCCCTTGTGATCCGGACTTGTTTTGGAGGCAAGAACTGTCAAGCCATTGGCCGCGGCTTTAAGGGCCGGGTCATAGCGTGTGGGGTCAGAGACCAGGACCATGCCGGGCCGGAGCAAATCCATCACCTGCCTGAGTTTGTTGAAGTCTTTTGACCGGAGGGCATAAGCAGGAGAGATGGGGGAATAAGGCAAGCCTATATGCAGGGCAGCAAGGGCCAGCAGGGCATGCTCAATGCTGTTTTCGCTCCAGATGGCCAGGGGCCTTCCTTCGGACAGGTCCCGGGTCAGCAGCCAGGAGGCGATACCAAGCATCTGGCCATAGGCATCGTGGTAGGTCAATGTCCGCCATGTTCCGTGGTCGTCCCTTTGGGCCAGGAAAATACGGTCCGGACTTACTTCGGCCCAGTGACAAAACCGCTCAGTCATGCGCACCGGATGAACTTCAAGCGGTATATTGGATTGAACCAGAAAGGAACCATCCGGCCTTTGCTCCATCCGGAGGTCATAAGCTATGGTTTCAACCGGACGAAAAGGAACAGGGGATTCAATTCTGGTCATGCGCCGCCCAGTTTTGGCGCCTTTCCTTCCAAGAACAACTTCAATCTTTCCTTTGCCTCCGGGGATTGCTGCGCGATGGCAGCCATCAGGCTTTCCATCATCAGACCTTGTTCCCTGGGACTGTCGGCAATCCTCGGTAAAACATGGGTGAGGGCATAATTGGTGAGGGATGAATTGGCCGAGATCTTTTCCGCAAGTCCCCGGGCATGGTCCATCCCTTTTCCATTCTCCACCAGGTATTGGGAAAAACCAAGCCTTGATCCTTCTGCCGCCGGGATCACACGTCCGGTCAACATCATGTCGGTCATGACCGCCAGGCCGATCAGGCCCGGTAAATGAACAGAACCACCCCCTCCCATGAAGATGCCGCGCTGCCCTTCAGGCAAGGCATAAAAGGCAGATTCTTCTGCCACCCGGATATGACAGGCTGCAGCCAATTCGAGGCCCCCACCCACGCAGGCTCCGCGAAGGACCGCAATCACCGGGGCCAGGCCAAACCGGATATGATCCATGACCCGGTGCCACATGAGTGAATGGCGCAGGCCGGCAACGGCATCCTTCTCCTCCAGGGCGGAAAGGTCAAGGCCGGCGCTGAAATGGTCCCCTTCGCCGCAAAGCAATATGCATTTTACAGATGGATCGGTTTGCAGGAAGGCCTGTTCAATTTCCAGCAACAGTTCATCGTCAATGGCATTTCTTTTTTCCGGCCGGTTGATTTTGATGGTCAGGACGGGGCCTTCCCGGGCGACCAGGATTTTTCGGTAGCTTTTATCTTCAGTCATCAGATCAGTATTTCATCCGGGGGAAATAAGGTGATGGGGGCCGCTTCTCCAATCCGTTGCAAGAGGGCCTGGGTCCGGGGCAGTTCATAGTGAAAAAAATATTTCATGGTTTCCAGTTTGGAACGGTAGAAAATCCGGTCCTCTGGAGAGACGGCTTTTTCCAGGGCAACCAGAGCCGTATACGCCTGTTTGATCCATTGCCATCCCGCATTGAGCAATCCAAACCATTCGACAAAGAGGCTGGCATCGGCCAGAGCAGGCACCGCGCTGGTTTCTCTTGCTTTTCGGATCAATTCCCTGCTCACTGAAATAAAACCCGTGATGTTTTCCGACAAGTTCAGGACATAGGGTTTTAAATCCGGGTGAGCAGAAGCCATCCCCAGGTCTTGACCGGTTTCCATCTGCCAAAGATCCAGTACCGAACCATCCCCCGACAGAATCTGGCGGCCCAAAAGGGACTGTCCCTGGATCGCCGTGGTGCCTTCGTATATGGACAGGATGCGAACGTCCCGGGCCAGTTGTTCCAGGATAAAATCCCGGGTATATCCATAACCGCCCAGGACCTGCAAACCCGCATGGACAGAGTCATTGCCCTCTTCCGAGCCATAAACTTTGACCATGGGGGTCATCAATTCCAGCAATTGTTCGTATTTCTTTTTTTCTTCGCCGGGGACACCGGTTTGAAGGCGGTCGAGGTAAAGCTGGCACTGAATCACCAGGGACAGGCATGCTTCGGTAAACGCCTTCTGTTTGAAAAGAAGCCTCCTGACATCGGGATGGCTTATGATGGGCACCGGTTCGGACAGGGGATTTTTTTCTTCCAGGTTGCGGCCCTGGATCCTTTCCCTGGCATATTGCAGGGAGGTGTAGTAGGCTGCAGAAGCGATATAGCCTCCGGCGAGCCCCACGGCCAACCGGGAAGAATTCATCATTTGGAACATGTATTTCAGTCCCTGGTTTGGTTCCCCGATGAGCTGTCCTCTGCAATGATTTCCGGCGCCGAATTCCAGGTGCAGGGCCGGTGTGGATTGCTGGCCCATTTTATGGAAGATGCCTACCGAAGTGATGTCGTTGTCTGTTAATTCGCCGGAATCCCCCAGCCATTTTTTAGGGACTGTAAAAAGGGAGAGGCCTTTCACTCCTTTGGGCGCGCCTTCGATCCGGGCCAGCACCAGGTGCAGGATGTTTTCGGTGATGTCGTGATCGCCGGCGGAAATGAATATTTTCTGGCCCTTTATCTTATAAAAGCCATCCGGCTGAAGAAAGGCGGTGGTCGTGATATCACTCAGTGAACTGCCGGCCTGGCTTTCCGTAAGGCACATCGTTGCCGCCCAGTCTCCGGACAGCAGGCGGGGGAGATAAAGATCTTTTTGATCCTGACTGCCGAAGCTTTCGATCAGCCTGGAAGCGGACACAGCCAGGCTGGTGTACATTTGAAAACCATTGTGGGCGCTGCCGATGATAAAGTCTATCGCCGCGAAGACCGACCTGGGCAATTGCATCCCTCCTAAGGATTCGGGAAAGGTGGAGGCCAATAACCCGCTTTCGCTGAAGGAATGATAAAAAGCATGGGTGACCGGATGAACGATGACCTGGCCGTCCCGGATAAAAGGAGGATTGCGGTCCGAGTCCACAAAGGCGGGTTTCATGTGCCTTTCGGCGATATCGGCAGCGGTGTCCAGGGCTAGTCCTATGGTTTCCCGGTCATGGGCCTGGTAAGGGGAATGCCCGAGCAGTTCGGAAATTTTATGAGTCTCAAACAAGAGGAAGTCCAGATTGCGTCGTGAAAACAGTTCTCCTTTCTTCATGGTTTACCGGAATTGAGATGGGCGTGATGAAGGATCAATTCTTCTTTGTAGTTTTTAATCGACCATAAAAAGCCGCCGACTCCCAGGCTCCCCCCTAGTATCAATAAAAATACCAGGCTGTATTTCAGCATGCCCTCATCATTAAATACAAAATCGGTGAAGGCGGCCACAAGGCTTGGGCCCATGGCCAGGGCAATGAGGTTGAGAACAAATAAAAAAATCGAAGAAGCAAAGGCCCTGACCTGGTTGGGCATGATCTCCTGGATGGCTGCCGCGGAGATGCCGATATTGGAAGCGATGAAAAAGCCGGGTATTGCAAAAGCCAGCACAGCAAGGTGGCCATCCGGGATCAGGGGTATCGGAAACGAAAGCAATACTCCCGCCGTGGAAATAATACCGACCCGGATCCGTCCAGTGGGGATGCTTTTATGGATCAGTTTGTCGGCATACCAGCCTCCCCAAAGCACCCCGAGGAGGGAGGAGACGACCACCACCCCTCCGTAATACAGGCCGGATTTGGGGATGGACCAGTCAAAAGTCCTCTGCAGGTAGGTGGGGACCCAGGCGTTGAGGCCATAACTGCAGAGTGCGGAAAAGGAGGCTCCCAGGCAAACCCCCCAGAACGCCGCCTTTTTATTTAAAATGGTTTTGAGGGCTTCACGGGTGTTGAAATTCCTGGCCTGCCCCTGGTCGAGCAGCAGACCTTTGCGTACCGGTTCTTTCACGCGGAGTATAAGCAGGGCGATCAACAGGCCCGGAAGGCCGATATAAACGAATAACAATTGCCAGGGGAAGACCTCTCCGAAAAGGGGGATCCGGACCATCCCCTCGGTGGGCAAGCGGGCGATGACCCCGGCCCCGATCAGCATGGCAATACCTGAACCGAGGAAAATGCCCAGGGAATAGAGGCTGAGGGCGGAGGCCAGTTTGTTTTTTGGAAAATAATCGCTGATGATGGAATAAGCGGAGGGGGATAGGGTGGCTTCTCCGACGCCCACCCCCATGCGGGCCAGGAAAAACTGGCCATAGGTCCGCACACTGCCGCAGAGGGCCGTCATCAGGCTCCAGGTGGCAATGCCTGCAACGATAATATTTCTGCGGTTGTACTGGTCAGCCAGCCTTCCGATCACCATTCCGAAAAAGGTATAAAAGAGCGCGAAGCTCAGTCCCATGAGCAGGCTGACCTCAAAATCGGACAACCCCATATCCCTTTTGATCGGCCGGACCAGGAGGCTTAGGATCTGCCGGTCGATGAAGGAAGACACGTTGGCCAGCATGAGGATGGCTACGACCATCCAGGCGTATCGGAGGGAGGGTGGTGCGGGATTGATCGTTTCCATGTTTTCTGCCGGCTTACGTCGCAAGCGCTGACGAATATAAGGAAAGCTGGTATGGAGTAAGGCGCTTGAGCGTCGCAAAGTGGTTGTCACTTCGCGCACGCCCTAAGCGCAGTATGTGGCAAACACTTAGGGAAGCCCCGAAGCTTTAATTCAATATTGAGATCCTTGTTTTGGCCGTTGATTACCCCCCAGATAGGTCTCCAGGACCATCCGCTCATGCAATACCCTGACAATCTCAATTGCATCGGATGAATTTCTATCGAAAATAATACGGGATTTGACTTTTGAAGCCCGATACCCTTTTCGCAACTGTTCTTTGGACTTTGCGGACTCCACATTACGGCATTTATACTCAATCTCAACCATGGCAAGAGAATAATAACCGGTCAGCCTGTGTCACAGACTCTTTCCCGGCTGCATAAAGCAAGATATCCCCGAGATTAGTAATAGCTTTTTTACTTATAATATACTCCAGTGCTTTCATTTGACCTTGCCATGGAACTTAAGCAAATGGGCCTTAGGGTCAAAATTCTTAATAAAACCACTTTTCTCTCCCTGTTCAAGAGCCTGAACAAGCATTTTCCTTTTTTCCTCCTCCTGTTCAAGAAGTCTCAAAGCGGTACGGACCACCTCGCTGGCCGAACTGTATTTTCCGGAGGCGATTTCAGATGAAATAAACTCCTCAAAATGATCACCTAGGAGTATAGAAGTATTTCTGGCCATAGAATGAGATTTATACAAGAATAACCAATTACTGGTATTATGTCAAACCCTTTTTATGCAAAGCCATATCCCTGCTAATGTGCAGGACCGCCAAGGATGGCGTTAAGTGGTAAGTATAAAAAATATTTTAATCCATTGATAATTAAAGGGTCGGAGCTCAGCTCCTCCCAAACTAAACTCCGGTGAGGCCCAACCGAAGGGCATTAAATTGCAAGAATTTAAAATTGTTTTTAATCGAAGGATAACCAGAACTCAGCTCCTCCCAAATAAATTGGGCTATCCAACAAAATCAAACCGCAAAACTCTCCCCACACCCACAGGTCCGGGACGCATTGGGATTTTCAAAATAAAATCCTTTCCCGCTGAGGCCGCCGGAAAAATCAAGGGTGGTATTAAACAGGTAGAGAAAACTTTTCAGGTCGGTGACCACTTTCACTCCATTGTCCTCGAAGACCTGGTCGTTGGGCCTGCTTTCATCGTCAAAATCCATTTTATAGGACAGGCCCGAGCAGCCGCCACTGGTCACACTGACCCGCACAAAATGATCAGCGCCCAGGTGTTCCTTGGCCATGATTTCCTGGATGCGTTTTTTAGCGGTATCGGAAACAAAAATCATGCTTAAAGGAAATATCAGGCCTTGGCCGCTTCGGCGGTTTGTTCCGCCACGATGCCGTTTTTGGTTTGATAATCTTTGATGGCGGCTTTGATGGCGTCTTCCGCAAGCACGGAACAATGGATTTTCACCGGGGGCAGAGCCAGTTCTTCGACGATATCCATATTGTCGATTTTGAGGGCATCGTCGATGGTCTTGCCTTTGAGCCATTCGGTGGCCAGGGAAGAGGAAGCGATGGCCGAGCCGCAACCGAAGGTTTTGAACTTGGCATCTTTGATCGTGCCGGTCTCTTCGTCCACTTCGATCTGGAGGCGCATGACGTCGCCGCATTCCGGGGCTCCCACGAGGCCTGTGCCGACGTTGTTTTTGCTTTTATCCAGGGTGCCCACGTTGCGGGGATGCTGGAAGTGTTCGAGGACTTTTTCTGAGTATGCCATAATGATTGGAATTTACTTTAATAAATAATACAGGTTTTGTTTTTGATTAATGGGGTGACCAGGTTACTTGGGAAAGATCAACCCCTTCTTTATACATTTCCCAGATCGGGCTGAGGCTGCGCATATGGTTGACCCCTTCCTCGATGGACTGGATGGCAATATCGATGTCTTCATCCGTAGTGAACCTGCCCAGGCTGAAACGCAGGGAGGAATGCGCCAGGTCGTCACCCAGTCCCAGGGCGACCAGGACATAGGAGGGCTCCAGGCTGGCGGAGGTACAGGCTGAACCGGATGAAAGGGCCATGCGTTGATTGAAGGTCATCATCAGTCCTTCCCCTTCCACATGTTTGAAAGACATATTGGTCACATGGGGCATGCGGTGGGCCGGGTCCCCGTTGATATAAACTTCTTCCAGTTTGTTTTTGAGTGTCGTTTCGAGGCGGTCGCGAAGCTTGCTGATCCGGGCCATGTCCTGGTCCATTTCCTTGCGGGCGAGTTCGGCCGCTTTGCCAAAACCGACAATGCCGGTCACATTAAGGGTGCCTGAACGCATGCCCCTTTCATGTCCACCGCCATCCATCTGGGCCGTAACCTTGACCCGGGGATTTTTCCGGCTGACGTACAAGGCGCCAACTCCTTTGGGCCCGTACATTTTATGCGCAGTGAAGGCCATCAAGTGGATGCCCATTTCGCGAGGATTCACATCGATCTTGCCGACTGCCTGGGTGGCATCGCTCATAAAAAGGATCCCTTTTTTTGCGCAGATCTCGCCTATTTCTTTGACCGGTTGAATGACTCCGGTTTCGTTATTGGCCCACATGATCGAGACGAGGATGGTGGTCGGTTTGATGGCCGCCTCGAGCTCGGCCAGGTCGATGAGGCCTTTGTCGTTCACCTTGAGGTAGGTGATCTCGGCACCCTGTTCGGCCAGGTGTTTGCAGGTATCGAGCACCGCCTTATGTTCGGTAGTGGCGGTAATGATGTGATTTCCTTTTTTGCGGTACATGTCGAAAACCCCTTTCAAAGCCAGGTTATCCGACTCGGTTGCCCCGGAAGTGAAGATGATTTCCTTGGGATCGGCGTGGATTAAGGTGGCAATCTGCTCCCGGGCATAGTCCACGGCTTCCTCGGCTTCCCAGCCATAAGGATGGCTACGGCTGGCCGCATTGCCGAATTTTTCGGTAAAATAGGGCAGCATGGCTTCCACCACCCTGGGATCACAGGGAGTGGTGGCGTTGTTGTCGAGATATACTCTTTTCATTTTGAGTCGTATATAAATTAATACTCATCCAAACGTTATTTGGACTATGTCTAAGTAAGAACAAAAATACATTCAAAAGGATTACGGGAGATTAAAATATTTTTTAAAGTTTTTCGGAGGTTAGAGGTCAGGGGTTAGAGGTCAGAGGTCAGAGGCAGATTAGCTGGAAAGAGTTTTTTGACTCATCTGTAACCTTCAAGGGGCTAAAGCCCTAAAATTATCCTTTTGTGCAAACCCCAGGCTAAAGCCTGGGGTTAGTCCAACCCTTGACCATCCATGGGTGAGGCAACGTGGATGGCACCTCTGACTAAAGCCTGGGGTTAGTCCAACCCTTGACCATCCATGGGCGAGGCGACGTGGATGGCACCTCTGACTAAAGCCCGGGGTTAGTCCAACCCTTGACCATCCATGGGCGAGGCGACGTGGATGGCACCTCTGACTAAAGCCTGGGTTTAGTCCAACCCTTGAC
>Ga0116142_10001993_pt1 | contig 23124 bp, 19 predicted proteins | sample AD_UKC033_MetaG_FD_89785 | JGI IMG/M metagenome (GOLD analysis project Ga0116142, IMG submission 89785) | Active sludge microbial communities of municipal wastewater-treating anaerobic digesters from USA - AD_UKC033_MetaG | ecosystem: Engineered > Bioreactor > Anaerobic > Digestate | place: USA... | reverse complement strand
CGGCTCCGGCTTTCCTGGAAAAGTGAAATTCCTGAAACAAAGCCAAGCGCAACGAGCATGATGATGCCCTCGCCCGTTTCGCCAAGAAAGAAATAGATACCCGCGGTGCAAACTAAAATAATGAACAAGGGCTCGGTGGCAATTTCTCCTGCCGCTTGCAAGAACCGGTTTTGTTTATTACCAACAGAAACATTACGCCCATAGCGGGCCCGGTTTGCCCGCACCTCGTTATCGCTGAGCCCAAAAAGTTTTTCGTTTGTCAATCGTTTGGCTGTTTGTCGTTGCGGACATTGGAGGGTACGAAAATGGAGCGTAGCGAAATGTCAAGACCGGGCTGTACCGGTAGTGCCTTCCGTGACCAAACCACTACTTGAAACATACAGGTTAATTTAATACCAAATGCCCATACTGCAAACACATTTTTATTGCCTGACGCATGCCCGGGCGTAGTGGAAAAAATTCCTTTTTACTCATTTCAATAATTTACTTTCCCTTTTTTACAATAATGCCAATCGCATTGGTTTTCTCTACCCATTCCGAAACACTAACTACAAAACTGGGTAGTCCGGCCTGCATTTTAAAGTGGTCAAATTCCACCACTTTAAATGTGGGATTGTGAATTTGCTCCCAGGTACCTAAAAATTCAAGTGTATAGCGTGTTCTCAGCCAATTTTTTATAATATCTGCTGCCCTGCTTTCGCCCCCCTTGGCGTTGGCCATATCAGTTAGTGAAATGTAATCTCGGTCATTAACCGTAAGTATTGCTATTTCTGTATTTTCAACTCTGATTTTTGCCATAATCTTTTTTATCCCCAATACCCGTTCCCTAAAAAATTTCGTTTTCGGATTCTCCGTCAAATAGTACTCGGAATGAAATCCCAATAACCCATTTTTCTGAAAAGTCTAGCTTAAACAAATTTAACCCATTTGCGGCTAGAATCAGAGTTTTGGTGAGGACGGGGATGGTTCTTGCCGTCACTTTGGAATCGCAGGGATGCCATGTTCAAAGTTGTATATGTACTCCGTTCTGCCCCGCACTCAAATCTCTTTATTACGCCAGCGTCCTGATTTCATGTAAGCAATTGCCATTGTAAACATGCTGAGCCAATATACCCACTCGCTGCCCCAGCCCCAGGCTATCGAAAGATTCAGGTACTCCAGCACCACATATACATACACCACGTAAATCACAATGGTGATCAGTTCAATTAAAAGATTTACGCGCGAGTTTCCGGTACCGGTTACCGCATTGAGCCAGATGGTGCCCACCGCCATGCCCAACAGTGCCACCGATACGATGCGCACAATGGGCACCGCCTCGGCAATGAAGGCATCGCCCTGGCTATAAAAAGAAAGGAACCACTCCGGAATTAAGTTGAGAATAATGAAAATGAAAAAACAGATGCCAAGGCTGAGACGCACCACCCTGCGGATCAACGGCATCACTTCGTCCGAACGGCCCTGGCCAATGATGTTGCTGACCATCGCGTTGGTAGTAGCTGCAAACGCCCAGCAAAAAACACCAAACAATCCAAAGATGTTGCGCATCGTGTTGCTGATGGCCAATGCCCGCGGACCGTGATGTTCTATCAGGATATAAAAATATTCCCAGCTCATGATGCTGATGGCAAATTGTACAATCAACGGGGCCGAGATGGTTAAGATGAGCTTAATAACCGAGGCATCTACTTTGGTTTGCTCAAAGAATGCAAACGATTTGTGGATTCCCTTTATGCGAATGACGGCATAAATCACCAACAAGCCCGATACTTCGGCCAGAATGGAGGCATACGCTGCCCCATTAAAACCTATTGCCGGAAATCCGAAATGACCAAAGATCATGGTATAGTCCAGCACAATATTGACGATCGCTTCGGCCAGCGTTCCCCAAATCAAAAACCGGGTTTGGTTGGTGCCCACCAGCAACGCATTGCGCATAACATACAAATAAAGAAAGGGCAGGCCCCAGATGCGGATCAACAAAAAGCCGATTACTTCGTTGGCGATAGCCGTATCGTGAATGAATGCCCGCATCACTACAGGCGCAAACAGATAGGTGATGGCAATGCCCATTGCTGCAATGGCCAGGGCAACCCAAACTCCGTTGTAAAACAATCGCCCGATTTCTTTCGGAAGGTTTTGTCCGGCCCTGCGGGCAATCAGTGCTTGCAGGCCATTGTTCAGGCCGCTGCCAATTACTGCAAAGATGAGGTAGTACACGCCCGTAATGCCTGCGCTGGCCAACTCCTGCTCGCCCAACATGCCCAGAAAAATATTGTTGGTAATGAAATTGATCTGCGGCACCAGCATGGCCAGCGAAATGGGCAGCGCCATAAACAGAATTTGTTTATAACCGGTATTTAAGCGCAGTTCCATAAAGCGGTGGTGAAGGTAACAATCTTCTAAATTCCCAATGTGGCTATGTAGTAAAGAAAATTATAACCACATAGAATCGTAGTTTACCATATTCACAATCTTTATGAGATTTTCGCTGAAAAACTTTTAGCTTTCTAAAAATCATTTGTTATGCGCTTCCTTACGTTACTCCTTTTACTCATCTGTACACTCTCCTTCGCTCAAACTGAAATGCCCAGCGAGGTGTATCCGCTCATCACGCAATACGAAGCCGACCGGGGCAGCTTACAGCGTTTTTATTTTATACAAGGATCGCCCGAACGCAGGGAACGTTTCACCACCTTTTATAAAGATTACCTCACGCGCCTGCAGCAACTACCGTTCGAAAGTTTTTCAACCGGGGGCAAGGTGGACTACATTATGATGAAGCGCATTTTTGAAAATGAACTTGCCTTGCTGGCGCAGGAAGAAAAAGAGGCTGCCCAGGTTGCCAAACTAACCGGCTATGCCAATCCGGTTTATGAAATTGAAAAGAACCGCAGGCGGGGCATTCAGTTGAAAAGTGAAGAGGTGGCCCAACAGCTCAGCAACATCCGGAAAGAAATACTCGCGGCACAGAAAAAGCTTTCGCAGGAACCCAACTTAACGGTAGCCCTCGCCAACCGGGCCGCAGAAATTATTGGTGGCCAGCAAATGGCACTCAAGAGTGCATTTGAATTTTACGATGGGTACGATCCGCAATTTTCATGGTGGGTGAAGCGGCCCTACCAGCAACTGGATAGTGTAATGAGTAAATATGCGGGTGCGTTAAAAAATAAAATCGATCCGGCTACACGCCCGAAAGACGATGGCAGTGGCATTATCGGCAACCCGATTGGCCGCGAGGAGTTGTTGCGTTTGCTGCAACTGGATATGATTCCGTATTCGCCCGAAGAGTTGGTAAACATTGCCAACAAAGAATTTGCCTGGTGCGATGCTGAACTTCTAAAAGCCAGCCGCGAGATGGGCTTTGGCGATAACTGGAAAGCAGCCCAGGAAAAAGTAAAGCAAGCCTACGTACCGGCAGGCCAGCAACCGGAAGCAATGCTAAAACTTTACGAGGAGTCGGTTGCCTTCCTGAAGAAAAACGATTTGATCACCATCCCCCCCATTGCGGAAGAAACCTGGCGCATGCGCATGATGCCGCCCAAACAACAACTAATCAGTCCGTTCTTTTTGGGTGGCGAAGTGTTGCAAATTGCCTATCCCACCGATGCCATGAGTCATGAAGACAAGCTGATGAGCATGCGGGGCAACAACCCGCACTTTTCGCGGGCCACCGTGCATCACGAACTGATTGCCGGCCACCACCTGCAAGGGTTTATGAACAACCGCTACAAAGCGTATCGTCATTACCGCACTCCGTTCTGGACGGAAGGGTGGGCCTTGTATTGGGAGTTGATTTTGTGGGACATGAACTTTCCGCGTGGGCCCGAAGATAAAATCGGCATGTTGTTCTGGCGCATGCACCGCTGTGCGCGGATTATTTTTTCACTCAACTATCACTTAGGCAAATGGACTCCGCAGCAGTGCATCGACTTTCTGGTTGACCGCGTTGGTTTTGAGCGCGCCAATGCAGAAGCCGAAGTGCGCAGAAGTTTCACCGCCAACTACGGCCCGCTGTATCAACTTGCTTACATGACCGGGGCCTTCCAGTTTTATGCATTAAAAAAAGAATTGGTTGACAGCGGCAAGATGACCTACAAACAATACCACGATGCCGTGCTGCGCGAAAACAGCATGCCGGTGGAAATGGTACGCGCCATACTCACTAACCAACCGCTTACGCGCGATTTTAAAACGAATTGGAAGTTTTATAAGTAGTGAGACCCAGGCCAATCCCTTGAGCAACAAAACCATTAGAATTTTGTAAATTTGTTCTTATAACACTTTACATTCTATATGAGAATATTAAATGTTTCGATCTCAGAACTTGAACTTGATAAATTTGGAATTAAAAAAGATAAAATTTCATTTTCTGAATTTTTGGAGTTGGTTAGTCAGGAATTAATGAAGCAAAACCTTAACAAAACAGTAGAGCTTGCTGAAAAATACGGACTTTCGAAAATGACAATGGATGAAATTAGCAAAGAGGTTAAAGCTGTTAGAAAGCATGCAAAGAATCGTTATTGATACGAACGTATTTGTCTCAGCGCTCATCCAAAAATCCTATCCCTATCTTATTATACATGAATTATTTCTTACAGATAAAATCATGTTGTGTATTTCCGATCCTGTATTTGAAGAATACTATGCTGTTTTAGGTCGTAAAAAATTTTTAAGATTTCCAGAATTTCACGAAAGAGCCAAAAAAATTACTAGCGATATAGAGATTAAATCCACGCGATTTATCCCTAAAAAGAAAGTAACCATTATCACTGACGCGGGCGATAATAAATTTCTGGAACTGGCTTGGGAGAGTAAGGCTCACTTTCTAATAACCGATAACACAAGTGATTTTAAAATCAAAAAATATAGACGAACTCAAATTGTAACCCCGAAAGAATATTGGGAAGTATTCAAAACAAAATTATAAAGTTGTTCAATGCGTATCCGAAAAGAAATAGCTCCATTTAACAGCAAGATGTTCACCTACATTACACTTATTGCCTTTGTCATTTTTAGTGGATTGATGATGGCCATGAAAGCACTGGATGGCGTACCGTTGTTTTCCATTTCTTACAGTTGGGTTTTCTCCTGCATCATCCAACCGCTCATCCTTGGTTATGTTTATTCGAATGCTTCGCGCAGATTAATCCTGTATGTAAACGATTACCAGCACATCGACTCTTTTAAAGAAAAACTTAATCAAAACATTCTGAACAAAGGTGTGCTGGCAGAACGAATTACTGAAACCGAATCGCGGTTTGTTGCCACCGGTTGGTTTTATAAATTGTTCAACCGCTGGAATGGCAGTGAAACCATTACGGTACAATGGGGCGATGAAGTAGTTATTGCCGGTTCTTCCCGAATTGTATCGCAGGTGGAAGATTCTCTCATATGGAATCTCCAATTCCGGAATTAAAATTGAAGCGGATTAAAAAGCAAACGATCAATCTCTATTGAAATATCTTTTGGCAAGAACAACGAGTACTACTCCTCCAATCAGAAGCATAATTGAAAGGGTGACGTCCTTATTATGGGCTTCTTCAAATGAATAAATTTCTTTATCCCCCTTTCTGATTCCATAAATCTTAAGTCCGTATAACCTTACAATAACCTCATCCCCTTTCCTGATTGATTTGATTAAATCTGAGTAATCCTGACTTGCTCGATAAATTGAGTAGGTGCCATGATTTTCTAGTTCAAGAATGCAGGAATTTCTATTGTAAGACCCCCCAGCTTGTATTTTACAGCTGATAACTTTTGTAAAGTATTCGCGCGTTTGCTTTTGAGTTGGGGCTTTATTATAACCAAAAATACCAGCCACAATAAGGAGCCCACCAAGCGCATACCCAAAGAGTGTTCCCAGAACTTTAAATTCAATTGAATCGGACATCTTGTGAAATTACAAATTTGTCTAATCTATTACTCTTTTGGCTACAACTTAGGCGCCAGCCACACAAACCCGATCGATTTTAAAACGAACTGGAAGTTTTATAAGTAGAAGGCATCAAAACTTTTAGTCCACATTCAATTCAGTTTTTGCAAGCATAGCCATTGCTTGATGCCAATTTTTGTAAGCAACCCAAACGCTGGAACACCATTCTCTGATTTTCCCGTCCCTTGCTTGGCCAGGCTCCGCTTTCAAAACATCAGATACGGTTACTTTGCCGCGCTGTTGGGGTAAGGAAAGGATTGTCCATGTCTTTTTGTTTCGTGCCAATTTCATGTGTGCCAACTGAACCTGCTTGCCTGTATATGCTTTTTCAAGATACAGATATAAGCCAATGAGAGAAAATATCAAGGTTATTCGCTTTGTTTCATGGGTTGCATTTTGGGCTTGATATGCATCAACAACATGCTGATGAATGAAATAGGTTGTGTCCGGGTGCCCCAAGGTATAGTAAGAAAGTTCTTCAAATTCCTTATCGTGTAATATATTCATGGTTTCCTCCTCTTAATCAATGCTACTCATATCCTGTCTCATGTCTAATATCAACCAGACATGAAAATAGGATTTTCGTTTTATATAACAAGAAACATCACAACTTAGGCGCCAGCCACACAAAGCCGATCGACAACACAAACAACACAAAAAACCAAAGCGGTTCAACAGAGCGGTGGATGGGTATGTCTTTACCGGATTTTAATACACCTCCGGCTTTTGCTTTTGTACTCGTTTGAAGGTTCGCGGCCCGCAAGGCCGTCCACGTGTTTGCCTCCGAAACAAAAAAATTATATAAAACAGAATCGGTAGCCGACAGTACCTGATGCCATCCTCTCTCTTGAGGCCAGCCCGTGGTGCTCGCGTAGCCATCAATGAGGGCATGCCCGCGCAAGGGCAACCGGATGCTGTCCAAATACAACCCGGGTTGTGGTAAAGACGAAAGAACTTCTATGACAAGAGGTTCGTTCGCGTACATTGGAAAAGGATTTTTAATCTTTATAGCTGTGGATTGCATGGAAAGGCGGGCCAGCTTTTCTATCACCTCAGTCCATAAATGATTGTAGAAGCGACTTTGCCCTTTGCCAATCAGCGGGTACGTTTCCGTCAGCAACTGGTATCCCACGTTGCCTGCACCTTCCATTTTATATCCGGATAGCACGCGGTTCTTATTCGCCACAATGGAAAAATCTTTAGATGTTACCGGCCATGCGGGCAGGGTAAGCGTTTGCGTTTCGAAGGTCAACTGCGCGGTGTCGGCAGCAACTTTCGTAAACATAAAACCAAAAGGAGGTTTTGCCAATTCACTTTCGGCAGGCAGCCACAGTACGCCCAACCCGTTGCGCACCGCATCACGAACGGCCGTAGCATCGCTTCCCGCGCTTTCGTTGGCAAGCACCAGCAAATCAAAACCATTTAACAAATCCGAAGTAATCCGCGTAAGCGAGGCTGGCTCACGATTGCCGTACTCATACCTGAAATTGTTTTTCGAAATTTGGGTGCGCACAATTACCCGATGACCCTGATCGATTAAAAAATTTTTTAAGTAGCGAATCTCCGCAGACGGATAATCCTGAAGAATCAACACATCCAACGGTTGGGGGGGCTGAATTTCCAACGGCAACATTTCGCTTTTACCCTCCGCTTCCAATTCATATAAAAATTTACCGGGTTGCTGCGGTGTAAACGAAAGTTGAAACGCTCCCGGCTTTACCGCAACTGAATCAATCCTTCCTTCCGGGCCAATCAACGTCAGGTTGGTGGCTTCACCGATCCATTCTCCGTAAAACGTTACTTTGCGATTGGCAACTATTCTTGGCGGAACCTGCAGCCGCGTGATGCCTTTTGGTAGTTGTCCCTGCAAAAAATAAAAACCTGAATCGGGCAACACGTACGCAGGCAATCCTGTGCCCAGAACAAACCGGATCTGATCCCGGTATTCCAACAACTGGTTGAGGTGTTCCAACTGTTGCCCCGATCCGTTTCCTGTAACATCCGGTGTAATCAGCACATGGCTTTGCGGATAAATTTTTGTAAGACTGTCGGCTGTGGATGGATTATAGCCCGGAGTGAGCACAATCACTCCTTCCGAACCTGCATGCGTGGAATAAGATGGGCGCAGCACAAACGCCATCAGACTGAGTGTGGCTATCAGCAATGCCATCCATCGCGCCACTAAAAATCTTGCCTCTCGTTTCCATTCTAACCAACCAAAAAAAAGCAATAACGCACCCGCTACTGCGATGACCACACCGACAGGAAACTGGGAGTTAAATTGGATGGCCGCGCTAATCATTCAAACTTTTTAAGAATTGCTGATCGAGCGGATGCACCGCTTGTTTCTTTTCAGAAGGTGTCTCCTGCCCCTCGGCCAGCTGCATAAAAATCGTGCGCAACGCAGCCACGCGGGCGAGCCGTTCCGTTTCCGGTAAATTGTCTTCGGTCAGGTTTTTCACGATGGATAATCCGTGCAAATATTTTTCAGGATGCTCAAGGGCTGCAGCGGCCAGTTCGTTACCCGCTATTGTCAAGATGGTTTTGTCCTGATCGGTAAAGGGTTTACGATCCAGCATCCATCGCTCCAGCACTTGCTGTGCCTGGCGAATGGCGGGATAATCTTGTTTATCCGGTTGAAGGGAAGTTCCGGTATAAGATCTCACTTCAGCTAAATCACCACTCAATCGTTTCTCTTCTTTTAACGGGGGCGGATCAAACCCGGTGCGATGCACATAAATGCGCGAGTCGTTGCTGATCTCTTTTAACAATTTCAACGCAGTGTATTGATACGGCAATGATTTTTCAGGTTCGTACAATCGCAAATACAACTCCGCATCCCACATCACCGTAAGGGCCGCTTTCAGTTTGGCGCGCACCGATTCAATAAAGAACGTAGCGGTTTCGCCATCGTCATGCTGATGCGCAAAAGCGGCAAGCGGATCTTTTTCATTTCCCTCGTGTTCATGATCGTGCGCATCGGTGGTTGTCTTTTTCTGCTCAACCAGGTTGTGCTCGTTCTCTGTATCGTGCTGGTGGCTCAGCCGCTGAAGCGTTTCTTCGGTGGTCTCGTCTTTATCCAGGTCGGCCGCAGACAATACCACGCCTCCAATCTGGTCTTCAAATTCTTCGCCCATAAATTGTCCATACCGCAAGCGCAGCACTTTCTGATCATAACCCAATTCGTTGCTGGTCGATTTGAATTGTTGTGTGGTAATCTTCTTTTTCTCCTTCAGCAGTTTTTCCGTATCAATAATGATTTGCCGCTGACTGCGAAAATATTCCGGCATCAGATCAACCCCCAGGCCTTCATCTTCTACCACGTTGTATTGCGTAGTGTCTTGTATGGCGATAAAATAGGTTTCCGTGCGCGAGTAATTGGGCGTGGGTATTTTAATATCAGTCGCCTCTATATAAAAATAAAGTTCATCGCCCGGCTCTAATCCCAGCTTGATCAGATCTAATACAACCGATGCCTGCACCTGCTTGCCGCTGATCCGCACGGGGTTATCAAACTTCAATCGCTCTTCACGAAATTTTACCGACTCGCCACTGCCTTTGCTTACTGTGGCAATTACAGCCGCATCGGCCAAACCAAAATCATCCTGCAACGAAGCCCGCACATCTACTTTAAGCGGATTTGTAAACTCAAACTTTGTAAACTGCTCCAGGTTTGTGATGTCAAGTTTTGGGGACTGATCTTTGATGATTTCGATTTTATAATAATCCGAACGAATCCATTTCTCCTTGTCCTTCCAGGTTAATTGATAAAATCCCGACTCATTTACTTTGCGCGTGTGGATCTTCTCTTTCTCAGTTGATGCCAGCGTAACCGTATCGCGTCCGGAAAAAATCAACACAGCCGGAGCCGGCTTATTCAAGGATACCTTCCACGTTACCACACTTCCTTCAGGCACTACCAGGTGCAACTCTTTTGCGATAAAGAGCGGTTGACTCGTGTAAGTTGGCGGAGTGATAGTAACCACCATGGATTCCAGTTTTACTTCTTCAACGGTTGTGTTAAGTTCGGCAATCGTCTCTTTCATTTCACGGCTTTGCACATCAGCCGAAGGATTGAATGCCATCAGCAACAGACCTACCAACACACAGGCCCCGGAAATTAAACCGGTAGTGCGCGAGGCGGTAGGTAATTTTACTTGCGGATACAACTGATCAAACCGCGATTGAACGCGCCCCAGCTGTACCTGTTGCAAAAGACTTAAGGCGGCAGGCTCCATTAACATCAGATCGGCACTTTCTTCTAAAACCGGGTAATGTGCATTGAGGTAAGACACCAGGTAGTGCGCATTGGACTCAAAGAGATTTTTAGATTTTGCCAATCGCCACCCGATCGCCAGCGTGGAAACAATCACCACCGGAATTTGTATGCCTAACTCTACACGAAACCATGCAAGTGTTGCCCAGATCAAAAAACCAATTGCCAAAGAAAGCAGCGCAACCTCTGCACTTCGTGTAAGCGTAAGGCGTGTGCTCAGTTGTACCAGGCGATATGGTAGTTGAGTTTTCATTGCCTGCGCACAAATGCTAAAATCCTCTCGGCTACGAGTGAAACAAGAAACAAAATGAACAACGGCCAACTCACTTTTTCCGATGCACCGCCCATCGCCCTGGCTTGTGTGGAAGTTGTTAGTTGCTGACTGGATATTGACCTGCGGTCGTTCGCAGCAATTACCTGTTCCGTTTCCGGATGGGTTGTTAACAGCGAAGCTAATTGAACCGTGAAGTTTTCCTGTATGGCTCTTTCCATTGTTAAGTCATGCACCCTCCATTGCTTTGCAGCAACCTGCTCTAAAAGTTTTCCTGCGGTAGCTTTTACCACAATTACGTTTGCCTGCGTTGCCGGAATTGTTTTTCCCGACAACCAGAATACCCAATCGGCCTGGGCGATTTCGGTTGTAACCATTTCGATGGGCAGTATCTTTTTGATGGCGGTTAATGATGCCTCCACAAGGCGCGTTTCTGATTCAAAGCCTTTATCCGCCTGGATGGCAACCTGTATTGGTGCCCATGTACGCAAGGTATCTGGCAAAGCAGCAACCGTATCCGTTACGAACCGTGTATGTGATGAATTTGAAATTCCGTTTCTTACTATATTGAATTTGCTTTGCTTCACCCCAAAGGTTGAAAACCTGTGCTCCGGCAACTCAAAAGTTTGCCAGGAAATTTGATCAGGCAAAGGTTGAAGCGCGCCATTAAAATTTTTCAACAAACTTGCTGAGACCACAACCGCCTCGCTTAATCTCTGCGTCTTCAACTCGTTTATTACTTGCCAATAATTTTGCAACGGCTCCGGACTTTGATCTTTCGTGGGGAATCCGGTGGCCATCCAATGCCATTCGTAGCCTTGTGCCTGCAGGCTATCGGCAAACGTGTTTGCTTCCTGATGCCCGATGAGTATCGGATCGTACACCAGCCATTTTTTCTGTTCGCCTGTGTTCAACATTAATCCGGCCAGCAACAACACAAACAACAGCAATACCCACAGTCGCAACGCCAGCAACACCAGTTCATTTAATTTTATTCCCCGAAATTGTTGAGAGGCACTTTCGTGCAGATGTCGTAAACTCCCCATTGGAATTACGCGGCCCTCCTTGCGACTAAGCAAATGAATGGCAATTGGAATTGATAATGCCAGGAATGCCCAGAGATATGCAGGTTGTGCCAACATCATCGCGCTAATCGCTTACGGGTAACTAAAAAATCGCGCAGCACACTATCTGCTCCTTGTTGCAAGGTTACCACGTGATAGCTGATGTCCTTCTCCAACATCCACATGCGGGTGTTTTGTATCCACGCAGCCACGCGTGCGGCATACTCTTTTCTCTGTAGCACGGTGTTCACTTTGGTGCGGGCCTTTGTCTCAAGGTCTTCGAATGTTAAGGAGCCTTCGTATTCCAGTTCCAGTTCCTGTTTGCCCATCAGGTGAAAAATGACCACTTCGTTGCGCGGGGTTTTCAATCGCGAAATAAAGTTCAGCAAATCACCATCGGCATCGTATAAGTCGGTAAAGAAAACAATCATCTCTTTTCCGTGGTGATCAAACAGTTGTTCTTCACGACCGGAGCTTTCCCACTTGCCTTCACTTTGTATGTTAATCAACTCCAGCAAAAACCGCATGAACTGCTGCTGTTCAAATCGCGGTAGCAGGGCTTTTATTTGTTTATCGTTTACCGCAAACAAACCAAACGTATCGCTTTGCTTGCGCGCCAGAAATGCCAGGGCTGCCATCAGCACTTTGGCAAACTGAAGTTTACTGAGGCCGTCTTCGGCATAAGCCATTGAGCGGCTGGCATCCAACATAAACTTTACCGTGATGTTGGTTTCGATTTCTGCTTCTTTAATGTAATAGCGTTCAGAGCGGGCAAACATTTTCCAATCGAGTTGGCGCAAATCATCGCCCGGCTGGTAATTGCGATACTGACTAAACTCCTGCCCCGAGCCCACCGACTGGCTTTTATTGCTGCCACTCATGAAGCCCTCTACTATTACGCGCGCAATAAGTTCCAATCCGCTTACTGTATTTAATACAGCGGGATTCAGCAACTCTTTGACGCGCGCATCAATCATTGGATTATGAATTTTGTGCGATGCGTATGTTTTCAAGCAAGTGCGTGGTTACATCATCGGATGTAATCCCCTCTGCTTCTGCTTTAAAGTTGGTGAGTATGCGATGCCGCAACACCGGAAATGCTACACTGCGAATATCTTCCTGTGTAACCGCTAATCTTCCTGACAACAACGCGCGGGCTTTTGCCGTGAGAATCATCGCTTGCCCGGCACGCGGACCGGCACCCCAACGTACCCAATCGCGCACATATTTTACATCTGTTTCTTTGGGGCGCGTGGCGCGCACAAGATCACTCACCCAACCAATCAAATCAGCATTGATGTGAACTTCGCGTACAAACTTTTGTGCTTCCAGAATTTTATGGCCTTCCATTACACGCTCGATGGCTGCGCCTTTTCGGCCCGTGGTGCCGGCAAGGATGGCGCGTTCTTCTTCGGAGGTTGGATAATTTACTTTGATGTATAACAGGAAGCGATCGAGCTGCGCTTCGGGCAGGGGAAATGTTCCTGCTTGTTCAATCGGGTTTTGTGTGGCGAGAATGAAAAAGGGGCGATCGAGCGGATAGGTTACACCGCCATACGTTACCTCAAACTCCTGCATGGCTTCGAGCAAAGCCGATTGGGTTTTGGGCGAGGTGCGGTTAATCTCATCGGCCAGAATGATGTTGGCGAAGATGGGCCCTTTATTGAATTTGAAAACCCGCTTGCCGGTTCCATGATCTTCCTCCAGGATTTCCGTTCCGATGATGTCGGTAGGCATTAAGTCGGGCGTAAACTGAATGCGTTTAAACTTCAGATCAATGGCTTCGGAAAGCGAACGGATCATTAAGGTTTTGGCCAGGCCGGGCACCCCTTCCAGCAAGCCGTGTCCACCGGCCAGAAAGGTAATCAACAACTGGTCGATGATTTCTTCCTGGCCTACAATGGTTTTGTGAATCTCCTGCTTGAGTTTACCCAGGCTGGCAATTACTTCCTGTACTGATTTTTCTGCGGTGCTTACTGCTGTCTCCATGGTTATCTTGTCAAAGCGTACATAATAATATTTACACTAAAGCGTGTGTTATCAATTTTATAAAAACGTTTGTTGCGAAAGTCATAATCCCATTCGCAGCCATAGTCTTTGTTGCTGTATAAAACACCTATGCGGTTGTTCACTTCAATGGCTTTCAGGTAATCGTGTACAATGTCATCGCCCCAGCCATTCAGCTCCTGGGCTGTTGTGGGCGGACCATCAAACTGAAAAAAGGAAGAATAAAGCGCATGGTTATTGGGAATCTTTTTCAACGCATTTTTTCCAAAGGTACGCTCCATTTCAGTCTCGAACGATTTGGCAAACAAACCGTCTATGTCGTGGTTGCAGTCATCCACAAACACAAAGCCTCCGCTCTCCACATACTTTTTAAAATTTTCGCGCTCTTGTGCAGTAAACTCTACCAGCTTGTGGCCGCTTAGGTAACAAAAAGGGCAACGGAAAATCTCATCGCTGGAAAGTGAAACGATATTTTCGTTGGTATCAATTTTAAGCGTGGTATATTCAATAAGCGAGTTGAGCACGTTCACAGGCATGCGCTGGTCCACATCCCAATCGCCCGATTCATATTGAATGCGTGTAAAGAAAAACTTATTGCCAGCCCGTGTCATTGCCGAATTGCAACCTGCAATTTTGGATTTTATACGCTCAGATAACTACTCTGGAGCCTACATTTATATGAGTGGCATTGAATTAAGAGGCTGTATCAAAAGTCGAAATAAAAGCGTGTGTCCGGGCTCGGAATCGCTTTTGAGTACAATGGAATCGAGATCGCGGAATAAATCCGCGATGACAGAATGACTTTTGTATACAGCCTCTTTAAAAACTACACCGCATCCGATAAGCTCGAGAAGGTAAAGTCTCTCACCTTTAAAGGCGGCAACAGGTAATTCTGGTTTGACTCAACACTTACCGTACGCTCTACCTTGCCCAATTCTTCCAGGTTGTTGAGCATAATGATCGGGCTTTCGTTAAAGCGAAAGTTCTTAATCGGGTATTGAATCCTTCCGTTTTCAATATAGAAAGTACCATCGCGGGTAAGCCCGGTTAACAACAAGCTTTGCGGATCCACATCGCGGATATACCAGAGCCGTGTAACCAATACGCCTTTCTTCGTTCCGGCAATCAATTCTTCCAGTGATTTGGTTCCGCCTTCCATAATGGCCGCATCGGGGCCGGGTACTGCCTTCACTCCTTTTTTCTCTGCCCAGTATCTTTCATAAGAAAGATTTTTGATCACGCCTTTTTCTATCCACGATACTTTTTCCTGTGGTCGTCCATCGCCATTCCATGTGCTTGTAGGCAAATCGGGATTCAACGGATCGGAGTAAATGTTAACACGTTCGTCAACCAGTTTTTCACCCAGGCGTGTTCCGCCTCCGGCCTTGCTTAAAAAACTGCGGCCTTCATCAGCCTGTCGCGCATCTAATCTGAAAAAGATATTCTCCAACAAAACGGCCACCGCTGCAGGTTCAAGAATTACGGTGTACTTGCCCGGTTCAATAGCTCTTGCCTTTACAGATTTTACAGCCTTCTGCGTTGCAATCTGTGTGGCCGTTTTGGTGTCGAGCTTGGTGATGTCGTTGTACCCGCGGGTGGCATACCCCGAACCGGTACCATCAGCTGTTCTTACCGTTACCGAGAAGTTGGTATTGGTGGAAGTGTTGTAGGCAAACAAACCCTTCGAATTCATCATGGCTACAAAGCCGGTGTTGTCTTCGAGAAATCCTGCTGCCACTGCGCCTGCCTCTTTCGCTACCTTAATACTTTGTTCAACCAAATCGGATCTGAGTTTGGGTGTAATGGCCGCGGTAGCTGCTATATAGGTTTTCGATTCAGCGTATGTCTGTGGCCCCAGAAACGGAACATACTCCGGATTTTCCGGTGCCAGGCGCGCTAATTCTTCCGCGCGTTCCACTACTTTCTTTAGCGAGGCATCGTCAAACTCGTTGATCGTGGCAATGCCCAGCTTTTTACCAAACGCAGAAGAAACCACCAGTTGGTGCTGGCTTACTCTTCCGCTGGTACTTACTGAATTGCGTGCGTAGCGGATATTGCCGCTGTCAGTACCACTCAGATTTACTTCGCATTCGTCAGCCTTTGAATAGCTCAGTACTTTTTTCAATAAAGCCTGGGCTTCGTCTTTACTCATGATGGGCATATTATCCTATGTTTCGTGCGGTGTTAATTACGTTTACTCCATTAAAGCGGGCTGTAGATGAGCCGTGCGATACAGCATTACTTTGTGCCGGCTGGCCTTTGCCATCGCCAAACGCACCCCCTAAGCGGTAATCATTCTGATCGGCTATTGCTACACAGGAATTCCAAAACTCCTGCGAGTTGGCCTGATAAGCCACATCTTTTAACATTCCGGTTATCTTGCCGTTCTTGATTTCGTAGAACAACTGGCCACCAAACTGAAAGTTGTAGCGTTGCTGATCAATCGAGAAAGAACCATCGCCAATAATGTAAATGCCTTTCTCCACATCTTTAATCAAATCGTTCACGCTCTTGCCATCTTTACCCGGTTGCAACGATACATTGGGCATGCGTTGAAACTGGACACTGCTCCAGTTATCGGCATAACAACATCCTTGCGAGGCCTTCAATCCAAGAATATGCGCCTGATCGCGGATGGTTTGATAGTTCACCAGAATTCCATCTTTGATGAGATCCCACTGGCCGCATTGCACGCCTTCATCATCATAACCAACGGCACCCAATGAACCCACCTGCGTTTTATCGGCCACGATGTTTACGATCTTGCTGCCGTAATTAAATTTCTTCGACTCCCATTTATCCAACGTTAAGAAACTCGTTCCGGCAAAGTTGGCTTCATAGCCCAACACGCGATCCAGTTCGGTCGGGTGGCCGGTTGATTCGTGAATGGTTAACCACAGGTGCGATGGATCCAGAATCAGATCGTACTTACCTGCTTCTACCGATTTAGCTTTTAATTTTTCTCCGGCCTGTGCGCCACCTGCTTTCGCATCTTCCAGCATGTCGTAGCGACCTTTATACAATGTAGTTACACTTTGAATTTTATCCTGCGGCCGCACATCCAGGTATTCATAACCCATGCCCATGGGGGCGCTTAGTGAGTTGCGCGTTTCAAACTTACCGGTGGCTGCGTCAATCTTGGTAACAAAGAAGGCCGGCCAGATGCGGTGGATGTCCTGATCGATGTACGAACCATCGGTGGACGCAAAATACTTTTGCTCGTTGATCATAAATAACAACGAGGTAATATAGTTGGCTCCGCTTTGCATAGCGGCACTGTTCACACCCAGCAGCAAATCAACTTTTTCTTTGATCGGAACTTCAAACGCATTCTTTTGAATGGGCGCTTTCCAACTCACTTCTCCATAGCCTTTTTGTGGTGCCAGGCGAACGGGTTCTGTAAGCAAGCGCGAATTCTCTTTTGCAATGGCAACGGCAAGTTCCGCTGCTTTCGCGATGCTGTCGTTGTCCAGTTTGTCGGTAGCGGCAAATCCCCAACTGCCGTTGGCAATAACACGCACACCCAGTCCATAAGATTCGGTGTTCACAATGTTCTGTACTTTGTCTTCGCGGGTAACCACAAACTGGTTGAGGTAACGCCCGATACGTACATCGGTATAGGTGGCACCTTTGCCGCGGGCCGCATTGAGGGCCACATCGGCCATGCGTTTCTTCAATGCGGTATCAACAGGCTCCAAAGCCTTTGCCGGATCAATCGGATTTCCGATTACCGGAATGGACGGGATCATGGAGGCAGCTGCGCCCATGCCCGTGAGGTAAATAAAATCTCTGCGTTTCAAGTGATGGGGGTTTTAGGATTAATTCAATGTTGATAGGACGACACGACCATATAAAAGGTTTTCTACAAGTAAAAGATTTTGACAATCGGTTCAAAATGAATGTCCGGTTTCGAAACAAAAAAGGCCATCCCAAAGAGATGGCCTTTTGTAGCGCGATTAGAATCAGGAATCACAATTATACCGCATCCGATAAGCTGGTGAAGGTAAAGTCGCGGATTTTCATGGCCGGTATCAAAGAGCTGCCTCCGCCACCAGGTCCTCCGCCACTGGCCACGCGCATCTGTTTGCCGAGGGTCTCCAGATTATTGAGCATGATGATCGGACTCTCATTAAAGCGGAAGTTTTTGATTGGATGTTTGATCTTGCCGTTTTCAATAAAGAAAGTTCCATCGCGGGTAAGTCCTGTGTATAACAATGTTTGCGGATCTACCGCCCGGATATACCAGAAGCGGGTTACCAACACCCCTTTCTTAGTGTCTTTGATCATATCTTCAATTGAAGCACTGCCGCCTTCCATAATCCGGTTGGCCGGAAATGAGTTAGCTTCCACTCCTTTTTGTTGTGCCCAGTAGCGATCATAAATCAGGTTTGACACAACCCCATTCTTCAGTAAATCCATTTTCTTACGGGCAAGGCCACCACCTCCACCACCGCCTCCGCCAAAGAAGCCACCGCCTCCACCGCCTCCTGCCCATGGCGATACAGGAACCTCTTCATTCCATGGATCGGTATAAATGTTGACGCGCTCATCAACAATTTTCTCGCCCAGCTTGGTGCCACCGCCTTTCTTCGACATGAAACTGCGGCCTTCATCGGCTGTACGGGCATTGAATCCGCCAAACATTAAGCCGATCAAATCCGCTGCCGCATTGGGTTCAAGAATTACGGTGTACTTGCCCGGTTCAATGGCTTTCGCATTTCTTGATTGCAGTGCTTTTTCAATGGCAATGGCGGATGCTTCGGCTGTATTCAATTTGCTCACATCATTAAAGTTGCGGGCCACCCATCCCGAGCCGGTGCCATCGTTGGTGCGCATGGTTACCGTAAAGTCTACGCCCGTGGCCTGGTTATAGGCAAACAAACCCTTGCTGTTCATCAGGGCACTAAAGCCACGACTGTCTTCCAGGAAGCCTGCTGCCGTAATGTCTTTCTTTGTAGCCGGGCCAATGCTATCGGCTGCCGCCTGTGCGCGATACTCGGGAGTAATCTTCGCAGTAGCTTCTGAAAATGTTTTTGAATCCGGGCCATAGGTTTGCGGACCAAGCGGTTCCATAAACTCGGGATTCTCCGGAGCCAGTTTAGCAAGCTCTTCTGCGCGTCTCACTACTTTTTCAAGCGAGGCATCATCGAATTCATTGATGGATGCAGAGCCTGACTTCTTTCCGAAATAAACACTGACGCTCAGACTTACATTGCTGTCTTCACCTGCAGTGGAAACACTGTTTCGCGCATAGCGGATGTTGCCTCCGTCATTTCCGCCCAGGCTGGCCTCAATGCCATCCGCCTTCGAATAGCCCACTACCTTTTCCAGGATTTTCTTTGCTTCTTCTTTTGAAAGTATTGCCATTTTTAATTCAATATTTAAAATTTAAGATTCTACTATTTAGGTAATTCCTGATTTCAAATTCAACTGTTCTTGAATATCAAATTTGAAATTTTGAATTATATCGTTCTTCCGGTATTGATCACATTCACGCCATTAAAACGGGCGGTGGCAGAACCGTGCGAAACGGAGTTGGATTGACTGGGCTGACCTTTTCCATCACTAAAGGCACCGTTCAACCGGTAATCGCGTTCATCGCAAATCGCCACGCAAGAATTCCAGAATTCCTGTGTGTTGGCCTGGTAGGCCACATCTTTTAACATGCCCGCTATTTTTCCATTCTTGATTTCGAAGAAGAGCACACCACCAAACTGGAAGTTGTAACGCTGCTGATCGATGGAGAACGAACCGTCTTTTACAATGTAAATTCCTTTCTCCACTCCGCTAATCATTTGCTCGGGTGTGAGCGGGCTCTTACCCGGCTGCAACGAAACGTTGGGCATGCGTTGAAACTGTACATCGCTCCAGCTTTGTGAATAGCAACAACCGTGAGATTCTTTCTGACCCAGCAGGCTTACCTGATCGCGAATGGCCTGGTAGTTGACCAGAATTCCATCTTTGATCAGATCCCACTTTTTACATTTTACGCCTTCGTCATCGTATCCAACAGCACCGAGTGATCCCACCTGTGTTTTGTCTGCCACAAAATTCACGATGTCGCTGCCAAACTTGAATTTCTTCGATTGCCATTTATCGAACGTGAGGAAACTGGTTCCGGCATAGTTGGCTTCATAACCCAATACACGATCCAGTTCGGTAGGGTGGCCAACCGACTCGTGAATGGTAAGCCACATGTGTGAAGGTTCGAGCACCAGGTCATATTTACCGGGTTCAACCGATTTGGCGGCAATCATTTCCTTTGCCTGTTCTGCAGCCATGGTGGCGTCTTCAATAATATCGTACGATTTGTTGTAAAGAATAATACCGCCCGGCCCGCTGATTTTATCTTCCGGTTTTCCATCCAGATACTCATAACCCATTCCTACCGGAGCGCTAAATGCAGAACGTGTTTTAAATGATCCCGACTGCCTGTCCACCATAGAAACCGTAAAGCCCGGCTGAAAGCGATACACATCCTGATCGATGTAAGAGCCTTCGCTGGATGCAAAATATTTTTGTTCATTGATCAAAAACATCTGGCTGTTTACAAAACTGGCTCCCTTCTCCAGTGCCTTTGCATTGGCAGCAAGCAGCAAATCCACTTTCTCTTTAACCGGAACCTCAAATGCATTTTTTACAATAGGTGTTTTCCAACTCACTTCTCCATACGAAGGGTTCGCTGCCAGCTTAACCGGTTCTTTCTGAAACTTGGAGTTTGCTTTTGCAATAGCTACTGCTTTTTCAGCTGCCTTCTTTATTCCATCGGCTGTTACCTGGTTGGTAGCCGCAAAGCCCCACGTGCCGTTGGCGATTACCCGAATTCCAATACCAAACGACTCGGTATTGCTCACTCCCTGCACGCGCTTTTCGCGGGTAGTTACAAATTGATTCAGGTAGCGGCCAATGCGCACATCGGTATAAGTTGCTCCTAACGATCGCGTGGTGTTCAGGGCAATATCTGCCAATTGTTTCTTTTGCTTCGCATCCATCAAAGGCGTAAGCAGCTCTGCAAGATCAACCTCGCGCCCAAAACCGGTAAAGGGCAACATCATCGCTCCCGCACTCAGCCCTGCCATTTGAATAAAATTCCGTCTCTTCATAGTATAAATTCAAAATTTAAAATTCAAGATTTAAAATTCAAGATTTAAAAAGGGTGTAGTTCCGGATTCCATCTTGAATTTTGAATCCGGAATTTTGAATTAAATCGTTCTTCCCGTATTAATCACGTTCACACCATTAAACCGTGCGGTTGAACTTCCATGCGACACAGCACTTACCTGCGAAGGCTGGCCCTTGCCATCGAAGAAAGAACCAAAGAGGCGATAATCTTTCTCATCGCAGATTTTTACGCAACTGTTCCAAAACTCCTGCGTGTTCGATTGGTACGCCACATCGTTTAACATGCCGGCAATCTGTCCGTTCTTGATTTCATAAAACACGGTACCTCCAAACTGGAAGTTGTACCGTTGCTGATCGATGGAATACGAACCCCTTCCTGCTATGTAAATTCCTTTCTCTACATCTTTTATCATTTGCGCAGCACTGTAGGGTTCTTTGCCCGGTGCCAGCGATACGTTGGGCATGCGCTGAAACTGTACATCGCCCCACCCTTGCGCATAGCAACAGCCGTGCGATTCGTTTTGCCCCAGCATGTGTACCTGATCGCGAATGGCCTGGAAGTTTACCAACACACCCTCTTTAATCAAGTCCCAGCGTTTGCATTTCACGCCTTCATCGTCATATCCTACTGCACCTAATGAACCGGGTTGTGTTTTATCGGCAAAAATGTTTACCAATTTGCTTCCGTAGTTGAAGGTTCCTGATTTGAGTTTCTCGATCGATGCAAAACTGGTTCCGGCATAGTTGGCTTCGTAACCTAAAATCCGGTCTAACTCCAGCGGGTGGCCTACCGACTCATGAATGGTTAACCCTAAATGATTCGGCTCAAGGACCATATCGTATTTACCGGGCTCAACCGATTTGGCAGAAATCATTTCCTTCGCCTGCCGTGCTGCCGTAGCGGCATCTTCAATCATGTCGTAGCTGTTGCGATACAGCGTCATGCCCATGGGGGTTTGCAATTTGTCTTCCGCCCTGGGAATCATGTATTCGTAGCCCAAACCCATGGGCGCACTCAGCGCATCGCGCGATTTGAATTTACCACTGGCCCGGTCCGTTACCGATACAGTAAATGTGGGCCAGATGCGGTGGATATCCTGATCAATGTACGAGCCATCGGTAGATGCAAAATACTTTTGCTCATTTACCTGAAACAGGTTGGAGTTTACAAAGGAGGCTCCTTCCTTCAGGGCCGCGCTGTTTGCATTTATCAGCAGATCAACCTTTTCAGACACCGGCACTTCGAATGCATTTTTTACAATGGGTGTATTCCACACCACTTCGCCATAAGCCGGCACGGGAGCCAACTTAACCGGTTCTTTCTGAAACTTTGAGTTTGCTTTGGCAATGGCTAAGGCCTGCTCGGTGGCTTTCTTAATGCCATCGGCTGTTACCTGGTTGGTAGCTGCAAACCCCCAGGTGCCTTTCGCTATTACGCGAATGCCTACACCAAACGACTCGGTGTTGGTAATTCCCTGCACACGTCTTTCACGCGTGCTGATAAACTGATTCAGGTAGCGGCCAATGCGTACATCGGCATAGGTAGCACCGCCTGCCTTTGCGGTATTCAACGCTACATCGGCCAACGACTTTTTTTGTGCATTGGAAAGCGGAACCTCCAACAAGGCTTCCACCGAAACCGGATTACCAAACAAACTGGTGGGTAACATCAACCCGCCTAATCCCAGGCCCGACAGTTGAACAAAATCTCTTCGCTTCACAATTCCTAAAGTTTAGTTCTTCAGGTTTGAAAAGTATAAAACAAGAACAAAGAGGCACCGAAAAAATACGCAAGCCCTCCAAATCGGGGATCAACGGCAAATACACCAAATAAGAAAATCAGCCACAGCTATATCTGTCTGCCGCCCGGTTGTTACCAACAGCCAACCCGCAGGCGCGCAACCTTGCAAACGATTTAACCAGGCTAAAATAACGCGTTCCATTAGTTGATAAAAAACCTCTGTAACTTGAAACTCAAACCAGAAATATGAAGATGCAAAACATTGCCATTATTGGTGGCGGAAACTTAGGAACCGCTATTGCCGAAGGCCTTTTAAAAAGCGGGTTTTCAACGCCTGCACAAATTACCATTACCCGCAGAAACGTTGACCGATTAGCTGCACTACGGGATGCGGGTGTAACCGTAACCAGCAACAACAAAGAGGCTATTGAAAAAAGTGATGTGATTGTTGTAGCGCTCAAGCCTTACAACGTTAAAGAAATATTGGAGGGGTTAAAGAATTCTTTTGATTCGAAAAAACACCTGGTAATAAGTGTAGTAACCGGTGTTTCCCTTAAGGAACTCGCTGCTATTTTACCTCATGAAGTTCCGATTTTTCGTGCCATGCCCAACACAGCCATTGCCATACAGGAATCGGTAACGTGTTTGTGTTCTGCCCATGCCACGAATGCACAGGTTAATTATGTTACCGATTTATTCCATCAACTG
>Ga0116142_10001982_pt1 | contig 23213 bp, 21 predicted proteins | sample AD_UKC033_MetaG_FD_89785 | JGI IMG/M metagenome (GOLD analysis project Ga0116142, IMG submission 89785) | Active sludge microbial communities of municipal wastewater-treating anaerobic digesters from USA - AD_UKC033_MetaG | ecosystem: Engineered > Bioreactor > Anaerobic > Digestate | place: USA... | reverse complement strand
TGCTCGGACCGGGCGATTTCCGCGCCGTTCAACCGGCCCGCCACCCGCAAGCGAATGCCTTTCGCTCCCAGCCGTATCGTGTTTTGAATCGCCTTTTTCATGGCGCGCCGGAACGAGACGCGGCGTTCGAGTTGCTGGGCGATACTCTCGGCCACGAGCACCGCGCTAAGTTCCGGACTGAGCACTTCATGGATGTTGATGAGCAGTTCGCGACCGGTGAGTTGCTCCAACTCGTAGCGCAGCTTATCGACTTCCTGGCCGCGCTGGCCGATCACGAGCCCGGGCCGGGCCGTGTAGATATGCACCTTGGCCTTGCGGCCCGCCCGCTCGATGTCAATCTTCGCCACGCCCGTGTTGTACAGGCGCTTCTTGATGTAGTCGCGGAGTTTGAGGTCCTCGTGCAGCAGGTCGGCGTAGTTCCGGCCCGCATACCATATGGACGACCAATTCTGGATCACGCCCAGGCGGAAGCCGTTCGGATGTACCTTCTGACCCACGTTGCTCTCCTTTATTCCTTCGTTTTCGCTTTCGCGGACGCCTTCGGCGCGCGTTCGCCGCCGCTGATCCGAATGCTCACGTGGCTGCGCCGCTTGCGAATGCGCACGCCGCGGCCGCGCGGCATCGCGCGCCACCGCTTCAGCGTCAGCCCCTGGTCGACGGTGATCAGCGCCACGACCATTTCGTCCGTATCAAGGCGATCGTGCTTTTCGGCGGCGGCGTTCTCCGCGTTCGCGACCGCGCTGTCCAGCAGCTTGCGCAGCGGGAGCGCCGAGCGCTTCAGCGTATATTCCAGAATCGCCCGCGCCTCGGGCACTTTCTTGCCGCGGATGAGGTCGGCGACGAGCCGCACCTTGCGCGGCGCAATGCTCAAGTTCTTTGCATGTGCGACGGCGGTTGCCATGACGAGTACTCCCGCTTATTTCGCGCCCGCGTGCGCGCGGAACGTGCGCGTGGGCGCGAATTCACCCAACCTGTGCCCGACCATGTTTTCCGTAATGAACACGGGGATGAAGGTCTTCCCGTTGTGGACCGCGATCGTGAGGCCCACCATGTCCGGAATCACCGTCGAGCGGCGCGACCAGGTCTTGATGGCCTTGCGGTCCTGCGTCGCCTGCGCCGCCCGAACCTTATCGAGCAAGTGCACATCCACGAAGTACCCTTTTTTCAGTGAGCGGGCCACGATGCTGTCTCCTGTTCTCCATCTTGTGTGTCACGGGCGTCCCGCCCGTGCGGAATCATGAGCAAGCTACCCATGCCACTACTTCGTCCGGCGCCGGATGATGTACTGGCTGGTCCGGTTCTTCTTCTTTCGGGTCTTGTACCCCTTGGTCGGTACGCCCCACGGCGTGCTCGGGTGCCGCCCGCCGGAACTGCGGCCCTCGCCGCCGCCGTGCGGATGGTCGACGGGGTTCATGGCGACGCCGCGGACTTTCGGGCGCTTGCCGAGCCAACGGCTCCGGCCGGCCTTTCCGCTTTCAATGTTCACGTGTTCTTCATTGCCCACCGCGCCGATGGTCGCGCGGCATACCGCGAGCACGCGGCGCATCTCGCCGGAAGGCAGACGCAACACGCAGTAGCGGCCTTCCTTCGCGAGCAATTGACACCCGTTGCCCGCCGACCGCGCCAACTGACCGCCTTTGCCCGGCGTAAGTTCGACGTTGTGAACGTTCGCTCCCAAAGGGATGCGCTCGAGGGGAAGCGTGTTGCCTACCTCGTATTCGGCGTCCGGCCCGCTCGTGATGGTCGCACCGACCGCCAAGCCGCTGGGCGCGATGATATAGCGCTTCTCACCATCCACGTAGGACACCAGCGCGATGCGCGCACTACGGTTCGGGTCGTACTCAATCGACACCACTTTGCCCGGGATGCCGTCCTTGTCCCGTCGAAAATCAATGATCCGGTAGCGGCGCTTATGGCCGCCGCCCCGGCGCCGCATGGTAATTCGGCCCTGGCTATTGCGACCGGCCCGATCGTGCGCGGGTTCAAGCAGGGCCTTCTCGGGCTGCTTCTTGGTCAGGTCGGAAAAATCGGACACCGACATGCCGCGCCGCGAGGGCGTCACCGGTTTGAATCGTTTGACTGGCATTGCCTTGCCTTCCCTAGATCAGGTCGATCACGTCGCCCCGACGTAGGGTGACGACCGCCTTCTTCCATTGCGAACGGCGGCCCACGTGGCGCGACCCCATGTGCCGCCGGAGTTTACCTTGATAATTCATCGTGTTAATCGACACGACACGCACCTCGGGGAACTGCGTCTCGATCGCTTCGCGGATCTGCTGCTTGTTCGCCTCGCTGCGCACCCGAAACGTGTATTGATTCGCCTTGCGCGTTTGAATCTGCGATTCTTCCGTAATGATGGGGCGCAGGATGATCTTGTGCGGCTCCACGCTCATGACAACCTTTCCTCCAGCGGTTGCAGCGCCTCTTCCTGGACTATCACCCGGTTCGCCAACATCACGTCCAGGACATTCAGGTCCGAGGCCGTGCGCACGGTCACATGCGGAATGTTCCGCGCGGAAAGCAACAGGCGCTGATCCATGTCCGCGGTCACCAGGAGCGTCTTGCGCCCTTCCGGCGACAGGCGCGCCATCATGGCCGCGAACGGCTTGGTCTTGGGCTGCTCGACGAGCAAGCCCGCCAAGACGCTCAAGCGGTCCTCGCGAAGGCGGTCGCTTAGCGCGCAGCAGATGGCCTGGCGCTTCACGCGCACCGACACGGCCTGGCGGTAACTGCGGGGAATGGGCCCGAACACCGTGCCGCCGCCGCGCATCTGCGGTTCACGGCTGCTGCCCTGCCGCGACCGGCCCGTGCCCTTCTGGCGGAACGGCTTCGCGCCGCCGCCGCTCACTTCTTTGCGCGTTTTCGTCTTGTGCGTGCCCTGTCGCGCCGCGTTCCGCAGCGCCAGAACGGCCTCATGGACAACCGTCTCGTTGAAGGGCGCGGCGAATACCTTGTCGGCCACCTCGCGCACACCCTGATCGGCGCCGCTCATATCGACGACTTTCACCGAAGCCATTACTTCGACCCTTTCTCCGACTTCTCGGCCGCTTTGCGCACCCGGCCCTTCACGCTCCGGCGCACCATCAGCAGGCCGCCGTTCGCGCCGGGCACCGCGCCGCGCACCACGAGCAGATTCTTCTCGCTATCGACGTCGACGACCTCGACGTTCTGCGCGGTAACCCGCTCGTCGCCCATGTGCCCCGGCAGTCCCTTGCCCTTGTACACCTCCGCGGGGTACGCGCTCTGCCCGATGGACCCCGGCGCCCGGTGGAAATTCGACCCGTGCGTGCCCGGTCCGCCGCTATAGTGATGCCGTTTGATAACGCCCGCGAACCCCTTACCCTTCGAGGTCCCGGTCACGTCCACGAATTCGCCGATCGCGAAAATATCCGTCTTGATTTCATCGCCCGGCTTCAATTCGTCGTCGCCCGTCACGCGGAATTCAAAAAGATGCCGCTTCGGCGTCACGCCGGCGGCCTTGAAGTGGCCCCGCACCGGCATGGTGCAGCGCCCCTCCTTCGCTTCGCCGAAGCCGAGTTGTACGGCGTCATAGCCGTCCTTCGCCGCGCTCTTGCGCTGCACGACCGTGCACGGCCCGGCCTCGATAAGCGTGACCGGTATCCATCGGCCGTCCGCCGTAAAGAGGCGGGTCATGCCGACCTTCCTGCCCAGTATTCCATTCAACATCGCTTGTCGTCCTCTACAGCTTCGCCCGCCCAGCCGCTACTGCTTGATCTCGACATCAACCCCGGCCGGCAGGTCGAGCTTCATCAGGGCGTCGACCGTTGCCGCGTTCGGGTTGAGAATATCGAGCAACCGCTTATGGGTTCGGCTCTCGAACTGCTCGCGCGACTTCTTGTCGATGTGCGGGCCGCGCAGCACCGTATACTTGCTGATGGCCGTCGGCAACGGAATCGGGCCGTTGATTCCCGCGCCCGTGCGTTGGGCGGCGGCCACGATCTCCCGCGTCGATTGATCAAGCAAGTGGTGATCGTATGCCCGCAGCTTGATTCGTATCTTATGCGTGACGGCCATGTGTGCTCTCCGGTCCTATTCTCCGCGGCGCGCGCGCCGGGTTTATTGAATAACCTTCGTCACGACGCCCGCGCCCACGGTGCGGCCGCCCTCGCGTATGGCAAAGCGCAACTCCTCGTTCATCGCGATCGGCGTGATCAACTCCGCCGTGATCCGTACGTTGTCGCCCGGCATCACCATCTCCACCCCCTCCGGCAAGTTCAGGTTCCCCGTCACGTCCGTCGTCCGGAAGTAAAACTGCGGCCGATACCCGTTGAAGAACGGCGTGTGACGCCCCCCCTCCTCCTTCTTCAATACGTACACCTGACCCTCGAACTTCGTGTGCGGCGTGATCGACTTCGGCCACGCGATCACCATCCCGCGCTCCACCGCCTCCCGGTCGATGCCCCGCAACAACAGCCCTACGTTGTCGCCCGCCTGACCTTCGTCCAATATCTTCCGAAACATCTCCACCCCCGTCACCACCGTCTCCCGCGTCTCGCCCATCCCCACAATCTCCACCTTGTCCCCCGTGTGAATCTTCCCCTGCTCCACCCGGCCCGTCACCACCGTCCCGCGGCCCGTGATCGTGAATACGTCCTCGATCGGCATCAGAAACGGCTTGTCCAGCGTCCGCACCGGCGTCGGAATGTACTTGTCCACCGCGTCGATTAACTCGAGTACCTTCTGCTCCCCAATCTCCGGGTCCCGCTCCTCCATCGCCGCCAGCGCCGACCCCCGAATGATCGGTATGTCGTCCCCGGGAAACTCGTACTTCGTCAGCAACTCCCGAAGCTCCAACTCCACCAGGTCCAGCAACTCCGGGTCGTCCACCATGTCCACCTTGTTCAGCCACACCACGATCGCCGGCACGTTCACCTGACGCGCCAACAGCACGTGCTCCCGCGTCTGCGCCATCGGACCGTCGTCCGCCGCCACCACCAGAATCGCACCGTCCATCTGCGCCGCGCCCGTGATCATGTTCTTGATGTAGTCCGCGTGGCCCGGGCAGTCCACGTGCGCGTAATGCCGCGCCTCGGACTCGTACTCGACGTGCGCAATCGAGATCGTGATCCCGCGCTCCTTCTCCTCCGGCGCCTTGTCGATCTCGCCGAACTCCATCACCTTCGCACGCCCCAGCTTCGCAAGCGCCTTCGTGATCGCGCTCGTCAGCGTCGTCTTCCCGTGGTCCACGTGACCGATGGTCCCCACGTTTACGTGCGGCTTCGTTCGCTCGAATTTCGCCTTAGCCATGTCCTTCTCCTTAACTTCCCGCGGTACGCCGCGGCCGACACTGCGGACTCCCGCCTGCTTTATGCAAAACGATAGGTAACACCGGCCCGTTGCATGATCTCGTTCGAGATGTTCGGGGGCACCGGCTCGTATCGCGCAAATTCCATGCTGTACGAGGCGCGTCCCTGCGTTCGAGACCGAATGTCTCCCGCGTACCCGAACATCTCCGCCAGCGGCACCAGTGCCTGAATTTCCTTCGTAATCCCGTCGCCTTCCATGCCCTCGAGGCGGCCGCGGCGGCCACTTAGGTCGTTCATGACCTCGCCCGTATACTCCTCGGGGCAGACCACTTCGATCTTCATCATCGGTTCGAGGAGCACCGGGTTGGCCCGGTGCACCGCGTCCTTGACCGCCATCGACGACGCGATATGAAACGCCAATTCCGACGAATCCACTTCGTGATAATCGCCGTCCAGCAACGTCACCTTCACGTCCACCATCGCATACCCGGACACGACGCCGGTCTCGAGCGCCTCGCGCGATCCTTTCTCGACCGCCGGGATGAACTCCTTCGGGATCACCCCGCCGACAATCTTGTTCTCGAACTGGTAGTGACACCCAGGTTCGCCCGGCTCGACCGCCAACAACACTTTCCCGTACTGCCCGCGTCCGCCGGACTGGCGTATGAACTTGCCTTCCGCCTGCGCCGTGCCGCGGATCGTCTCGCGATACGCCACCATCGGGCGGCCCACGTTCGCGTGCACGTTGAACTCGCGCACGAGCCGGTCAACGATGATCTCGAGGTGGAGTTCACCCATGCCCGAGATGATCGTCTGGCCCGTCTCTTCGTCGCTGCGGACCTGAAACGTCGGGTCTTCATCCGCCAAGCGGCCCAGCGCGTCCGCCATGCGGTCCTGGTCCGCCTTGGTCCGCGGCTCGATGGCGATATAAACCACCGGCTCGGGGAAGTCGACGCTCATCAACGCAATCGGGTGTTTCGCGTCGCACAGCGTGTCGCCCGTGCTCGCCGCTCTCGCGCCGATCACCGCGCCGATGTCGCCCGCGCGCAATTCCTTGAGATCGATGCGCTCGTCGGCATGCATCTCGAGGAGCCTGCCCAATCGCTCGCGCTTGCCGGTCCGCGCGTTCAGCATGGTCTGGCCCGCTTCCACCTTGCCCGAGTACACGCGGACGAAGGTCAATCGCCCCACGTGCGGGTCGCTCAAAATCTTGAAGGCGAGCGCGGAGAACGGCTCGTCGTCGCTCGGGCCGCGCCGCAGCTTCTTGTCCGGCTCGTGCGGGACCGTGCCTTCCACCTCGCCCAGGTCAATCGGCGACGGCAGAAAATCGACCACGCCGTCGAGTAGGAGCCGCACGCCCTTGTTCTTGAGGGCCGTGCCGCAGAAGACCGGCGTCAGCGTGTGCCCAATGGTCGCGCGTCGAACGGCCGCGCGGAGTTCCTCCTCCGAAATCGGCTCGTCATGAACGTACTTGTCCATGAGCGCCTCGTCGGCTTCGGCCACGGCCTCGACAAGGTCATGCCGCCAGAGTTCCGCCTCGTCGCGGAATTCCGCCGGAATCTCGCCGACGATCATCCTGTTGTCCACGCCGTCGCCTTCCCAGGTGATGTAACACATGCGGAGAAGGTCCACCACGGCGCGGAACTGGTCCTCGCTGCCAATCGGGAGTTGCACAGGCACCACGCGCGCGCCGAGCCGCTGCTTCATGCTGCGCACCGCCTTGCTGAAATCCGCGCCGATGCGGTCCATCTTATTGACGAACGCGATGCGCGGCACGTGATAGCGATCGGCTTGACGCCAGACGGTTTCGGATTGGGGCTGCACGCCCGCCACCGCACAGAAGACGGCGACGGCGCCGTCCAGCACTCGGAGGCTCCGCTCGACCTCGGCGGTAAAGTCCACGTGGCCGGGCGTATCGATGATGTTTACTCGATACCCATGCCATGCGCAGGCGGTTGCGGCGGAGGTAATCGTGATGCCGCGCTCGCGTTCCTGCTGCATGTAGTCCATGGTGGCGGCGCCGTCGTGGACCTCGCCGACGCGATGCACGCGGCCCGAGTAGTAAAGGATCCGCTCCGACACAGTGGTCTTTCCGGCATCGATGTGGGCCATGATGCCGATGTTGCGGACCTTATCTAACGGTTGCACACGCGCCACTTTTCACCACCTTCTACGCACTGCTCTCTCACGCGGTCGGCCGCTCTCGCCGAACCTGTGCGCTGTTTCGCTACGTCGCTTGTCGTTTTCGGGTCTCGCGCCTGATCAGATTCAACTGTACTCTGCTGAAACAGGCCGGAGACGCAGTTCCGACACGGTGAGAGATGTCGTTCTCCCCTTCGGGTTGTTCCTATGTCTTCCTGTTGTGTTCCTGGTTCCCGCAGTATGTGAACGCGATTTCCGGCCGCTAGTACCGGAAATGCGCGAACGCCTTGTTTGCTTCCGCCATGCGGTGCGTATCGTCTTTTCGCTTCACGGTCCCGCCCGTCTTGTTCAGGCAGTCGATGAGTTCCGCGGCCAGCCGCTCGCGCATGGTCTTCTCGCCCCGCTTGCGCGCGAACTCGATGACCCAGCGAAAGGCTATCGAGGTGCGCGTTTCCGGGGGTATCTCGACCGGCACCTGGTACGTGGCGCCGCCGACGCGGCGCGCCTTCACGTGGACCATCGGCTTGGCGTTGTCGATGGCCCGGGTGAACGTCACGATCGGGTCCTCGTTCGGAATCTTCGCCTTCAGAATGTCCAATGCGCCGTAAACGATGGACTCCGCGACGCTCTTCTTCCCGCGGCGCATCACGGTATTCACAAACTTCGTCAACAGCACGCTGTTGTGCTGCGGATCGGGCAACGCCTCCCGTTTCTGCACTTCACGTCGACGCGGCATGTAAGATCACCTCATTAGCTCTGTTTGGGCCGCTTTACGCCGTACTTCGACCGGCTGTTCCAACGTCCGCTGCGCACCTTCTTGCCACCGTCATCCTTCTGCGACGCCGTGCCGCCCAAGTCGCCCGTGGCGTCCAGCTTCCCGCGGATCAGGTGATAACGCACGCCCGGGAGATCCTTCACGCGGCCGCCGCGAATGAGCACCTGCGAGTGCTCCTGCAGGTTGTGGCCGATTCCCGGGATGTAGACCGTTACTTCCATGCCGTTCTTCAGCCGTACGCGCGCCACTTTCCGCAACGCGGAATTCGGCTTTTTCGGCGTCATCGTGTAAACGCGCGTGCACGTGCCCGACGCTTGGGGACAGCCCTTCAGGGCCGGGGCCTTCGTCTTCGTGTGTCGCGTCTCGCGGCAGTCACGGACCAATTGGTTAATTGTCGGCAAAATAGATCTCCCTCGCAGGATGCGTGCCGCACCCGGAAAAGAAGGGTAATAATCAGACAACGGCCCGCAAGGATAACACGCGGCGGAAACTGTTGTCAAACAATTAGTTCTCGACCTGCACGCGGCGGTACGCCAAGCTTCACCAGCCGTCCGGCGCACGCCGCGAGTAACAAATATTATGCCAAACAAGAAGCCTGGAGTCAACATTTTCGCGCCACGATGACGAGCCGCGCCTACTCGATATTGGCGCGCTGCTCGGAGGGGCGCGCGAGAACGCCGGATACGGTCATGTCGACAAAACGCAACCAGCCGTAAACCGCGGCAGGAGTCATGATTAGCTGCGTCTTGCCCCAAGGGGCGAGCGCTTCCTCCGGCGTATTTTCGCGATGGAAATGGCCGAACAGGAGCGCGTCCAACGGCTCATCAACGAAGAGGATCAACTGACTGCGCATGCCCATCATCGGCTCGAAGCGATGGGTGAGACCGACGGCCCATCGGCATGGCTTCAAGGCGCGGCGAAACACCTGCAAGTCCGCGTCCTGCCGGCCCAGTTCGTCCGCCATCACAAAGTCTTTCGTGTCAAACGCGAGGAATCCGTCGTACCCATAGCGGAACATGTACGTCGGCGGGCCAAGAAACGCTTCATAGTGCAGTGATTCGCGATCGTGGTTTCCGGGCTGCACGAAGGTGGGCAGTCGGCACGTATCCAAAACGCGCAAGAACGCGCGCAATTGCTCCGGCGTACCGTCGTCCGTGAGGTCGCCGGTAATCGCCGCCAACGTGGCGTCGGAATCGTTCACCGCGCGGATCAGGTCGGCAAAGATCGTTTCCGCCGGGCGCGCGTGTCGCGTCGACCCGACGTGCGTGTCGGTCAGGTGCGCCACCACGTAGTAGTCGGGAAATCGCGCGTACACGAAGACGGCGCGCACGTTGTGGTCGAGCGCGTCGCGTGTCCGCGCTTCGAGGGCGTAGCGGCCCGGGACGACATGTTCGGGCACAACACAAAGGGCTCTCTTGCGCCCTCCCGGCAGACCGCTCCAGATCGCCTCAAGCGCGATGGCGTCCGGGTCGCCGACAAGAAAGAGTTCCGCCTCGTGTACGAGCACGGCCTCGAAAGCGCCGCCCGGCGCGACGATCGCGGGCATCCCGTTGTTCGGCGTGCGGATCAGCCCGAGCGCGCCATCCGCTTCGCGGCCATAACCGTACACCGGCATTAGCAGGACAACAAGAGCCAAGGCTGCGGCGCGGCGCGTCATTTCCCGGCCTCCGGGCGCCACGCCGGCGCATAGCCCGCTTCAGCCCCCTCCGTCAGCCGCCGCGTTTCCGCCCCGTCCCGCCGGGTCGAGTACAACGCCGCGTCGCCGTCCCGATCCGATACGTAGACGACCCAATCCTCATCCGGAGACCAAGCCGGCGACCAACAGTCGTAGGTCGCGTCCGCCGCAATCGCGAAGACCCGCGCCGTTTCCGGGTAGACGCCGTAGACGCCGCGCCGCCCGCCGCGAAACGACTCGAAGGCGAGGTAGCTCCCTTTGGGCGACCACACGGGATTCCAGTCCGCTTCGCGATGGTTCGACACGTTGCCGATACCGCGCCGCCCGAGCACGTAAATCTCGCGATCGCCGCCGTCATTCGACTCGAAGGCAAAGCGCCGCCCCTCATGGTCCGGGCGCGGCGCCCATTCCGCGTAGGTCGCGCCCGGCGGCAGCAGGAACGCCAGCAGCGGCGCCGCCTGCGTGCGCGTGACCAGATAGAGGTCCATGGTCAGGCGACCCGGCGCGCCCGCCAGTCCCGCCGCCACGAGTACGCCCTCCGCCGTCGCTTCCGCGAGAAACGCATCGGTGTCCAGCCCCTCCCAAGTGAGTTTCTCCTCGGGGTCAAGGGCGCGCATCAGGTCAAGGCTCGGCGCCCAGACCGCTTCGAGCAACCCCTCCCGCTCGCCGCCCCAAGTCGTCTCCGTGTCCGTGGCAAGGTCATAGACCGCAAGACGCTGCGCGAGGTCCATCCCCTGCGACGCCGAGAACACCAGCCGCCGGCCGTCCGGCGACCACGCGGGTCGGTGATTCCACCGATGCGCCGTACGGAGGAACCGCCCGTCCGCGCCGTCCGCGCGCACCGTATAGATGCCCATGCCGTCGCCGTGCTGTGAAGGGAAGGCCAGCCACGCGCCATCCGGCGACCAACGGGGCGCGCCGTCACGGGTCCCCGGCCCGACACGCAACACCGCGCCCGACGCTAGGTCCAGCACGCATACGCACTGCGTCTCCTGATCGACACCGGAGACGAACGCGATCTGCCCGGCGGATACACCGCAGGCCGCCATGAGTAATGCGTGCAAGCACGTTGTCACGCGCTGGCGTCTCCTTCGTTGGGGGAGCGGCGCTCGAGCCCCGCCCGCCGCGCCAGGGAAAAGGGGGCATCATGCCCTAATCTGGAGTACGGCCTTCAGGCCGCCCGGCCCAACCCGGCGCGCCGGGAGGAAGGACGTAAACGACGTAAGAGACCTAAGCGGCGCCGACCCGCAAGCCGCCGTGCGCCGTTCCGCGCCCGGCCCGTACCGCGCGCATCGCACTTTCCGCGCCGGGCCTTCGCCCCACGTATTGCCCCTTATATCGCTTTAGTCCCTTTGGTCCTTCTCGTCCTTTCAGTCCTTTTCCTCCGGTCGCTTCGCCGTTGCCGGATACAGCGTCGCCGCCACATCGCGGACATGGCGGCGACAGTCAGCCTACCTTGTAAAGATCAGCGATACAGCGCCGCGTTCACCACCGTCTGCATATCCAGCGCATTGACGACTCCGTCCCGGTTCGCATCCGCGTTGAGCTGCGTCTTCGACTGCGACAGAATCGCGTTGACCACGAGTTGCAGATCGGTCGCATCGACGACGCCGTCGCCGTTCACGTCCGGGTTGGGCACCTTCGATGCGTTCGTCATGTAGGTGAACGCTTGCTTCAGCACGCCCGACCCCGACGGCGTCTTGACCAGGATGTCCACCGTCCCGGCCACACGCAGGGGGGAAATCACCTCGATCTCGCCGTCCCCGCGCGAGAAGACCTGATCCGTCTTTACGCCGCCGAAAGTCACCAGCAGCGGGGCACTCAGGCGCGCGCCCTTGATCAGGACGCGATCGCCGCCCGTGATATCGCCGAAATTCGGCGTCACCGCCACGATCTCCGGCACGGCGAGGGCGTACACGGTGGGCGAGAACGTCTCTCGGCCCGTCACGTAAGACGCGGATATCGGCAATATGGAGAACGACCAGTATTCGCCGCCGCCCACCAACGGCGCGGGCACGCTCGTGCGGTTGGTCAGCCCCGGAACCAGGGCGCTGTTGCGATACCAGTAGAGCTGCGTCGGCCCTTCCGGGTCGCCTTGGGGATGCGAGTAGCTGTACGACGCAAACAACGGGGTGCCAGCCGGGATATCCCGGTTCCGTGTCGGGTCCTCAAGCGGGATACCTGTCGAAAGGCGGAGATTCGTCGCCACTGGCTCGACGAACACGTCGCCCACGGAAATGAGGACGTCCTGAAACGCGGTTTGCGCACCCGCGACGGCGGTAATCCGCACCGTATAACGCCCCGCATCGGTCAAGGTCGTCTGCCAGTCGAATCGCGCCGTACCGTCGCCGTTGTCCACGAAGGGAACCGGCGTTTCGAGCGCCCACGCAGCCGCGAACTGCGGCGTCGGCGCGCCCGCCGGACCGGTCGCCCGGGCCGTGAAGGCCACGCGGGCGCCCGCCTCGACCTCTTGCGTGCCAATGGGCTCCAAACGAAGCCGCGCAGCGGTCAGCGGCGCGTTGGACAGGTCGGAAAGGGCGACCGTGCCGGCCACGTTGTCAAACAGGTCCGCCGGGTCCACCGGTACGCCCTGACCATTCGAGAGACCAACCACCGCGTTTTCGACGAGCACTTGAAGATAGGTGAACCGAATCTGACCGTTGTCGAACAGCTCTACCTGCACGGTGTTGGGGTCGGGCGCGGGGAACGCACGCAACACGCGCTCCGGCACCTGTTCGAAGGTTATGACCAGGCGATCATCGAGGCGGCGGCCCCACACGCTGCCGCCGCTGCGCGTGTTGAGATCGGCGAAAAGGAACGAAATGCGCGGCACCGAGAAGTGCGCCGCAAGGGATGGGAAGTTGTCAAAGCTGCCCGATGCAATCGGCGCAAATGCGATGTTCCCGTTCTCATACAAGTAGATAATGGGATAATACTCGCCGAAAAAGAAGATCGGCTGGCTGAAGCCGTAATAGTAAACGTAACCGTCTTCCAGAAACGTCAGGCTGTGCCCGGCGCCTTGGCTGTCTGAGCGGGGCACCGGCAGGCTGCGCACGTCTCGAACGCGGGTCACCTCGTAGCGCTCGTACCCGGTGCGCGCGCCGGTCGCGATCTCGGAGACGGGACCGCCGACTGGCGTGAACAGGAGCTGCGTGTTCGACAGGTCAATCGGATGCGACGCGTCGAAGGCTTCCGTCAAGTAGTTCAACGGCGGGGCGCCCGCGACGGCGTTCGCGAACGCCAGCGTGACGGTGCCGTCCCGGTGGTCCTGGGCCAGCGTGTAGAAATACTCGATGCCCTCGATCACGTCCAAATCGAGATGCTTGTTCTCGATGCCAGGATCAATGACCGTGCCTTCGCTGCTCTGCGTGGTGTAGCCGGCTGTGCTGCGAACGAGGAACGTGTTCACTACCTCATCCGGGTTCGGCACTTCCCAATACAGCGAAATCGCCGCTGCGCCGTCGAAGGTCCGCGTCGCGGTGGCCTGAAACGCGGCGAATTCCCCGGGCGGCACAATCTCGACCGCGAGGCTCGCGGTCAACACGTTCAGGCGTTCGTCGAAGCTGAGGTTCAGGTTCGTGGCGCCCTGCATCAACGCGAAATAGAGATCTTGGTAATCGGCGGCCATGGGCAGCGTCATCTGGCATTCCCAGAAGAGGTCCGCGACCGTATCGATCCCGAAGCCTTCGACTTTCCGGCCGTTAAACTCGTCGCCGTCCGTCAGCAGGTAGCACAACTTGTTGCCGATGCCGCTGTTGATGTGTACGCCGCCGTTGTCGAAAAAGCTATCGGGCGGTACTACCAAAGGACTTCCCAAACGGTCGGGGTCCCCGAACACCGTCGGGTCCTTCATGCTGCGAATGCCGGGGACCGGCGCGCCGGGCATGATCAATTCGAGCATGTCCGCCGGGAGGTCCTCGCTTACCAGCCAGCGAACCTCATCCGAGTCGTTGCCCCGTCCATTGGTAAGGTCCACAAACTCGCCCCAGATGTCCGAAAAGGACTCGTTGATCGCGCCCGAAAACCCACGATAGATTAGCCGCGACGTATATGCCGTCACGCCGTGCGTGAACTCGTGCGCCGCGATGTCGTCAACTGCCCAGTCCGTACCGAAAAAGAGGCTTGGAGTAACGGCGCCGGGCAACAAGAGGGAACCGGCCGGAACAAAAAATGCGTTCATTTCCGGCAGACGCACATAGGCGAAAATCGGCATGAACGGAAAACCGCTCGGAGGCGGCGCTTGCCCGTTGTCAAAGTTGTCCCAACCGTGGTGCGTCAGGAAGAAGTCATAAACGTCGCCGAGATAATCATAGGCGTCATCCACGTCGGGGATGCCGGTCGGCCCCTGCGCCTCGACACGGGCGGGCGTCGGCGGGACCGACAAGGAATTGTTAAGGTCCGTGATAATGCGGCGTTTACCCTCGTGAATCAGAGAAAAATGCAGGGCCTCCTGGCCCGACTGCGCGTCGATGAGCACCGCCTCCATGACCGGCGGCATTTTGGAGCCCGCCGCCTCCATCCACCACACGAGGCGTGTCGCTCCGGCGAGCCCCAGCACCTCCGGTTGATACACCATGAGTTCGGGCCCTTGGGTTATCCGAATATCCTCAGACGAGAGGTGATCCGATCGTCCCGCCACCGCCGACTTCGCCTTCGCGGCAGCCGCCGTCGCGTCGACACGCGGCAATAACGAAACCGCGCCTTCGTCCAGCCCGCGCAGGTCCCGCGCAACATCGCTCGCGACGCTCAGCACGTCGCCCGCCCCCCCGACTTGCACCACCATCTCCGCCCCGAATACGCGCAGACCCCGATACGTCTGGTCCATGCGAACGACGGCACGGTCGCCCAGCGCCATGGTCCGACTGCTACGCAGGCGCGTGCGATCGCTTACGAGGCCGAAGGCCTTGCGATGGGTGTCAAGGAATGACTGCGCCGACGCTTCCGGCGTGGCGCTCTTCGTCGCCGTGTCCACCGCGAAGTAACCGCCGGGCGGCGCGCCGACGTAGCGAATAAACCCCTCGCCCGTGCGATGCAATAACGGGCGATCGGTGGCGCCGGCGGCGCGCAAGGCGCCCATCACAGCGTCCAGATCCTTCGCGTCCGCCTCGAGAGACCCCGCATGCACCGTGGCGCAGACCACCAAACCCACTAGCGCCAGGACGGCCAGGATGTCACTCCGCATAATACGGTCTCCTTCCGAAGAACCTTGCAGCCAACGGCACACCACCCTTCCTTTGCCAATGCGCCATGCCCATGGCTTGACACAACACACCCGCCAGCCTGCCGTCATCGACGCCTGGTCGTGACGGCAGGACCGCTATCTCCTGAGCTTCATTGGCGTTATCGTTGTACACCAAGGCCGGAATACAAGTCAAGGAAAACCTTCGACGGGCATGACGCATTCTGCGAAAATAGCGAATTGTCAAACATCAGGCCCCTAAAGTGGGCGAAGCTGTATGACGATAAGTATAGATGGACGATCACGGATGCGTGCCACAGGATCGGCCAAGGATGGCCGCCATGAACATTGTACCGATTGCAGCACATAGCGTTCCGACGGCGCGGGAAACCGCCCGATCAATGACAACCGCCGTATCGGCGGGCAGGTCCGCCGACGTCGTGCTTGATCTGTCGCGGGGCAGCCGCGACGTACTCGGCGCAGTCCTGCGCCTCGACCGGGAGCAGCTTCAAGAGTTTCTCCGCATCACGGCGGAGTTGCTGCGTCACGGCGTGGTCGGCGTCGAGACCCTGGAGGTTCGCGACCAACCTTACAAGAGCTTTTTGCCCGCCCATATCGCGGACCCGGTCCTGCGCGACGCGCCGCTCTATCGCGGACAACCGCGCGCGGGCGCCGCGGCTTCGCTCGATCTTCGCGCGTAGGTCCGAACCTAACGACGCCAGGCATCAAGTACTTCCGCGTAAAGCGCCTCGTATTGCGCCACGATATCCTCCCGGTTGAAAAGATGCAGCGCCCGTTCGCGTCCGCGCACTCCCATCTCTCGCGCCTTCGCCTCGTCCGTGAGGATGTCGATGGCCCGGGCGGCCATCGACTCGATGTCGCCCACCTCGCACAGCGCACCGGTAACGCCGTCCTCGACCACCTCGACGATGCCGCCGCTACGCGTGGCAAGGACGGGCACGCGGCAGGCCATCGCCTCGAGGGGCACCAGGCCGAAGCTCTCGTGCTCGCTTGGCTGAATCACCAAGTCGGCGCACGGCAGGATTTCCTCCATGTTTTCGTAATCGCCCAAGTAGCGGATGTTGTCGGCCACGCCCAATTGCCGAGCCACGCCGACCGCGGCCATGCGCTCGGGGCCTTCGCCGACCATCACGAGTCGCGCGGGGACGCGATCGGCGATGCGCTTGAACACACGCACCACATCCGTGACCCGCTTCACCGGCCGGAAGTTCGAGATGTGCATGACGATCTTCTCGCGGCCCTCCGCGAAATGACAGCGGCGCACCGGCGCATCCGTGAACTTACGCGGGTCGACGAAGTTGTAGATGGTGCGGACACGGCCCGTGAGCCCGAACTCGCGCTCGGTCTCCGCCGTCAGCCACCGCGAGACCGCCGTGACCGCCTGGCTCTGTTCCATGGCGAACTTGGTGATGCGGAAGAAGGAGGGGTCCGTTCCCACCAGGGTAATGTCCGTGCCATGGAGTGTGGTAACAATCGCGTAGCGGCGCGCCTCGGGCAGCATCATCTGCGCGAAAAGCGCGGATGCGGCGTTGGGGATGGCGTAGTGGGCGTGCCAGAGATCAATCTCATGTTCCTCGGCCACCTCGCAAATCTTTGCCGCGAGCGTGAGCGCGCTGGGCGGCGTGCGAAACAGGGGATAGGCCGCGACGTCGACGCTGTGGCTGTAGATATTCGTATGAAAGCCCTTGAGTCGAAAGGGGACCTCGAACGTAACGAAATGAACCGTGTGGCCCCGCTCGGCCAGCGCGATCCCCAATTCCGTCGCCAGAATGCCGCTACCGCCCGCCGACGGGTGGCATGTAATCCCAATGCGCATCGCTCGTGCTCCCTGTCAGGTCAAGCCCGGAAAGAGGTCGAGTCCCGGCGGACCGTCGCCGAAAAACGGCTCGCCGTACCGAGCACCGATTCGCGCGCCCCAATACGCCGCGCGCGTCGCCATCGCCTCCCAGAACGCCTCCGATGCGATCCACGTTGCCTCGCCCGGATATTGTGGGTTGTGAAACTGAGACCGGAACGCCCGCAGGGCTGCCGCCTTCGCTTCAAAGACCTCGCTGATATCCAGAACAAACCGCGGTTCGAGGCCCATTTCCGCATAGGCATAGTAGAAGTGGATATGCGGCGCGCGGTGCGGTTCCTGGCCCGTGTCGATCTTGCGCACGCCCGCGAGGAAATGCGCGTCGCGCACGAGCGCGTGCGCCGCGGCATGGTCCGGGTGGCGGTCTGGCGCCATCGGCGCCAGCACGACCTTCGGTCTCAATTCCCGCAGCCATCGCATAACGATCAGCCGCTGATCCTCCGTGTTCGCCACCTGGGCGTCCGGCAATCCCGCGTTCTCGCGCACCGTCACGCCCAGCAGCCGCGCCGCCTCGCGCGCCTCCTGCTCCCGTTCCTCCGGGCCGCCGCGTGTCGAGCGTTCCGCGCGCGTGAGGTCGAGGATGCCCGTCGCGAACCCGCGCCCCGCCAGCTTGCACAGTGCGCCCCCGACGCCCAAGTCCACGTCGTCCGGGTGCGCCCCGACCGCGAGCACGTCAAGCGTCATAGTTCCACCTCGGTAGTTGCGAACGCACCGATATCGATTGCCTCGAGCAGGCGCGGCATGAGGTCCCAGCCGTGCTCGAAAAGAAACGAGAACACAGTATACACGCGATCCTGCGGTTTGCGCCCCGGCGCGAGCGCGTTGCACAGCCGCGCGACCTGTTTCCCGACGGCGTCCACCTGCGCCTCGTCCGCCCGGCGCAGTAGCCGTTCGATGCGTTCGAGTTCCGCGCGCGTCTTGTCGCCCAGCGCGTTCACCGCGTCGAGCGGGGGGCCGGACGCGACCATGGCGCGCAAGGCGTATGCCAAGGCCTCGACCGCGCCAAGCACGGTCTCTCCGTCCCGAGTCAGGATATCGAGACCGGGGTGCCGCACGGCGGCGGCCAGCGCGCGGTTAAGAAGAACGTCCGGTGACTCGAAAAGGTCGGCGGCGCGCCACTGGAACTTCTCGAGCAGCTTCCGCAGCTTCGTCGTCGTCAGCATGACGCGCGCGCGGGGATACACAATCGGCATCGGCTGTTCGAAGAAGGCGAATACCTCCTTGAGTTGCGCCCAATAGGCGATCTCGCCGGGACCCGCCACGTAGGCGGTCGCCGAAAACAGCGCCTGCTGCACGATACAGCGCAGCGCCACATTCGCGCTTAAGCGCTCCGGCGCGTGTTCGAGGAGCGATGCCAATTCAGCCTGGGACCACGACGCCCCTTCCTCGGGCGATTTGAACACGCCCTCCTCGAATACCACCTTGCGCCGCCGCCCCGCAATTTCGACAAAGAAATTGCATTCCGTCGGGCCCTTCAGTAATTGCGGCGAGAACCCCAGCGCTTCGATCCGCCGCGCGGCCTCACGCACGAGCACTGTGCTCGCCAGCGGGCGCTCAATTTCGCGCGCGAAGACGCCCGCCGCGATGCGTCGCGCGGCGGGCAGGCGCGGTTCAAAGACGACCAGCGGCGTGTCCCGGAACAGGCGCGCCAGCAACCGTGCCGTCCACGCGCTGAACGAGTCCGCGCCGTCCAGCGAGCCATGAAGAAACGCGGCCACGTCGTCGGCCCGTTCCGAGCCGGGCGCTGCCTCGCGCAGCGCATCAACCAGCTCGTGGAGCGAATCCTCGACGGGCACGCGGTACAACGGCAGGCCGTCCACGGATTGCCGGGGGGAGTACGTGAGCATGAGCGGCTCGTGACGGCGCGTCAGGACGCCCACGCGCCGTGCCTCCTCGAAATCGTGGTCGTCGCTCCCCAGCCAGAACACCGGAACGACGGGGACCCCGTGGGTTTGTTCGAGCCGCGCCGCGAGTTTGACGGCCGTCAGCGCCTTGTACACCGTGTACAGCGGCCCGGTGAAAAGGCCCGGCTGCTGGCCGGTAACGATCACGGCTTCCCGTCCGGTGAAGCGCGGTTCGAGGCCGATCTCGCGTTGATATGCGCGCAACGCGGCGACCAGTTCCGGGTTCCAGTCCGCCGGCGCTACGCGATTTGTCTCCGGGGCGAAAATACTCCGCGGCGAGCCCGCGTACAACGGCGTCAACGCCGGCGCTTCGTCGCGATACGCATCCGCCAGACTACGCATCTTCGCTCACCTTGCCGCCGACCAGGATCAGGCGCGGACTGTCGTCTCGCAGGCAACCGCCGGAGAAATCCCCAAGACATTCCTCGACGCGCAGCCCCGCGTCCGCCAGGATAGCCGTGAGTCCCGGTCGCGTGTAAAGCCGCACGGATTCCTCGCGGATCGCCACGGTCTCATGGTCTTGCAGCACCGCCGTCTTCTTGTTCACCCGTGCGGCGGCCTCGTCCAGCCAGCGGTCCTCTACGACCATATAAGGATCCTCGCGCCGCTCCGAGTGCGGCACGAGGGAGGCGCACACCTGCGTCGCATTCAGGTAGTCGAGGAAAAACCGGCCTTTCGGCGCGAGGACCCGGGCCATTTCCCGTGCCGCCCGACAGTCCTCCGCTTCATCCAGAAAATACCCGAAACTGGTGAAGAAGCTCAGGACGACGTCGAACGCGCCCGCCGTGAAAGGCAGCGCACGCATATCGCCGCGCGTCAGCGCGCGGCGAGCGCCGAGATGTTCGCGCGCCATCAACAACAACGGCACGGAGTAGTCGAGACCCACCACCCGCGCCGCCGTTGCGCCCAAATGGGCCATGTGGCGCCCCGCGCCACAGCACAAATCCAGGACACGGTCGCCTGCGGTCAGACCCGTGTACGCCGCAGCGAACGCGGCCTCATCCCGCGCCGCTTCGACGCTCCGGTGCGCGTACACGACGGGATACAGTTCGTCGAACGCGTCCGCGAACCAGTCCGCTGCGACCTTGCTTTCCCGTCGGACCACGATGCGTCGCCCTCAAACAGTGTTGGTAGTACGAAGTTCGTAGTACAGTTTCTAGGCTGTCTCGAGAACCAGTCAGACGTGTCGGACAAGTCGGACAAGTCCGACCGGTCTGAGCGGACAGCAACCCGTCACCCCGGCCCGTGCGTCAATCCGTTCGGCCCCAGTCCTCGAAAGCGCCATATATTGCGTGCACGGCCGGCGCCAGGTCGCGTTCCTCGACACCCACGATGATGTTCATCTCCGAGGAGCCTTGGTCTATCACCCGCAAGTTGACCCCGGCCTCCGCCAATGCTCCGCAGAGACGCGCCGCGACCCCGATCATGTGGTTCATGCCGACACCCACCGTCGCGATGATCGCGATACCCGGCGTGATGCTGATGTTGTCCGGCTTGCACCGTTCCGTCAACTCCTCGCGGAGCGCATCGCCCTTCTGTCCCAGTTCCTCGTCGCGCACGATGAGCGACAGCGTGTCAATACCCGTAGGCATGTGTTCCCACGCCACGTCGAGTTCTTCGAGCACGGACAGGACGCGCAGGCCAAATCCGCGCTCCTTGTTCATAAACGTCTTCTCCATGTTGAACATGGTGAAACCGGCGCGGCCCGCGATGCCGCATACGACCTGCCTGCTCTCGCGGCGCGGCACGATGGTGGTTCCGGGGTGATCGGGCTCTTTCGTGTTTCGGATGTTGATCGGGATGCCCAACTCTCTTACGGGAAAGATGGCTTCGTCATGGAGAACGGTCGCACCCATGTACGAAAGCTCGCGCAATTCCTGGTAGGTGATCTCCTCGATCCACTTAGCGTCCCGCACGATCCGCGGGTCGGCCATGCGGAAACCGCACACGTCGGTCCAGTTCTCGTAGAGCGAAGACCCCGAGGCGCGCGCCACGATCGATCCCGTAATGTCGCTGCCGCCCCGAGAGAAGGTCTTGATGTGGCCGTCCGGCGTCGCGCCGTAGAAGCCCGGCACCACGAAAAGGCCCGGCCCCTCGAGACGCTTTGCCAGCAATTTATACGTTACTGGGTCCAGCCGCCCTATGCCGTCGAAACGGATACACTCCGCCGGGTCGACAAAGGTTGCTTCGAGTAGTTCCGCAATGAGCCGCCCGTTCAGATACTCGCCGCGGGAGGCCATGAAGTCCGGCTCCTCGAAATCCGTTACGCGCGCGGCGATCTCGTTGAGATGCGCGTCCACATCGAAGGTCAGGTTCAGTTCGCGCGCCAGTTCCGAGAATCGCTCCGCAATGAGGGAACACGGCTCCGAGACGTCCAGCCCCTGCCGCGCCATGTTATGCCACGTGTACAGCAGGTCCGTGATCTTCTTGTCGCCCGCATGCCGCTTCCCTGGCGCCGAAGGCACGATGAAACGACGCCCGGGATGGGCCCGAAGGATTTCGACCATTTGGCGCACGCACGCCGCGTCCGCCAGCGAAGTCCCGCCGAATTTGCAGGTAATCCCACTCACTGCTTCTGGTCTCCCCGATCTGTCCTTGTTGAACGGACCTCACAGCCGCGCGGGCCGGGCGGATTACGATCTGTCCCGGCCGGACGCGCGTTATACTACCTACGGTATCAGACTCTCGACCCACCGCCGAATGTCGTGATACGTCACGAACACCATCAGAAAGATGATGAAGAAGAGCCCCACCATCTGAAAGCGCTCGATCAACCTCGGACTCAGCGGCTTGCGCCGCACGCCCTCGATGCCGTGAATCACCAGCAGGCCGCCGTCCAGAATCGGCAGCGGCAGCAGATTGAACACGCAGAGGTTGATACTAATGAAGGCTGTTATGCGTATCAGCCACGAGAGGCCCTGCTCCGCCGCCTGGGTCGTCGCGCTCGCGATCATGAGCGGGCCCCCGAGGTTCTTCGGGCTGACCGTCCGCGCCGCCAGCGCCTCGAGCGTGCGCATCACCAGCGCCAGGGCCTCGTAGCTCTGCCGAAACGCCTCGGGAACCACGCGCGCCCACGGAACGTAATGCCGCATGAGCCGCTGGCCGAGTTCCACGCCGATCGCGCGCACCGAGTCCACCGGGAGCGTCAATTCCGCCTCTTCCGCCTGTTGCAGTACCCCGAGCAGGATGGCCGGACGACGCACCGTCATTCGCAACTCCGCGCCGGGATGGGACCGAATCGCCGCATCGAGGTCCGCCGCCGTCGCCGGTTCTCCGTTAATCGCGACAATCACGTCGCGGCGTTGCAGACCGCTCTTCTCGCGGTAGGCATCCTCCACGGCGAGGATCTCCGCGGGCGCTTGCTCACGGGCGCCGGCTTCCCCGCCGAGCACCCCGTACGCCACACCGCGCAGGCGTCCTATCGTTTGTGGCCGCAACGCAAAGGACAGGCTCTCGTCCCCTCGCCGTACGTCCAATTGAATCGCCTCGCCCTCCGGCGTCTCCTCGACCATTTCGACAAAGGTGGTGCGGTCCACCAGCTTTCCATTCGCCCGCACGATGACGTCCCCCGACTCGAGGCCCGCCGCGCGGCCCGGCATATCCGGCAGCGTCTCTTCGACCAATGCCGTCTGAAACGGCGCCACGCCGAAACGCGGGTGCTCCTCGTCGCCCAACACCATCGGCGCAACGAGGGAGACGTAACGCGTCGTCGATTCGTCCGCGTTCGTCCGTTCGAGCAGGACGGCACAGACCCGATCTCCCCCCCCCAGCAGCGCATCCAGGGCAATATCCGAGAAACTGTCGACGGCTTTGCCGTCGATGGCGAGGACCATGTCGCCCGGCTGCCACCCAACGGCGTCCGGTTCGCCCCGGTAGGCGTGCTTTGCGGCGCCCGGGCGCTCGACGTAAAGCGGCGCTGTCGCCGCCGGGCCGGTCGCGTCCACCTTACCGATACGGCCGGTCAATTCCCATTCGTGCGCCATAGGCCCCATGATCGCGAGAACAGCGTAGAGCAGGATCGCCAGCACGAGATTCATCATCGGCCCGGCCAACACGACGATGAACCGCTGCCATACCGGCTTCTTGTTGAACCAACGGTCCTCGGGGACGTGGCCGTAAGTCTCCTGTCGCTCCTCGTCCGATAGCGGCGTATCCTCCTGTCCCGCCATTTTCACGTAGCCGCCGATGGGCAGCGCCCCCACGCAATAGTCCGTTTCTCCGAGGCGTATTCCGAAGAGGCGGGGCGGGATCCCGAGGCTGAACCGCTCGACATAAATACCGCACGCCTTCGCGGCCAGGAAATGGCCGAGTTCGTGAAAGAAGACCAACACGCCCAGGACGATGATGAAGATCAGAATGCTGAATAACAGAGCCATTACACCCTCATGCTGATGG
>Ga0116142_10001981_pt1 | contig 23213 bp, 20 predicted proteins | sample AD_UKC033_MetaG_FD_89785 | JGI IMG/M metagenome (GOLD analysis project Ga0116142, IMG submission 89785) | Active sludge microbial communities of municipal wastewater-treating anaerobic digesters from USA - AD_UKC033_MetaG | ecosystem: Engineered > Bioreactor > Anaerobic > Digestate | place: USA... | reverse complement strand
CGGCGCAGTCCGATGGCGCGTCGCTGCTGCTTGGGAGCAGGCCGCGATCGTAACGTCGCGTGTTGTGCAGCGGCACAAGCGCGCCCTGAGGATGTTCTGATGAATCCCATGACGCCATTGCGGGATTGATCACGGCACCCCCAAGGTTCGGTGCTCCCTCCGCTGTGAGAAAGTTGTTAGTATCGGCCGGACATTCGAAGACCCGTCAAGACTGAACAAGGATCAGCGAGAACGCAGGCAGTGATGCCGCCCCCCCCCCTTGGCCGCGCTGCGCGTGGTCCCCGAGAACCAAACTCGAACGTTGGAGAGCGTTGATGAGTATGAAGAACAATGAATTGCTGAAGGCCGTGAGGCTCTCGTTGTACGCCGGTGCCACGGCCGCCGTGGGTCTGACTTCCCTCCCGGTTTTTGCGCAGGGCGGGGAGTCAGGCACAGACAAGCTGGAGACCATTGTCGTCACTGGCTCGCGCATCCGTCGCGTGGACATCGAGAGCGCCAGCCCGGTGTTCAGTATCGAGAAGGCCGACATCGAAAAGAGCGGCAAGCTCACAGTTGGCGACCTCATCCAGGAATCCCCGTCGATCGCCGGCGCGGCGACCAACCCGTCGGTCAACAACGGTGGTGGTGACGGCGCTTCGACCATTTCCCTGCGCGGCCTTGGTTCGCAGCGCACCCTGCTCCTCGTCAACGGCCGTCGCCTGGCCTATGCCGATGTCAACTCGATTCCGCTCAATCTGATCGAACGCATCGACATCCTCAAGGATGGCGCTTCGGCGATCTACGGCTCCGATGCGGTTGGCGGTGTGGTCAACTTCGTCCTGCGCAAGGACTATCACGGCATCGAGGCCGCCGTCGACTACGGCATCTCCGATCGCGACGACGGCGAACGCAAGGGCTTCACGATGACCATCGGTCACACCACTGACCGTGGCGGCATCATCGTTGGTGCAAACTACAACAAGACCGAACCGGTCTGGGCGGGCGATCGCGATTTCTCATCGCCGCCGCTGTACAACTATTTCGGCACGATCTACGTGCTCGGCTCAGGCTCGATCCCGGGCGGCCGCTTCGTCATCCCGCGCGCAACGGCCGTCGCCAATGGCATCAACTGTCCGGGTACCAGCGCCACCGTCAGCGTGGTGCCGATCAACGGCTCCTACGGCGCATCGGCGTCGGATTACCGCTGCTACGTCGGTGGTGGTGCGAACAACGACACCTACGACTACTCGCCGTACAACCTTGAGCTGACCCCGCAGGAACGCGGCGGCCTGTTCGTGACCGGCAACTACCGCATCACCGACAACGTCGAGGCCTATGTCGAGGCGTTCTCGAACAAGACGCGCTCGCGCTACATCATCGCGCCGCTGCCGCTGATCCTCTCCCAGCTTGGCGGTCCGATTTCTGGCCAGAGCGTGTACAACCCCTTCGGTGTCGACATCACCAGCGGCGGCCTGCGCGACGTTACCGGCGGCAACCGCGAAGGCATGTTCGAAACCCAGGCCGACCAGATCAATGCCGGCTTGCGCGGTGGTTTCGGCGACACCTGGCAGTGGGATGCGGGCATTACATGGGCACGCACCTCGCAGGATACGGCGAATACCGGCTACTACTATCTGCCGGGTCTCGCTCCGGCCCTCGGCCCGTCGTTCATCCAGGACGGCGTCGCCTACTGCGGCACCCCGGGCAATATCATTGCCAACTGCACGCCGATCAATATCTTCAACCTCGACCCGTCGACGCCGGCCGGTGCAATCGGTCGCGCGGCACTCGATCAGCTTGCAGTCACCGTGCGCGGACATTCGTACACGTCGCTGAAAACCGCACAGTTCAACCTGACCGGCGACCTGTTCGAGCTTCCCGCCGGTGCGGTCGGCGTTGCCGTTGGCGGCGAGTACCGCAAGCTCTATGCCTACGACCAGCCGGACTTCGTTTCGACGATCACCAATCCGGAAGAGGGTACCTGCCTGACCTTCACTGACGCCTGCGCCTCGCCGGCCAAGGGTGAGCTCAGCGTGCGAGAGTTCTATGCCGAGTTGCTCGTCCCGGTTCTGCGTGATTTGCCGTTCGCCAAGTCCCTCAATGTGACGCTCGGATCGCGCTACTCCGATTATTCCGCCTTCGGCAGCACGACGAACTCGAAGATCGGCATCGAGTGGCGTCCGATGGACGACCTGATGCTGCGCGGCACGATCGCAGAGGTGTTCCGCTCGCCGACGCTGGGCGACCTGTATGGCGGCACCACCCCGAGCGCGGATACGTATGTCGATCCTTGCCGCAACCTGACCGCCAACGATCCGCGTCTGTCCAACCCGGCTTGCGCCGGCCTGAGCCCGGGCTTCACGCAGACCACGCAGCAGACGCAGGCGCTGTATGGCTCGAACCCGCTGGTCAAGCCGGAAGTCGGCAAGACCTTCACTTGGGGTGTGGTCTACGACCCGAGCTGGCTGCCGGGCCTGTCGACCTCGGTCGATGTCTGGAAGGTCGCGCTGAAGGATACGATCGGCGAGATCGGCACCCAAGTCATCATCGACCAGTGCTTCCAGTTCGGCCGTTTCTGCAACCTGTTCACTCGTGATACGCAGACCGGCGGCACCGGCGACATCAACTTCGTGAACAACCTGACCCAGAACATCGGTCGCGTCGACACGAGGGGCGTCGACTTCAGCGTCAAGTACCGTCTGCCGGATACTCCGATCGGCAATTTCCGCGTCTCGCTCGATACGACCTACGTGGCGCAGTATGACGTCGAAGTGCTGGCCGGCGACATCACCACGCGCTACCACCGTGCGGGTACGTACACGTCTTCCGCCACGGGTGGCGACGGCAATTACTCGCGTTGGCGTGCCCTTGGTGCGTTGAGCTGGAGCCTTGGCGACTTCGACGCAAGCTGGCGTGCACGTTTCGTCGGTCCCGCCCGCTTCGGTGACTACGCCGTTGCCGGTGATGGCTCCAACGTGGTGGCCCCGAGCGGTGATCCGGCCGACAACTCGTACCGCATCGGTTCGTCAACCGTCCACAGCCTGACGTTCGGCTACAACGCGGATGTGATCAATACGCGCTTCGATATTGGTGTGGACAACGTGTTCGACAAGCAGCCACCGATGCTGTGGAACTACGGCTTCAACGGCAACACGGACGAGCGCACCTACGACGTCGTGGGTCGCTACTACTGGGCGCGCGTGGGCGTGAAGTTCTAAGCCGACGCTGTATCGCTCCATCCAAGGCCGCGCGGCGCAAGCCGCGCGGTTTTTTTTGCCCGCATCATTGCGATTTGCGAACTCCCGTGCAGTGGCTCATGGTGCTTGTGGCCGATGGTGGGGCGCGTGATACTCGTGCTCCCTCACGCTCCACGGATATCCGATGTTCGAAGCGGCGTACCAGGCATTGCAAAGTGGTCGAGCCGCCGATGCGGAATCGATCAGCCGCCAGTGGCTGAAAAGCGATCCCGGTGGGGAGACACCGCTCCTGTTGCTGGCGCTGAGCATCGAGGCTCAGGGGCGTCCGCGCGAGGCATTGCCGATATTCGAGCAACTCGCCATGCGTCATCCCGGGACGACGGCTCACTGGATCAATCTCGGCAGCGTGCGTCGAGCCCTTGCCGACTCCAAAGGGGCACGCGAGGCATACGAACGTGCTCTGGAGATCGACCCGCATGAGGCCAACGCCTTGCTCAACCTCGGGCTGCTTGCGCTCGACGCTGGTCAATTCCAGGCCGCGCGCGAAGCACTGCGGAGGGCGGTGCAGGCGGCACCGCTCGACGCGTCGATCCGATCAGAGGCCGCCAATGCCGAGTTCGCCAATGGCAATGCGAGCGCGGCGGAATCCCTGCTTGAGGGGTGGGAGCAATGGGCGGCCTCCGATCCATTGTCGCTCGGAAACATCGGCTGGCAGTTCGCCAAGCTGGGACAGGCCGATGATGCGCAGCGCGCCATCGACCTTGCCGCCCGCATGCTTCCGGGACATCCCAAGATTCAGGTGCGCAGGGCTGCATTTCTTGAGCGTGCCAACCGTGTCGACGAAGCTCGTGAGCAACTGGCGCGGATCGATCCTTCGGCAGCCTCACGCGAGGCTGTCACCGAGGACGTGAGAATCGTTCGCGCCCACATCGCCGCGCGCGGAAGCGACCTCGATCTCGCCCTGCGTCTGCATGAGGAGATCGTTTTCGATCCGGTCGCCGCGCGGCGAAATCCCGAACTGCTCACCGCAATCGGTCGCCTGCACGACAAGCGCGGAGACACTGCGGCAGCGATGGACTGGTTCCAGCGCGCCCATGCGACGCAGCTCGACGAGCTTCGCGAGCGTTCGCCGAAATGGCTCGAAGCGGGTGCTGATCCGCTAGACATTACGCGTTTCCGCATCAGTGCCGATGAGCGGGCGGCATGGACGGTCTTGCCCGAACCATCCGTCGAGGAATCACCCATCTTCGTCGTCGGCTTCCCGCGTTCGGGTACGACGATGCTGGAAACGATGCTCGATGCGCATCCGGCGCTGGCGGGCATGGATGAACGTGCCTTCCTCCAGGACGTCATTGACGATTTGCGTGCAATGCGCATGACCTATCCCGAGGACATCGCGCGACTCGACGCAGAGCAGGCTGAGCGGCTGCGCTCACGCTACTGGGACCTCGTACGCAGGCGCGCGCGAATACCACCAGGCAAGCGGCTCGTCGACAAGAATCCGCTCAATATCCTGCGCCTACCGCTGATTTCCCGTCTGTTTCCGCGAGCGAAAATCATTCTCGCCCTCCGACACCCCTGCGATGTCGTGCTCAGCAACTTCATGCAAACGTTCCGCACGCCTGCCTACGTCGCACTGACCTCGACTCTCGCGTCGACCGCCAGAGGATATGCTGACACATTCGATTTCTGGGTCGATCAGGCGGCCGTGCTGAAACCGGATGTTGTCGATCTCCGCTACGAAGACGTCGTCGACGATATCGAAGCACAGTCACGACGCATCACCGACTTCCTCGGGATGCCGTGGGACGAGCGCATGATCAACTTCCATGAGCGTGCCAAGGAGAGGGGCTACATCGCCACTCCGAGTTACCACCAGGTGATCGAGCCGGTGAACCGCAAGGGGGTCGCGCGCTGGGAGCGCTACCGGAACTATCTTGATCCGGTAATCCCGGTATTGCGGCCGCATATCGAGCGTTGGGGATACACCGTCTGACCTGGTCAGCGTGTATCGGCGTGGGCATCTGCGTCGTAGCCGAGCAACTCGAAATCGCGCGCATACATGCGCGCAACAAGCGAGCGCAACTCGTCGTCGTAGTATTCCATGTACGGACGATGGCGCGAAGCGTTGACCTGCTCGAGTTTCGTCGACGGGATGCCGATGTGGCCGCATATGCGGTCATAGTCGGCTTGCATGTTCTCGACCCTGCCGAGCATGTCCATCGCGACCCTGCCAGCTGCATCGACGAGCATTTCGTGTTGGGGGCGGAACAGCACGTGCTGCCACGGCGGTGCATCCCGGACGATGTGGCGCATGAACGCCTGCGGTGCCACCTCGAAACTCCCGGTCTGGCGGCTCATGAACGCGCAGTAGGAAACGAACCGATCGAAAGGGTTCCGCACGAAGGCGAATTTGAAGTAGTTGTCGAATGTTTCCGCGCCGAGCACAGGATGTACCTGGCGCACGCTGAGATGGCCATGCCCGATGGCGTTGAGCTCCGGGAATGGAAATCGCTTCTGAACGAACAGGCCAACCTGTTCGAGATCATCCTCGGCAAGGTGCGGACGCAAGGCGCGGCGTACCGAGTGCGTGCCTGTTTTGGGCACTGCGAAGAAGATGAAGCGACGGTGCCTGGAAATGATCATGGGCAGAAGCGTGGCGGGATCACGCCCGACATTGTCGCATTGCCACCCGCTGGAAGTCAGATCTTTGAGTCGGCCTCGTGTGGGCGGGCCAAACATGTGCTTGCTATGATGCGAGCCAAGTCAGAGCGTGGTTCGCCGACAGGCCATGAAACTCCAGGTTCCGTTCCTCCAACTGCCCGTGTCCTTCGATGCGCCTGCGCTTGCGGCCGAGATTGAGGCGCTCGGCGAATCGGCATGGCGCCCGCACCCGCAGGGGTTCCCCGGCAATTCGGCAATGCCGCTGATTGCCGAGAACGGAAACCCGCAGAGCGATTCCGTGCGCGGCAGGATGCGCCCGACGCCCCAGCTCGAACGCTGTCCGTACCTCAAGCAGGTTCTGGCGACGATCGGCGGCGTGTGGGGCCGCAGCCGGCTGATGCGCCTGTCGGGCCAGGCGGAAGTCACGGCCCATGTCGATATCGATTACTACTGGCGCGACCACATGCGCGTGCACGTGCCGATCATCACCCAACCGGATGTGAGCTTTCATTGCGGCGAGGATTCGGTGCACATGGGAGCGGGCGAGTGCTGGATCTTTGATACCTGGAATCTGCACCGTGTCGTCAACTCGACCGACGCGGCCCGCGTTCATCTCGTCGCTGATTCGGTGGGGGGGCCGGGACTGTGGAACCTCATCGCTTCTGGACGCCCCCATACGGTGAATCTCCCTGGTTGGCGACCGCAGCACGTTGCCCCTGGCGTCGTGCCGGCGGCGCTTCGTCTCGAATCCTTCAACGTGCCATCGGTGATGACGCCTTGGGAGATCCAGGACCAGTTGTCCTTCGTCCTCGGCGAAGTGTCGCAGCATCCAGCGTTGGCAGCGCTGCATCAGTTGGCGGGACATTTTCACCGCCATTGGCGCTCGCTGTGGGCAGCCTACGGCGATTCGGGCGACGGGCTGGCCGAGTATCGGGAAGCACTGCAGTTGTTCGCCACGGAAATGCGTCGTCTCGGCGCGGGTGTGCGATTGCGCAACGGTACGTTGCTGCTCCAGGCAATCAGCAGCCTGGTCATCGACGTCGCCCTGAGCGAAGCGGACAAGCCAATGCTCGCCGACGAGCGCTCGGCTTCGTTTGCGCAGGCGATGTAGGGCGGCGGGAGCCGCGCCGAAAACCGCCTGCGAACACGGGCATTCCGGGGGCGACCCGGCTGCCTCAGAAATGCGCGCTTTCGAACCCTTCGTCCAGCGGCGTCTCGCCGCCCTCGGCGAGACGGATCTTGAGTGCCAGGCCGTCGCGCGAATCGGCCTTCGAAAGTGCTTCCTCGAGTTCGATCTTGCCTTCCTTGTAGAGCGCGTATAGGGCCTGGTCGAAGGTCTGCATGCCTTCCTGCAGGCTGCGGTCCATGGCTTCCTTCATTTCATGGATCTGGCCGCGACGGATCATGTCGCGGATCAGCGGCGTGTTGAGCAGGACCTCGACCGCCGGCAGGCGGCGCCCGTCCTTGCCCATGACGAGGCGCTGCGAGATCACGGCACGCAGATTCAGCGCGAGGTTCATCAGGATGTTGCGATGGGCCGATTCGGGGAAGAAATTGAGGATGCGCTCCAGGGTCTGGTCGGCGTTGTTGGAGTGCAGCGTGGCGAGGCAGAGGTGGCCGGTTTCAGAGAACGAGATCGCCGCTTCCATCGTTTCGGCATCGCGGATCTCGCCGATCAGGATCACGTCGGGCGCCTCGCGCATCGCGTTCTTGAGCGCCTCGTGATAGCTGTGCGTGTCGAGACCGACCTCGCGCTGGTTCACCACCGACTTCTTGTGCCGGTACAGGTATTCAATCGGGTCCTCGACGGTCAGGATGTGCCCGGAGGTGTTGGCGTTGCGCTGGTCGATCATTGCCGCCAGTGTGGTCGACTTGCCCGAACCGGTCGCGCCGACCACCAGGATCAGCCCTCGCGGCTCCATGATGAGTTCCTTGAACAGCGGCGGCAGGCGCAACTGTTCGATCGTCGGAATCTCGCTCTTGATCGCGCGGATGACCATGCCGACTTCGCCGCGCTGCTTGAACACGTTGATGCGGAAACGCCCGGCATCCTTGACCGCGATTGCCATGTTCAGCTCGAGCGCGCGCTCGAACTGCGGCACCTGGCCTTCGTCCATCAGCGAATAGGCGATCTTCTTGACCATGCCGCCCGGCAGGCCCGTGTTGCCGAGTGGATAGAGCTTGCCCTCGACCTTGATGTTCACCGGGGCGCCGGTTGTAAGGAACATGTCCGACGCGCCTTTTTCGGTCATCAGCTTCAGGAAATAGCCGATATCCATCAGTACGATTCCCCCCGTGCGACGCGTGCGGCGGCTGCGTCGTTGCCAAAAGTGCCGTCGAGTTCGGACAATAGGCCGTACCCGTTCGTACAGAGCGCGTTTATGACACCAAGTCGCCCGAAAATCCATGCGGCGGTCGTGATTTTGCTTTTCGCCGTATCGACAGCCTGGGCCGCCAAGCGGCCACCACCGGATCTGCTTGGCCCGGCCCAGTCGCAGTTGCGCGCGGCACGCACCGAGGGTGCCTCGACCTATGCGCCGCTGGAACTGCGTTTTGCCGAGGAACGCCTCGATCAGGCCCAGGTTGCCGTCGATGAGCGCGACTATGCGCTCGCCAGCCGACTGGCCGCGGAATCGGCGGTCAACAGCGAACTCGCCACGCTCAAGGCGCGCCTCGGCAAACGCCGCGAAGCTGTGGAGGAACTGAAGCGGCGGAACGAGGAGGTCGCGCGCACGCTGCACATGACCGGGGAGGGGGAGCAATGAGATGCGGACTCGGTGCCCTGTTCGTGTGTCTCGCGCTCATCGTCCACAGCGCGCCGGCCGCGGCTCGTGATGTCGACCACGAGAGGCTCACACGCAGTCTGGTCCAACTCGAGGCTGATGCAAAGCTCGCCCCCCATGCCAGCAGCGAGATTGCCGCCGCGCGCGTGGCGCTGGCCGACCTGCTCCAGAACCGCCGCGGCAAGAAGCGCGTGCACGCTCTCTACATGGCTGAACACCGGGTCGACATCGCTTGGGCTGCAGCCCAGGTAGGCGATCTCGACCAGCAGCATCGGGAACTCCAGCGCGAACACGATCGCCTGCTTGTACTGGCCGCGCGCCAAGAGGCAGAGCAGGCGCGGCGCGAGCTCGAACACCAGCACTTGCGGGCGCAGATCCAGGCCGAGGAGGCGGAGCGCGCCGCGCGCGAGGCCGAGGAGGCACGCCAGCGCGAGGAAGAGGCCACTGCATCGGCGAAGCAGGAAGTCGAACAATCGCGGCGCCTGCTGGACGCGCAGGCGCACGAGGCGGAGCTGAGTCGCAAGGAGGCCGAGCTCGCGCGCGAGCTGGCCGATGCCGCGATGCGCACGCGGCTTGAGAACCAGTCGCCGCAGCCGGTCGCCGATGGCTTGCAGATGACGATCGATGACGAAGCGTTCGGCACTGGGCGGGCAACCCTGCGTCCGGCAGCACGCAAGGCGCTCGGCGGCATCGTCACCTTTGTCAATCGCGAGCCGGCGAAATCGATCCGCATCGAGGGGCATGCCGATGCGAGCGGAAGGGTCGAGGCGAATCGTGCCCTGTCGCTGAAGCGCGCGGAATCGGTGCGCGATGCCCTGGTCGCGGCCGGAGTCAATGCCGCGCGGATCAGCGTGGTCGGCCATGGTTCCGACCACCCCCTGGCTTCGAATGACAGCGCTGATGGTCGAGCCAAGAATCGCAGAGTGGTCGTTATTCTCCTTGAATAACAAGAGCTTACGAGTTAAATCCATATTCTGTTGCGAATCGCGGGGCAAAGGAGTAGCTTCACTCCCCCATGCGATCCGGGGTTTCTCTGGCCTGCATGGGACAAGCCCAGCCCATGAGCTCAGTACCTGCCGCCGTGGATCCGCCGTCACCTCCCGATGGGACGGGGTTTCATGGTCGGGTGCCTGGCAGTGGCGCCCCAGCCGTGTCGCCGACCTTCATGGTCCCCGCGTCGCACGCACTGTGCTTTGAGGCCGGGCTGGCCCGAATCCCGTCCGGGCCATTTCGCGTCATGTTCCATCGTCCCGCACCTTCACGGTGCGACGTCCCAGCGACGTCGCACCGTGGGGGCTGCGCTTTTTTCCACCGAGAGGAGGTCAGGTCGATGTTCGAGCAGCACGATCAGGAAGCCGTTGAATCCCTGATGCACCGCGATGTCGAGTTTCGCCAGTTGTTCCACAAGCACCGCGAGCTGGACAGCAAGGTGCGCAACGCCGAACTCGGCGTGCTGCCGCTGGACGATGTGACCCTGCACACCCTCAAGAAGGAAAAGCTGCGCGCCAAGGACCGCCTGACGCACATGTGGGAAACGCGTCGGCAGGCGTAGCCAGTCCCCGATTGCGTGCGGTTGCTTTCGTAGGAGCCCGTTTACGGGCGATTGGTACGCGCTCCGAATGCGAGGAAGCATCGCCCTTGAAGGGGCTCCTACAGCCGCTCCTACGGAAAATCGCTGGTTGCAGGCTGGGTTATCATCCGCGGGTTTCCCGCCGCGCGGAGTCCGCATGCCCGTCCACAACAGCGTGCTTGAACTGATCGGCAACACACCGATGGTTCGGGCGCAGCGTCTCGATACCGGCTGCTGCGAGCTTTTCCTCAAGCTCGAGTGCGCCAATCCCGGTGGTTCGATCAAGGACCGCATCGGCCTCAGCATGATCGAGGCCGCCGAGCGCGCCGGCCGCATCAAGCCTGGTGACACCCTCGTCGAGGGCACCGCCGGCAACACCGGCATCGGCCTCGCCTTGGTCGCCCAGCAGAAAGGCTATCGCCTCATCCTCGTCGTGCCCGACAAGATGAGCCGCGAGAAGATCTTCAATCTCAAGGCGATGGGTGCGGAAGTCGTGCTGACCCGCTCCGATGTCGCCAAGGGGCACCCGGAGTACTACCAGGATCTCGCCGCCCGCCTCGCCGAGGAAACGCCCGGCGCGTACTTCATCAACCAGTTCGGCAATCCGGACAACCCACTCGCACACGAACGCACCACTGGTCCCGAGATCCTCACGCAACTCGATGGCCGCGTCGATGCGGTCGTGTTCGGCTGCGGCTCGTCCGGCACGATGACCGGGCTCTCGCGTTTCTTCGCCGAGCATTCGCCGCAGACCGAATTCATCCTCGCCGATCCGGTCGGCTCGATCCTCGCCCAGTACATCAACGAGGGCGTGCTTTCCGACAAGTCGGCGAGTTGGATGGTCGAAGGCATCGGCGAGGACTTCTTGCCGTCGATCAGCGACTTCACGCGCGTGAAGAAGGCCTATGCCATCGGCGACAAGGAAAGCTTCCTCACCGCCCGTGAGCTTCTGGAGAAGGAAGGCGTGCTCGGTGGCTCCTCGACCGGCACCCTGCTCGCCGCCGCTCTGAAATACTGCCGCGAGCAGACCTCGCCGAAGCGTGTCGTCACGCTCGTCTGCGACACCGGCAACAAATACCTGTCGAAGATGTACAACGACTACTGGATGCTCGACAACGGCTTCATCGAACGCGAGCACCACGGCGACCTGCGTGACCTCATCCTGCGCCCCTACTCGCGCCGGGATACCGTGATCGTGTCGCCCAAGGATCTGCTCGTCACCGCTTACAACCGCATGAAGCTCTACGACGTCTCGCAGCTTCCGGTCATGGACGGCGATGCCATCGTCGGCATCCTCGACGAATCCGACGTGCTCATGCACGTCTACGGTGACGAAGCCAAGTTCCGCGATCCCGTCTCGACCGCCATGGTCAGCCGCCTCGAGAAACTAGACGTGAAATCCCCGATCGAAGCCCTGCTGCCGGTGTTCGACGCGGGGCATGTCGCCATCATCATGGATGGCGAGAGGTTTCTCGGGTTGATCACGCGAATTGATCTGCTGAATTATTTGCGGAGGAGGGTGCAGTGAGCGGTGTGATTGGTAGGCTTCTGCGTGCGCTACGATCACCTTCGCAGACCATGGATGCGTCCTGTTCTACGGGCCTGTTGGATCCACGCAGCTTCCAACCGGCCTTGGTTTACCCGGATGGATTCGGGCGTCACGCGCTGCTTGATGCACTCACCGCAGTATCGATTGGCAACAGTACCCGCGGCGAGCTGCGGGCGTACGCGGAGGGCGATTTCGAGCGATTCCTGCGAACTCTGGATCTGTTCCCGGCTGGTGTTTCTGGTCGTCTTCTCGAGGTCGGGGCCAACCCCTACTTCACCACGTTGCTGCTGCGCCGTTTCCGGCCGGGGCTTGAGCTTTCATTCGTCAACTATTTTGGGCCAGGAGCCTCGTCCGGAACGCAAACGCTCGTATTCCCCGGTTTCGACGGAACCGAAGAGACGATCGATCTGCCGTTCGAAAATGTCAACGTAGAGGCGGAACAGTTGCCCTACGAGGCAGCATCGTTCGATTACGTCATATTTTGCGAGGTGCTGGAGCACATGACGAATGAGCCGGTGGCGGCTCTGCTGGAACTGAAACGTGTATTGAAACCCGGCGGTACCATGGTGCTCACAACACCCAACGCGGCCAGACTCGAGAACGTGATTGCGTTCATCGAAGGTCGCAACATGTACGACCAGTACTCCGGCTACGGCCCATACGGTCGTCACAACCGGGAATATACGCGGCACGAACTCCACATGCTGATGGAGCACTGTGGGTTCGATGTCGAGATCAGCTACACCGCGAACGTCCATCCCGATCTCCCACCACAGGTCGTCGATCCGGGGATGATCGCTGCGGTTCTCCGGCAGGTTCCCAACCGGGAGCATGATCTCGGACAGTACCTTTTCACCCGGTGGGTCAATTCGCGTGCCGCGAAGCAGGGGTTGCCGCGTTGGTTGTACCGGAGTCATCCCGAGCATCGAATGGAAACCGTGCAATAACCCCTTCCAGGAATGATCCAGTGAGTTCGACATGAAGAAGAATGTGAGAACGGGGCTTGGCACCCGCGCGATCCACGCCGGTCAATCACCAGACCCCTCCACCGGCGCGATCATGGTGCCGATCTACGCGACCTCGACCTACGTGCAGGAAAGCCCGGGCGTGCACAAGGGGTACGAGTACTCGCGCACGCAGAATCCGACGCGCATGGCCTACGAGCGCTGCGTTGCCGATCTCGAAGGTGGTCGTCAGGGCTATGCCTTCGCCTCGGGACTGGCTGCGGCGGCCACCGTGCTCGACCTGCTCGACTCGGGCAGCCATGTCATCGCGATGGACGATCTCTACGGTGGTACCTATCGCCTGTTCGAGCGCGTTCGCCGCCGCTCGGCCGGGCTCGATTTCAGCTTCATCGACCTCAACGACAAGGATGCGCTGAAGGCGGCGCTGCGCCCGGACACGCGCATGATCTGGGCAGAGACGCCGACCAATCCGATGCTGAAGCTGGTCGATCTCGCCAGGATCGGTGCCTTCGCGCGCAAGCACGGCCTGATCCTCGTCGTCGACAACACCTTCTGCTCGCCGATGCTGCAGCGCCCGCTCGAACACGGCGCGCATCTGGTCCTGCATTCGGCGACCAAGTACCTCAACGGCCATTCCGACATGGTCGGTGGTGTTGTTGTTGCGGGCGACGATGCGGAACTCGCCGAGAAGATGGCCTTCCTGCAGAACTCGGTTGGCGCCGTCGCCGGCCCGTTTGATGCCTTCCTCGCCATGCGCGGCCTCAAGACCCTGCACCTGCGCATGCGCGCGCATTGCGAAGGCGCACTCGAGATCGCGCGTTGGTTGGAGAAGCATCCTGCAATCGAGCGAGTCATCTATCCGGGCCTTAAGTCGCACCCGCAACACGCCTTGGCCAAGCGCCAGATGGATGGTTTCGGCGGCATCATTTCCGTGGAAGTGAAGGGTGGCCTGCGCAAGGCGCGTCGCATGCTCGAACGCTGCCACCTGTTTGCGTTGGCGGAGTCGCTCGGCGGTGTGGAAAGCCTGATCGAGCATCCGGCGATCATGACGCATGCATCGGTACCGGCGGCGAATCGCAAGCGGCTAGGTATCAGTGACGGCCTGATTCGTCTCTCAGTGGGCGTCGAAGACGTGATTGATCTCCGCCGGGAACTTGCGGCTGCATTGGCATAGGTCGTGCTATCACTGTGAATCAGGATTCAATCCAATCCTCGGAAGGACGGCTGTCACCTCAGATATCGCGCAAGATCGCGTCGCCCCTGTCGACCATGGCCATGGTCGAGCGTGCGGCGACGTGGCTGGCGGCCGCATGTGCTTTCGTGGCACAGATCCTGTACGCCGTGCATTTCTACAAGCCGCATTTCCAGAGCGATGACGCGGTTCTGAACATGCTTGCTGAAGCCATGTGGGAGCAGGGCACCCTGCTGCCGCGTGGATGGATCACGAACAACGGCGACCTGATGGTGCCGTCTGGCGCCATCCTCCTGGCGCCACTGCTTTCGTGGATTCCGAACGGGTTCCATGCACACGCCATCGTGGGTGTCTTCGCCATCGTCGTGATGTTGTTGGCGTTCGTCTGGTTCCTCCAGCAGCGGATACACGATGTCTCGATCCTGGCGGCTGCCACGGCGGTCTGCCTGTCCGGATTGTCCTGGTACTGCGCGCACGCGATATATCAGCAGACGACCTACCTTTGGTGGCCGGCAGGCTTCTTCGTTGGGGCTGCTTTGATATGGAAATCATGGCGGGCCCGACCGGATAGAAATGCGTCCCGTTGGTGCGGCATCGCCCTGTTTCTGCTGGTCGCCATCATCTGTTTCGCCAACCCCGCGCGTACGGTCATCATGTTCGTCCTGCCCCTGTACGCGTTTGACCGGGCACTCGCTTTGTCGAATGGCACCAATCCAGGTGGTTTGGCAAAGCACTGGCTGCATCGTTTCGGCGTCGGGGATGGCTCTTCGTCCATTGCGCTCGGCCTGGGCTTTGTCACTTCCGCAGCAGGATACGCCTGGCTGACGTATTCGGGGCGTGTGGAGACATTGCACAGCGCGTCGGGACTGCACTGGGCGGGATGGGGTTCCGTTGCAATGCATGCCCGACTGTTCCTGGAAGGCTGGTTTCCCCTGCTTGGGTTTGGTCCGAATCGAGTCGGCCTGGAGTCCGGCTACTTCGCCGTGGTTATGGAATGGGGGCGCTTGTTGCTTGCCCTGTGGCTTACCTGGGTGGCCGTACACGAGACGCTGACCGTCCGTCGGCAGCAGGATCCATTCCGCCGCGCTTTGACGTACGCCTTTCTGGCGGCCTTCCTGCCGATTCTCGCGCTATACGTTTTCCTGGCACCGCTTGCGGTTGACGTGTCGACGATGCGGTACTTCATCGTGCCGCTGTTCATCCTGCTCGCACTGGCTGCGGTGCGCGTAGCATACGCGCCGTCTCGAAATGACCGGGCATTCCAGGTCGCGATAGTCATCGTCTGTCTGGTGGTGAGCCAGACATCGATGCAGCGTTTCGTCTTTCATGCAAACCAACCCATCTCCGATTTCTGGCACATCAATCCATCAGCACACATGCAACTCGCAGATACGCTCAAACTGGAAGGGCTCAAGTGGGGCTATGCGACATGGTGGAATGCGGGCGCCACGACCGTCGCGTCGGAAGGGGAGGTCAGGGTGAATCCCGTCATCTTGGCAGATGGGCAGGTTCGACCGTTCCCTTTTATGGTGCAGAAGGCATGGTACGACCCATCCAGTTGGCGTGGCGAGACTTTTCTTGTCCTTGATGCGACCGAAGGAAGCGAGGAAACCCTGCGTGGGATGCGGGCATCGCTGGGTGCACCGAGTCGCGTCGTCGAGGCTCCGTTTCACAAGATCTTCGTCTATGACCACAACATACTCGGCTGCGATCAGGGGCGGCCCATGTCACAAAGGACCGGTTCCGGCGCGGTAGGCTTCTGTACTGCACGGGACTGACGCGGACGGCGGTGTGCGTAGGGCTGATCAACCTCACCCACAACCTGCGGCGGTTGATGACGAAGCACCGGATAGCGGCAGGAATCGCATGAAAAGGCGGGAGAAACAGGCAGAAAACACCCGCCGGCATCAAGAATCAGGTGTCGCCCGCGTTCATGACTCCGTTCGCCGCCCTGTGCGGTGAGGCCGCTACGTGTGGAAACTCGAACTTCGATCGCATGGGTGGTGCTGGGTGAGTTCTTCAAACTGCTCTCTTGCTTCTTCTTCATGGCTCCATCCTCTCAAAGGAGAGAGCCTCCGGAAAAGGCGGGGCGGTTCACAAGAGAGGTTGGGGTCTATGCCGAACAATCGTCGCCTTCGCGATGGCGAACACGCTTCACCTTCGAGCAAAGGCAATCGCTGGGCCAGCGACGCCTACCCGGATCGTTACCGTGACGACGTCAATGCCTCGATCGGCTTCGCCGGAGTGGATATGGACATGTTCACGCGTGGCAAGGTCGAGGACCTGGTCAAGCTGATCGATCGCGTGGCGCGGATGCCGGCGTCTCGTGCCGAATGCCTCGATATCGGTTGTGGCGTGGGCGTCATGCATCCCATGCTGCACGGGAAGGTTGCCCGTCTTTCCGGTGTCGATGTGTCCGAGGATGCGGTCCGCGATGCATCGTCGGCACATCCGCAAGTCAACTACGAGGTGCAGCGCAACGACCGCTTGCCGTTTGCCGACGCGAGCTTTGATGTCTGCTCGACTGTCTGCGTCATGCACCACGTCCCGCCTGCACAATGGCGGCACTTCGTGGCCGAGGCGTATCGCGTCACGCGTCCCGGTGGCTTGTTTGCCGTCTACGAGCACAACCCGATCAATCCCCTGACGCGCGTGGCGGTCTGGCGTTGTCCGTTCGATCACGACGCGGTCCTGCTGCGTGCCGGTCAAACCAAGGCCCTGCTCCGCGAGGCGGGGTTCGAGATCGCCGAGACGCGTTACCTGTTCTTCACGCCGGTCGACGCGGCGTGGGCGCGACGGGTCGATGGTTTCCTTGGCTGGCTTCCGCTCGGGGCGCAGTACGTCGTCTGCGCGCGCAAGCCTGGTTGAGAGCTCAGCCCGCGCGCAGGATCCAGCGCGACAGCGCGAACGTGACCGGAATCGTCGCGACTACGGCGAAGCCGAGGGCGACCCATTCGGGCAGGCCGATCCATTCGACTGCAATCCGCAGCAGGACGAAGCTGACCAGGAATTGTGCGATGTAGACGAACGGGAAGCGGAGCGCTGAGCGGCGCTTGAACGGTTGGCGGAACACGAACGTCGAACTCAGCACGTAGGCCATGGCGATGCCGACTGCATAGCCGATCGTGTAGGCGAGTTCGTAGCGCATCCAGTTGAGCAGCAACAGGTAGATCGCATAGGCGACGATCGTGTTTGCGCCACCCATGACGAGAAAGCGCAGGAACTCGCTGACGATGCGGTGCAGTGGGCGTGACTGCGGCGAGGGTGAATCGGCCCGTTCGTGATCCGGATTCATGCCGGTGGCAGCGAGCGAGCCGCAGTCTGCCGCGTGCGGCTTTCGACGAGGTAGACCGGCTTGCGATAGGCGGCGCCCATGAGCCGGCCCACGTACTCGCCGACCACGCCGAGGATCAGCAACTGGACGCCGCAGGCGAACAGGATCACCGACATCAGCGACGTGTAGCCGGGGTTCGTAATGGACCCGGTGAACCAGGCGTGCACGACATACATCAGGTAGCCGAAGCTGGCCAGTGCGAGCGCCGCACCGCCGTAGCTGGCGAGGCGCAAGGGCAGCAGAGAGAATGTCACGAAGATGTTGACCGCGTGCGAGACGAGCTTGCGCAGGGTGTAGGTGCTTTCGCCATGCTCGCGCGTGCCGTGCGCAACCTCGACCGTGTGCACCGATGACGTCAGCCAAGACAGCATCCCGTCGACATAGGGCTTGCTCAGGCGGAAGCGCGGCAATTCGCGCGCCAGCGGGGCGTGGATCGCGCGGAACGAGGAGTAGTCCTCGTTGAGGTCAGGGAATGCGCGCTTGAGCGTGCGGCGCATCAGCTCCGAACTGAGGTTGCGATAGCCAGCATGGGTGCGCTTCGCGAACACGCCGTAAACGAGCGGTATCTCCTCGCTGCCGGCGGCGAGCAAGTCGGCAATCGCTTCGGGCGGATGTTCCAGATCGTCGTCCATCGTCACGATCCAGGCGCCGCGCGCCTGCTCGATGCCGCAGATCGTCGCCGCATGCTGGCCGAAGTTGCGGGACAAGCGGACGCCGACCACTTCGGGAAACTCGTCGGCTAGCGCGCGGATGGCCGGCCAGGCTTCGACCTGGCCGCGGTCGTCGACGAGGATCAACTCGAAGGTTTTTCCGGCGGCAACCATCGCCGCCGCGACGCGTTGGCGCAACTCGGGCAGCGCGCATGTCCCGCCGTAGACAGGAACGACAATGGATGCGTCCAAGGCGTTGGACTCTGACGGATTCTTCATGGGGACTCGGTATGGAAAACGGTGAGGCTCGATCAGAGTGGCAGGAATGACGCTACTCGAATCGGATGCTGTACAGCATGATGCCAAGTTGCCTTGCATCGATACTGAGACCCAACGCCTCCGGGCTTTTCGCATCAGGTGTCGAGATGCTCTACGTAAGCACAGTATCGCCGGAGTCGGGGACGTCCAGCACGGTCATGTGCCGAGGATTCTCCATCGAATAGTGGACAACTGTCGATGCACGGGGCGGTTCACAGCCTTTGCTCTCCAGCATTTCGGAGTATCCAGTCCCAAGTCTGCGTCAGTCCATCGCGTAGCGAAATGCGCGGGGTCCAACCAGTTGCGGACGTGAGCGCCGCATGTGTAGGAGAGACATGCGGAACATCGATTCCGCGAGGTGGAAGGTACTCGGTCTGGATGCCCCGCCTACTGACAAGTTTACACATTTCGACCAGTTCGTTGATGGACAAGACTTCTCCGCTGGAAACATTGAAGACGTCGTGCACGCCGCGACGGGGGGCGGCGAAAACGGCGGCAACGGCGGATGCCAGGTCGTCTATGTAAAGGAAATCGCGCACGCTCGATCCATCGCCCCAAATCTGGAAGGTACTTGCGTCAAGCGCGCGCTGGAAGAGGGTGGGGACGATCGCAAAGCCCTTGGTCTTGTTTTGACCGGGTCCATAAGGATTGGTTGGCCGGAGAATGGTGGTCGTCCAGCTTGTCGTGCGTGAGCACGCATGCAACAGCGCCTCTGCCGCGACTTTTCCTGCGCCGTAGTACGATCTGGGACGCAGCGGCGTCGATTCGTTCGCGCCTCGTGCGCCATCGCCGTATACAGTTCCGCCAGAGGAAAGATAGACCAGGTGCCGAGCCGGGAACTCGGTTGCACACTCCAGGAGTCTGGATAGCGGAAGCAGATTCCCGAGTATCTCGAGCGACGGTTCGTTCGCGGATGTCCCGGGTGTCGTGATGCTTGCCGAGTACACAATATGCCTGCATTCGCGCAGGACTTCGCGAAGAAGGCCGGAATCCTCTATCGAACCTCTTATGCGGACCACGCCATTCTCGCGCGATTCGTTCTCAGAGCGCCCGAGTGCGAAGATGGTCGCCCCATTCCTGCAAAGATGACGGGTGATCGCGGAGCCGATGAACCCGGCTGATCCCAGGACCAAGGTATTCTCGGTCGGTTTCATGGGGAGGAGGCTTCGCTGGTCGAGGTCATGCATGCCCGGTACGACACAGGAATGAGCAAATCGCAGCGCTATGCGGGCCGTGCACTCGTGTTCTGTCACGTCCCCACCATCTGCGCGAGGCGTGCGCGGTGCACGAGAGCAGTTCGAATCAGTGGGGAGTCTGCGCCCGGGGGAAGGCCCCGACATCGCATGCAGGCCCCCTGTACACAATCGAAAGATGCTGCACTGCCCTGATCGCATGCCGGAAGCCGTGACGGACAGGGGCCGGCACGACTTCCCTGCGGTTGCCGATCAACCGATCAAAAGATCCTTTTCCTTCTTCCCCGCCGCGAGGGCGGCGGAGAACCAGCGTGGGCGCTTGCCGCGGCCGGTCCAGGTTTCGGTCTTGTTGGCCGGGTTGCGATATTTCGGCTTGACCTTGGAGCGCGGCTTGCGCGACTTGCCGAATACTTCATCGAAGGTGAAACCTTCCGCCTTGAGAAGGGCGTGGACCTTGTTGCGGACCTTGACGAGCCGCTCTCCGGCGAGGTCGGTTTGGCGCTGTTTGGCGCGCTGAATGAGGTCGTTGAGCTGGTTGTGGTTCAGGGTCTTGATATCGATTGCCATGGATTATTCCTGTCATTGCGTGCGGACGGATATTGTCCGGCCGGCGCATTCTGTCATTCCGGGCTGTGGAAATAAACCCGGATAATCCGGTTCAGGTTCGCCGCCCTTCATCGAATGCACATTTAGCTCGTCGAATGTCGGCGCATGGTGGATGGGAATGACGACACCCGGCGATGCTGGTGGTCGGAGCTGCGGGCATGCCGTGCCGCCTTGCCCCGGTTCCTCGAATCGCGGCTGGTTTTCAACGGCCGAAGCGCTTTTCAAAAGCCGAACAGCTGGTCAGCCGCTCCCACAAAAGTCGCGATCGCAGTCCAACTGGAGGATTGCTTGCGCGGTTTCGCATCCCCGTACTATCGTTTCGCAGTTGCATCTCGTGCAGTTGGCCCGGGCGCGGCGTTTCAGGGGGATACACCATGGGTTTGCTCGACGATCTCGAGAACGAGGCGCAGAAGCGGCGCAACGACGATGAGGAAGCGGCGGCGCGCAAGGCCGAGCGCGAGGCGGCTTATCGCACCGTGGTCGAGCCGGCGATGGTGGCGTTGTTCGCGTGGTTGCGCGAGTTCACCGCGAAGTTGAAGGAACTGCGGCCGAAAATCGGCATGCGCCACACGCTGGCGGGTTATGGCGATGTCGTCGGCTATGTCGACCACGAATTCGACTTGCGCGAAGATCGCCAGCCCTCGTCACGCGAGATCGTGCTGTCGTTCGGTTGCGTGGTGGCGCCGTCTGAGTGCCCCAGCGTGCAGGTCGAAGGCACTACGCGCGTGCGGGCGGTGGCGGCCCTGTTCCAGCGTCATCGCCTCGGTGGGCCGCTCGCGGCGCAGAAGGATGGTTCCGGCGAGATGACATCGGCCACGTTCAAGGCCAAGGGGCGCATTCCGCTCGAGGCACGCTTCCAATCCGACACGTCCAGCGGACAGTTGCGAATCACCTTCACCAACTTCGAGGATCTCGGCTCGGCAGTGAAGCTGTTTCCGCCGGAGCGGCTCGACGAGGCGTTCTACGATGAGATCGGCCGCTATCTCCTGCGCGAGCCGAATACGCTGATGCGCGAGGCTTTGCCGGATGACTTCCGCAATGCGCTGAAGGCGCGCGTGCAGGAGCAGCAGGTGCGGCGGCACTGGGAATCTCAGATCGCCGCGCGTCAAGCCGAAGAAATCGCCATGCTCAAGCGCGAATACAGCGTGACCGGAAAGTTCAGCAGGCTCGGTGATGCGATGGGCAAGTTGCGTGGGCTGGTCGGGCGCAAGGGGTGATGCCAAAGCATCGCCCGTGAACGGGCTCCTGCCTTCGTAGGAACCCGTTCACGGGCGATCCGAGACGGCGTCAATCGAACAGCGCGAGCACCTCATCGCGCGTCAGCGAACGGTTCTCGGTTTCGCCGCGGCGGCGGTACTCGTATGTGCCGGTGGCCAGGCCGCGTTCGCCAATGACGACGCGGTGCGGGATGCCGATCAATTCGGCGTCGGCAAACATCGGGCCTGGGCGCAGGCCGCGGTCATCAAGGGCGACGTCGATACCCCGCGCGGAGAGATCTTCGAGCAGGCGTTCCGCTTCCTCGCGCACACGTTCGCTGGCGGCCATGTTGATCGGGCAGATGATGACCCGCCAGGGCGCCATTGGCTCTGGCCAGAGGATGCCGGCTTCGTCATGGTTCTGCTCGATCGCAGCGGCGACGATCCGGCTGACACCGATGCCGTAGCAACCCATGTGCATGACGCGGGCCTTGCCTTGGTCGTCGAGCACGGTTGCGCCGAGCGCTTCGGCGTATTTCTGCCCTAGCTGGAACACGTGGCCGACTTCGATGCCGCGCGCAAGCGACAGCGTGCCCTTGCCATCGGGCGAGGGGTCGCCGGCGACGACCTTGCGCAGGTCGGCAACACGGGTCATGCGCGCATCGCGTTCCCAGTTCGCGCCACGCAGATGCTTGTCTTCGGCATTCGCACCGCAGACGAAGTCGGCGACGACGGCGGCCGAGCGGTCGACGATGACCGGGATCGATTCAGGCAGGCCGGCTGGACCGATGAAGCCCGGCTTGCAGCCGGTCATGCGCACGATCTCGGCTTCGTCGGCGAGCACGAACTCGCCGGGCAGCTCATCGAGGCGCGCAGCCTTTACCTCGTTGACCTCGTGGTCGCCGCGCAGGCAAAGGGCAACCAGGCCTTCGGTACCGCGCACGAGGATGGTCTTGATGCAGCGCTCCGCGGGCACGCCGAGGAAGGCGCTGATTTCGTCGATCGTGCGCTGGTTCGGTGTGTCGACGCTCTCGAGCGTCGCTGCCGGGGCAGGGCGCGCAATGGCCGGCGCGAGCGCCTCGGCCTTCTCGATGTTGGCCGCGTAGTCCGAGGCATCGGAGAACGCGATCGCGTCCTCACCGGAATCGGCCAGCACCTGGAACTCGTGCGAGGCGCTGCCGCCGATCGCGCCTGTATCGGCGTCGACAGCGCGGAAACGCAGGCCCAGGCGCGTGAAGATGCGCGCATAGGTGTCGTACATGTTGCGGTACTCGCGCTGCAGGCAGTCGAGGCCAACATGAAACGAGTAGGCGTCCTTCATCAGGAACTCGCGTGCACGCATGACGCCGAAACGCGGGCGGATCTCGTCGCGGAACTTGGTCTGGATCTGGTAGAAATTGACCGGGAGTTGCTTGTACGACTTGAGTTCCTGGCGCGCGAAGTCGGTGATGACTTCCTCGTGGGTCGGGCCATAGCAGTACTCGGCTTCCTTGCGGTCGCTGATCTTGAGCAGCTGGCCGCCGAACTTCTCCCAGCGTCCTGTTTCTTCCCACAGCTCGCGCGGCTGGATCGACGGCATCAGCAGTTCGAGCGCACCGGCGCGGTTCATTTCCTCGCGCACGACGTTCTCGACCCGCTGCAGCACGCGCAGGCCGAGCGGCGACCAGGTGTAGATGCCGGCGGCGAGCTTGCGGATCATGCCGGCGCGCAGCATCAGCTGGTGGCTGGCGATCTCGGCGTCGGCGGGGACTTCCTTGACGGTGGCGAGGTGGAAGCGAGACAGGCGCATTCGGGGGCGATCCTTTCAATGGACCGCGGATTCTAGGGATGTTTCGATCATTCCCACAACGGCGTAACCGTCCTGTGCGGACGCAGATCAAGGCGCGACGGCGAAGGCAGACTGGCCGTCTGTCGAGCCGGCGCAAGGCTGAGCTGCGCCCGCACAGGACGGCCCCAACCTCCTGATTCCCAATGACGGGGTGACATGCGCAAGGCCCGCAGCGCGCCGTGCGCGACT
>Ga0116142_10001979_pt1 | contig 23231 bp, 25 predicted proteins | sample AD_UKC033_MetaG_FD_89785 | JGI IMG/M metagenome (GOLD analysis project Ga0116142, IMG submission 89785) | Active sludge microbial communities of municipal wastewater-treating anaerobic digesters from USA - AD_UKC033_MetaG | ecosystem: Engineered > Bioreactor > Anaerobic > Digestate | place: USA... | reverse complement strand
TTGAATCGCTCTTGACCCATCGTCTGCCTCCCCATCCATGTCTGACGCGCCGTGGCACCATACCCAGTGTACCGGATTCACCGCCTGCACACAAAACGCCAGGTCGTTTTTCAACACTCTCTGTCGCTTGGCGGACTTCCCAGAGGTTGGACGCTACAATCGGGGTTTTCGTGTTGCGCAGTAGGTTCTCCCCCGGGTGGTTCTGGCTTCCGGTTTCTGGAGGCTGACTGCTGAGTGGCGGGGGGCTGGCCGCCGAAGGGTCCCGCAGGGCCGCAGGTCGTGACGGCGCGGCAGCAGCCTGCTGCTTGGCGCCGTGGACCAGCAGGGCGACAGGGACTCAAGAGCCCGGCGATGCGCCCACGCCTCGTCGCCGCCGCACGCCCGGGCGTGGGGGCGCGAACGCTATTCGACCAGGCGCAGTCCCCTGATCTTCCGGAACATCTCCTGGAAACACGCCTGCAGATCCGCACTCGATGGCGCATACATGTAGACGCCACCGCCGACGGCAGCGATCTGCTGCAGCGTGATCGTGTCAGCTTCCTCTCCGAGCCCGATGGTATAGATGGTGATGCCTGCCGCGGCAGCCCTCTCGGCTTCCGCTATGGCCTTGGTCTTGGCCGCAGCGCAGTTGCTGGTCGAACCGCGGCAGCGGTTGGCGTTGCCATCGGACATAAAGATCATTACCCTGGCCGAGGTCCAGCGCTGGCGGCCCGATGTGGTCAACTCCAGCCTGGCCTGGTAGAGACCATCCTCGCAGTTGGTGTAGCCGAGCGACTGCAGGTTGTTGATTCCCGAGGTCACGGTGCTCATTGTGCCGGTGAGCTTTACATCCAGAGTGGCGCTGGTAGAGTAGCTGACCAGGCCGACGTGGGGGTTGCTGGAACCCAATTCTGCCTGTACCAGGTTCACAAAGCCGATGGAGGCTTGCTTCAGGTCATCCATTGGCTCTGGCGGCGGCGTCCATACTCCCTTGCACGCCAGGCAGGCAGCCTGGTTGGTGTGGATGTTTGTTCCACAATAGGGATAGACGGCACTGGTCATCTTGGCGCCATCGGGCCAGTAGCAGCCGTCTTTGGACTTGTACGTGCCTTTGCAGTTGGCGCAGTTCGATGAACTCAGTCCATCGCCGGTCGACACGCTGTTGCACAAGCGGCTGTCCTTAAAGTGCGCCCGCAGGCTGTAGCCGCTGTTCGCATGGTGCAGGAAACACGAGTCGTCGTCCATACTGCCGGACCTGTCCAGTACCAGCACGACATCCAGAGGCGAGTAGCCGCCTCCTCCGCGGGCCACTGCATCCAACTTGGGAATCCCCGCGAGACGAGCAAAGAAGGTGGGCACAGTGCCCTTCACCGTCACCAGGATGCCGCTGACTCCGGTCGGCCTGGCGCCAACACCAACAGTGCCGGCGGTCTGTGAACCGAGCAGCCACTGAGCAGTGTAGGTTCTCTGCTCATTGGAGCCCAGTGGATTCTGCACCAGCACATAGTCGCTGATGACCGCGAGGATCTGCGCGTCGGTGGCGTTCTCCGACATCACCTGCATGGCCGCCAGGGAGGCGGCGTCGGTGATGGCCTGCACCTTGCGGCGCTCCACATAGCCCAGGCCAACGTCAACGGCCAGGGCCAAGAACAGGAGTAGCACCAACAGGAAGAGGGCCAGAGTGATCAGAACTGCGCCGCGTTCACCTTTGGTCCTGGACATCGCAAGCCTCCTCCAAGACAATTGCAATAATGCCGCTTAGCCAAGCTCGATCAGCTTGGTGGATACGGCGTTGAGAGTGATGCTGCGAATTCTGAAAAACGGGACAAAGAGGGGCATTTGATAAGTCACGCTGACCCGAATGGTATTGTTGGCCTGTTTGACGGGGTTGGGAACGGTCAGTTGCGCACGAGCCAGACCAGCAGTGTCGGTGACGCGGAACACGGCCGCTCGAATGAGGTCTGGGTGGTCGGCGTGGTCGCCGATGACAGCATAACGGGCACCGGCGCGCGCGGCTTCAGCGATGGTATTGTAGGAGAAAACGATCAGCGCGAACTGCATGGTGCCCAGTATCAGTAACATCAATACGGGCAGAATGAGGGCGTATTCAACCAATTCCTGACCGCGCTCGCGTCGTAGCTGAGTGAGCATTGTCTGAACCCTCAACGTATGCGAAAGGCTACTGTGTGGCTTATCCGGATAGCGGGTCGACCTACAAGGCGGCCCATAATCAACGGCAAGTCGCACCACACGGTCGCGCTCACCGGCGTACCCGAGCCGTGGCCAGGATTGGCGCTGCAGTGCAGTGGCACCGGCAGCAACTGGCCCGTCCCTTCGGCCATGGCCCTGGCGCAGATCTCGGCACTGTCCTGGCTGGCCACCCCGTAGCGTGCACCCTCACGAGCCGCGTCGATCACCGTGATGTAGGTGTAGAAAGCGCGCCCCAGGTCCACCACGATGAGCAACAACAGAATCAGAATCGGCAGGATGAAGGCGGCCTCGACCATCTCCTGACCGCGCTGATGGTGGCGTGTTCCAATAGTCATGGTCATCCCGCTCCTCGAGTCATACCGAACACCAACAAATGGCCTGACCGTTGCCGCGGACGGTGCTTCCCACCTGGCACAAATCAGATCCGTCCGATCAGTGCCCTATGTATGAGACGCTCCAGCGGGAGCAACGTTGCGCCGGCAATGCAATCGCCACTCCCATTATATCACAAATCTGTGTCAAGTGGGTAACCAAATGGTTACTTCGAGCCCTATCGTGTTGGTTGCTGCGAGGAGGTCGATGTTGTCTGGCAACCGGGCGCCGCATGGGGCGGGAGGGACTCGAACCCTCATGGATTGGGTTCCAGCGGATTTTAAGTCCGCAGCGTCTGCCATTTCGCCACCGCCCCCAACTATGCAAAGGGCTGATAGCGAGTTGCGCTATCAGCCGCTTTACAGAGGCGACGGCCGGAATTGAACCGGCGATCGGGATTTTGCAGACCCCTGCCTTAACCACTTGGCTACGTCGCCCAGCCCCAAGCCAACGGCCCGACTCGCGATAGCATAGTCAGGGTTGAGATGCGAATGGAGCGGAAGACGGGATTCGAACCCGCGACCCTCTCCTTGGCAAGGAGATGCTCTACCGCTGAGCCACTTCCGCGCGAGTGCCGAGGCCCAGAATTGAACTGGGGACACCTTCATTTTCAGTGAAGTGCTCTACCATCTGAGCTACCTCGGCAGTGCACAGCCAAACGCAGGAGCGATTCTATATGATATTGCCCTGCTTGTCAAAACAGAACAACGCCCTCTGCTCGGGCTGTGGCTCTCAGTGCCCGGCGGGATGCTCGAGAGAATGCCCGAGCTGATCCATCTTGGCCGCGTGCAACGTTGCGGCCAGCTGGGCCTGGGCCTTCTCCAGCACCACGTGCACCGGGCAGGTGGGCGAGTTGCCACAGGCGTCGCGAATGTCCAGGCAGCGATTGAGCGCGAGCGGCCCCTGGAGGGCCTCGATGACCTGGAGCAGCGAGATCTCAGAGGCGGGCCGCGCCAGGCAGAAGCCTCCCTTGGCACCGCGGTGCGACCGAACGATGCCCGCTTTGGTCAGGTCCTGAAAGATCTTGGCCAGGTAGGTCTCGGGTATGCCCCGCTCCCTGGCAATGTCGTGCAGCAAAGTCACCTTCTCATAGGGCTGCGCGGCAAGGTAGAGGACTCCCTGTATGCCGTAATCGGTCCCTCGGGTCAGTTTCAACGTGTCAGCCCCCTCGTGAGTTGATTCGCTGTTCATATGATAGTCAAGTTCCTCAGACAAGACAAGCGGACAGAAGTATCGGGTCAGCCACAACGGCGGCACTCCACAGCGATAATTGCTACTTGACGAAAATCGTGACTTGATGTATAATATGCTACGAAAACCAGGAGTCAAGACAGGTGAACCTAACGATTGATGCTACTGATCGCCAAATCATTGCTTTGCTGCAGGCTGATGGCCGGGCCTCGAACGTGGATATCGCCCGTGCCGTGGGAGTCACGGAGGGAACCGTTCGCAAACGCGTCGAGCGCCTGCTGAGCGAGGGCATCATCCGTGTGGTGGCAGTGCCGAACGTAGACAAGCTCGGCCTTGAGGTCGAGACGGTGATCATGCTGAAGGTAGACCTGGGGCAGGCGACACGCGCGGGTGATGCTCTGGCGGTCATGCCTGAGGTGCGCAGCGTCCGCTACACCACCGGTGAGTACGACATTATCATAGAGGTAGCGGTGCCCTCAGACGACGAACTGCTGGCCTTCCTCACCGACCGGGTTGCTTCTGTCGCCGGCATCAGGTCCACGGCAACTTACCACGTACTCAAGAACATTAAGCAGAGCTGCGACTGGCCCCTGCCAAAAGAAGGCCCGCCGCTGATTCTCATCGTCGACGACGATCCTGATTTTGTCGAGATCAGCCGGCTAATCCTGGAAGGTGCGGGATACCGGGTCACGTCGGCGGCCAACGGGGACGAGGGCCTGGTAGCCATGCGCCGGCAGCAGCCTGACCTGGTGATCCTGGACGTGATGATGAGCGGCGTGCTGGATGGCGTGAATGCCAGCCAAAAGATGAAATCCGAACATGGACTGCGCCGCACGCCCATCCTGATGATCTCCTCGATCACCAGTTCGGAGTATGCCGGCATGTTCCCCACGGATGAGTTCGTGCCGGTCGACAACTTTATGTCCAAGCCGGTGAGCGCCGAGCGTCTACTGGCCGAGGTTCACCGGTTGCTTGCCTAGCGGCTCACGAGAGCCAACGGAGGGAGGTGGCTGATGAAGCGGGTATTCGTGGTTGATGATGACCCGGACTTTGTTGAGATCACCCGCACCATTCTGGAGGCGAACGGCTACCAGGTCCACACCGCCTCCAACGGTGCCCAGGCGCTTGTCGCAATGCGCGAGGCTGAGCCGGACCTAGTGCTGCTGGACGTGATGATGTCGAGTGTGCTCGATGGCGTGAACCTCAGCCACGCTATGCACGCCGACCCGCTTCTGCGAAAAGTGCCCATTGTTATGATCTCCTCTATCGCGGAAAGCCCATCGGCCGGCCTGTTTCCAACCGACGAGTACATCCCCATCGATGCCTGGATTACCAAGCCAGTCCAGCCGGGTGACTTGCTCAAGAAGGTTGCTTCATTGCTGGGGAAGTAGGAGCATAATCATGCCCTCAACAGGGAAGGTCCTCGTAGTCGACGACGACCCGGATTTTGTCGAGTACACCCGGATTGTGCTCGAATCGCAGGGCTATCAGGTGCGCACCGCGTCGACGGTCGACCAGGCGTTGGAACTGATGCGTCAGGAGAGGCCGGACGTCGCCCTGCTGGATGTGATGATGTCCTACGTCCTCGATGGCATCAACCTGACGCGCCAGATGCGCGATGACCCCGACCTGCGAGATATCCCCGTCATCATGATCTCGGCGATTGTGAGCAAGGAGGAAGCAGGAGCGTTTCCCACAGACTCGGATCTCGTCGTTCACCATTTTATGACCAAACCCGTTGACCCTGGTGACCTGATCAGGCAAGTCGACGAGCTGGTGCGCAGCGGTCACACGCACGCAACGCAGGAGGAGGGAAGATGAGCAACCAAGTTCGCGATCCAGCCAAGCGCTCGATGCTGCTCACGGCCCTGTACATTGCTCAGGAGCAGTACGGGTACTTGACGCCAGAGGCCCTGGAGAGGGTGGCTGACAGACTCGGTTTGCCGGTTAGCGAGGTCTACTCCGCGGCCAGCTTTTACAGCCTCTATCGCACCCAGAAAACCGGCCGCTATCTGCTTCAGGTGTGCGATGGCCTGTCCTGCCACCTGGTGGGCGGTGCCGAGACGCTGGTCGATTACCTGTCAAAACGCCTGGGCATCAAGCCCGGCGAGACGACTTTAGACGGCCAGTTCACTCTGGAGACGGTGCAGTGCCTGGCCTCGTGCGGAACTTCGCCGGCCATCCGCGTGAACGACGCGTTGTACGAGAACATGACGCTGGAGAAGGTCGACGAGCTGTTGGAAACGCTGAGGGGGTATCATGCCTGAGAAGATCCTCACGCGCAACTTTGGTTTGCCTCGCTCCGAGAGCATCGATGTGTACCTGGCGAATGGCGGCTATCAGGCCCTGAACAAAGCACTGGACCAGTACTCGCCCGAGCAATTGATCGAGCTGGTCACTGCCTCCGGTCTCAGGGGCAGGGGCGGCGCTGGTTTTCCGGCGGGCAAGAAGTGGGGCTTTATGCCGAAGGAGCCAGGAGCGGAAAAGTACGTCTGCGTCAACACCGACGAGGGTGAGCCGGGCACCTTCAAGGATCGCGAACTGGTGGAAAAGGATCCACACCAGATTATCGAAGGGGTCATCCTGGCCAGCTATGCCGTTGGCGCCAGGCGCGCCTTTGTGTACATTCGTGGCGAGTTCTTCCTGGGCGTCAAGCGCTGGATCAAAGCCATCGATGATGCCTATGCCAAGGGGTTCCTTGGCCAGAACATCCTGGGCAGCCGCTTCTCGCTCGACCTCTCCGTCCACCGTGGGGCTGGAGCCTATATCTGCGGCGAGGAGACAGCCCTTATCGAGTCGCTGGAAGGCAAGAGGGGTGAGCCGCGGAAAAAGCCTCCCTATCCGGCCAGCATCGGTCTGTGGGGCAAACCAACACTGGTGCACAACGTAGAGACGCTGGCCAACATTCCGCACATCGTGAACCGCGGCGCGGCCTGGTTTGCGGGGACAGGCACGCCGAAGAGCTCGGGCACCAAGATCTTTTGCGTGAGCGGACACGTTAGGAACCGCGGTGTGTTTGAGTTGCCCCTTGGCGTTACGCTCCGTGAGATCATCGAGGAGCATGCTGGAGGAATGATCTCGGGCAGAGCTCTGAAGGCAGTCATCCCCGGCGGCGCCTCTACTCCGATGCTTACCGCTGCTCAGATCGGCACTCCGATGGCTTTCGAGACGCTGGAAGCGGCTGGCACCATGCTGGGCACCGGGGCGGTGGTGGTGATGGACGAAGGGACCTGCATGGTCGATGTGGCCAGACGGCTGATGCGCTTCTTTGCCCACGAGTCGTGCGGCCGCTGCGTTCCCTGCCGGGTGGGCACACGCAGGATGCTGGAGATACTGGAGCGCCTTGAGACAGGGCGTGGCAAGCCGGGGGACGTGGAGCGGCTGCGCGAGCTGGCCAACAGCATACGCGGGCTGACCTTCTGCCCTATGGGTGACGCGGCGACAAACCCCGTGCTCAGCGGTCTCCAGCTCTTTCCTGATGAGTACGAGTATCATGTCACCCACAAGCGCTGTGCCGTCGCTGCATAGCATCGGCACTGGTTGAAAGCCAGTCAATAGATAGCTACCTCTGGGAGGCTAGGATGGCCAAGATACTGGTGGTCGACGACGATCCGGATTTCGTGGAAGCGATGCGTTTGACTCTGGAGCGGAATGGGTACACGGTGGTGAGCGCGGCCGACGGCGACGAGGGGTTGGTCAAGGTGCGCAGCGAACGGCCGGACCTGGTGATTCTGGATGTCATCATGTCCTCCGTACTCGACGGCCTGAACATGAGCCGGCGCATGTCGGAGAGCGCGGAGCACAAGAGAATCCCCATTCTCATGGTGACGTCAATCGCCAATACCGACTATGCCGCTCTGTTCCCAACGGACGAGTATGTCAACATTGATGGTTTCCTGTCCAAACCGGTGCCGCCGGACGTACTCATCCAGCGCGTGTCGGAACTCCTGACCAAATAGCCAGCGGGGCAGGATGCTCGGAGCAACGTGTGATTTGTCTCCCAACCACGGTTGGCATATGATGGAACGCCGGGCGGGAGACAGGCAGGCTCGCCCGTGGACTCTGGGCCGCAAGCAGGAGGGTGGCATATGGCAGGCAAGATCAAAGCGGGTGGAATCATTCGCAACGAACGACTGGCCAAGATCGGCATCATGGCTGCACCGGACAGGCCGGGCCTGGCGTTTGAGGTGCTGCAGGCGCTCGCGGCAGTTCCTATCAACACGCAGTTCATCGTGCAGTGTGCCGACCTGCATCAAAACAGCCACATTGTGCTCTGCGTGAGTGAAGATGAAGCGCCCGCTGCGCTCGCGGCGCTCGAACCGATCCGTGCTACAGTCAAACCAGAGGATATCGTTCACCAGGAAGGGGCGGCGGTGATCTCGGTGTTCGGGCCCGATTTTCGCGAGAGGCCCTCGATCGCCGCTTCGGTGTTTGGCGCCATGGCCAGGGCGCAGATCAACATCATGGCCATCAGTACGTCCATCTCCACCGTCTCCTGTCTGATTGAAGGACAGCGTGTGGACGACGCGGTCATCGCTCTGAGGGAGTACTTCGACCTGCCGTGAGCAACGCGGCTGGCTAAAGTACTCTGGTCGGTCCAAAGAGAGGTCGAGTGAGCGATCAGTTAACACTGTCGTTGCATCACCGCTTCAAGGAACACACCGACCAGCTCATCGAGTTGCGCTGGATCGCCATAGCTCTGGCTCTGGTAGTTACCTGGCTCGGAGACGCGGTTTTTGGCACCCTGCCAGTGGCCGAGCTGATTCTCCTGTGCGCGGCCGAGGCCGCCGTCAATGGTCTGGCGCACCTCTATTCGCGGCGGGTGGAGTTGCTGAATGACGCTGACCTCGAGCGCCGCTACTCCCGCTTTGCGCAGCTTCAGCTCAACGTTGACATTGTCTTCTTTACCCTTTTCCTCCATCTCACCGGAGGCATTGAGAACCCCTTCTACATCTTTTACTTTGTGTATGTGACGGCCGCGGCAGTCGTTCTGCCGGGAGGATTCAGCTATTGGTGCGCCGCTCTGTGTACCGCGCTCTACAGCCTGCTGGTCTACCTCGAGTACGCGCACCGAATCCCTCACATTCACCTGGTGAACTTTGTATCGCCAGAGCGGTATCAAAGAGGCCTCTTCCTGGCTGTGGTTCTGCCCTCGCTCGGGGCCACTCTGGTCACCTGCGCCTACCTGGCCTCGTCCATTGCCCGAACCCTGCGCCGGCGCGAACAGGAGCTGCTGGATTCGAACAGCTCGTGCGAGCTGCGGGCGGGCGAGCTAACGCGTCTCAACGCACGGCTGGCCGACGTGGACAAGGCGAGGTCCCAGTTCATTCGCCTGGTGACGCACGAGCTGCGTGCTCCGGTAGCAGCCATTCAGAGCTATTTGCGGCTCATCCTCGATGGTTACGTGCCGGCCGAAAAGCAGCGCGAGATTATCGAGAAATCCGAGCGGCGGGCGCTGGAGCAACTGGCGCTGATCGGCGACCTACTGGATCTGGCCAGGCTGCAAGATAAGCGCGGCGAAGAGGAACCCGTGCCCGTGGATGTCGGCCCGGTTCTGATGGGTGTGGCCGACCTGATGCGCGCCCGTGCGGAGGACAAGGACCTGCTGTTCAGCGTGGAGGTGGAGCCGGGCTTGCCACCGGTGAAGGCGATGCCCGAGCACATCAAGCGCCTGTGGACCAACCTGATCAGCAACGCCATCAAGTACACCGAACCGGGCGGCATCGTGGTGGTGACGCTGGCCCAGAACCCGAACTATATCGTGGGAACGGTGCGCGACACTGGCATCGGCATGACGCCGGAGCAGATGACGCATCTCTATGAAGAGTTCTACCGTACCGAAGAGGCCAAGACAATGGAGAGGCAGGGGACGGGACTGGGCCTCTCCATCGCCAAGCGCATCGTGGATAGCTATGGCGGCCGGCTGTGGGTAGAATCCGAACTGGGCAAGGGCAGCAGATTTAGTTTTGCCCTGCCCAAGATGGGCTAGGGAGGAGCGGAGGACGCCGGCCTGCCCCCGTGGCTAGAGCGAACCCATCAGTCGCTGCAGGGTCAACCCCTTGGCTTCACGTAGCATCTTGTTGATTGCCCCGGCCAGAGCCTTCATTACGGCAAAACCCAGGTGACGGTCTGTTTCGAGCAGCTGGTTCAGCTCGGCTCCGTTGATCGCGATCAGCCGCACGTCCGTAAGGCAGAGCCCGGAGGCAGTCATGCGATTGGGTCTGACCAGTGTCGACCAGCCAAAAAAGTCGCCAGGCTGGTCAAGCAGGATCCGGGCATCCTGACAATACTCAGGCTGGGGGCAGATCACGTACTGCAGGCTCACCTGACCGGCGAGCAGTATGTAGAAAGTGGTCGCCTCGTCCTCTTCACTGAACAGCAGTGTATCCTTGGCATAGCTGACCTCGAGCGACAGGGGAAGAATACGTTCCAGCTCTGCGTCGGTCAAGAGCGAGAACGCCTCGCACAGGCGCAGAGTTGCGATGGAAATCATCAGTTATCCTTTCTCCCTGGTGCGGTCAACCGGGTCTAGGCGCCGGCGGTCTGTTCCCAGGCCGGCACGCGGTCGTAGGTGGTCTTGCCGGCGGCTGAAGCATAGCCAATCTCCCAGTAGGGTACCCAGGCAAGGGCGGCCAGTTCGACTACTACACTGCCTCTGCTGGGCCGGATCGGGTACACCTCGACCTTGTCGGCAAGACTCGTCCAGCGGCGCCCAATGGCCTCGGCCTCGGACTGCATTTCCTGCCGCATGCTGTCGACCTCTTGCTGCTGGCGCTTGATTTCTGCCTCGGACCGCTGTATGTCGGAGGCGGCCTTGGTGGTAAGGCGGCGTTTGGTGGCGGCCTTGGAGATGACGGCCGAGCTTTTTCGCCGACCGAACAGACCCAGCATGCCAACGACGGATTCGCCGGCAGATAGCAGCTCCTCGCGCTTGCGGGCCTCGTACTGTGCCCGGTCTCCTGCCAGGCCGGCCTGCTGTTTGCTGAGTTTGGTTTCCAGTCGCCCCAGCTTGGCCTCGTACTTGAGCCGCATCTTCTCGACTTCGGCATCGCGGCGCTCCCGGGCAACCTGCTGGGCCCTGGCCGCAAAGTCGCGTTCCGACTCGCCTGGCTCTGAATACAGGTCGAGCGCAGACACGTATCTCAGGTTGAGGACCTCTTCGCGGTAGAGATAGTCGCTCCAGTCTTTCGCCGCTGCCTTGATCTCGGCGCTGGTGTTCAGTTGCGCGGGCACGGGGCCAAAGAGGGCGTTCTCTTCGGGCTGCGACGACAGGTCGCGCGAGTCAATGATCAGCGGCGTCGAGTCCTTCCAGCGCACGATTGCGCCGACCGCTTCGCCACCGACAAGGCAGCCGACGTGCTTGCTCTCATCGACGCGCCTGGTTCGGTCGGTGAATCGCACCTGGCCCTGAGTGATGAGCTGCGCCTCGTACACCAGGCGGCTCTCGGTAGCGCTGATGCGCCGGCCCTGCTCCTTCTCCAGCCGGGCTACCGCCCCGCTGGGGCTGATCCGCGCGGGAACGAACACCTGCGGCAGATCCGGAGGCAGGCCCGGTACAGTCCGGCTGTAGTCGGCAGGTCCGGTGCTGGCCTGAATCGATGCCGCGGCCTGTAGGGCGCCTGCGCTCGCACCGGCCGCGGCCGGTGCGCCTCCCCGCTTGGCGGCCATCAGATCACGCACCTGCGGCCGGGTCAGGGGGCCTCGCAGATAGCTCATTGCCCAACGAGTCTGGAAGATGACATCCCTCTCCTGGTGCACGTTGTGCAGCAGGAAATTGCGGGAGGTCAGTGCGCTGATGCTTCGGTCAAGCTCACCGCGGTCAACGGCCGCCCCGACCGTCGCCGAGGCTGACTGCAGCCCATCGAGCAATCGTGCCTTGTCCTGGTCGGTCTGCAGTTTGCCAATGAACCAGGTGCCGGCATTGCTCAAGCCCTTGTAATCAATGTCGACAGGGTTCTGTGTGGTAAGCACAACACCCAGTCCGAACGCTCTGGCCTGCTTGAGCAGGGTGAGCAGCGGGGTCTTGGAGGGCGGGTTGGCCACAGGCGGGAAAAAGCCGAACAGTTCGTCAAAGTACACCAGCGCTCTCAGGCTGGTGGTGCCTGATTGCTGCCTGACCCAGGTAACGATTTCCTGTAGCAGCAGTGTGACAAAGAACATACGCTCGGCGTCGCCGAGATGGGCGATGTAGAAAATCGTGTGGCGTGGTTTGCCCTCCGCCGTGTACAAAAAAGCCCCGACATCCAGCGGCTCCCCCTGCACCCAGGCCGCAAAGCCCGGCGCCGCGATAATGTTGTTCAGGGCCATCGCCAGGCCAAAGCGGTCCTTCTGGGGATAAAAGCTGTCGACGTCAAAGACGCCGAGCTGCTTGATGGGAGGATTCTGCACGGACAGAATGAGCTTGGCCAGGTCAAGGTCCTGACCCTGGCTCCAGTAGTACTCAAATATGTTGGAGAGCAGGATGTGCTCGCGGCTGCGCAGCGGGTCGGCGTCAATCTTCACCAGGCCCAACAGCGCACTTACTGTTCCCTGGATCTGTTCGCGCAGCAGCTCGGTGTTCTCCTGCCAATTGAGCTCTGGCGCCTTCAGTGATGCGAGGATGGACACCTGTCGACCGGCATCGGACCCGGGAGTGTAGATGTTGATGTCGACGCTGTCCTTCAAAGCCCTGATTCGCTCCGGACCTTGCCCCCAGTCGGCGAGGCCCTTCCTCCAGGTGTCGGCGATATACACGGCATAGTCGTCGACGGACATGCCCTTTCGGCTGGCGTCATCGACATTGACCCACGGCTTGAAATCCGACGGAAGCAGATCGGGGAAGGTGAGCAGCAGGTTGGTGATGTCGCCCTTGGGGTCGATCATGATGGAGGGCACTCCGTCGAGCGCGGCCTCCTCCAGCAAGTCGATGCACAGGCCGGTCTTGCCTGAGCCGGTCATACCAACGCATACAGCGTGCGTGGTCAGGTCGCGAGCATCGTACATAATGAGGTTGTCGAGCCTCTTGGCCGCCTTGAGGTCGTACTCCTGGCCAAGATAGAAGGTTCCGAGCTTTTCGATCAGTTGCATCTCTATGCCTCCGTTGCGGCGGATCATCAGAACTGGTGGCCCGGTTGGGCCCGCGGCCATTATAGCGCAAGGCTTGGCACGATTCCAAGCTCCAGGTGGGCCAGCGGAGCTTGCCACGCTCGCCCTGGTCGAGGCCGATTTGACCAAACAAGAGGCAGAGGTATACTGGGTATGGCTTCTCCGCATAGCACGAATAGACAGGAGGTTATAGAGTATGGCAAGGATCATCGACGTTGAGGGGATCGGGCCAGTCTACAAAGCCGCTCTGAAGGAAAAGGCCGGGATCACGACGACCGAAGCCTTTCTCGAAGCTGCCAAGACTCCCAAGGCGCGTGAGGCATTGGCGGCCAAGACAGGGATCAGCCCCAAGCTGATCCTCGAGTGGGCCAACCTGTCGGATCTCTTCCGCATCAAGGGCGTCGGCTCTGAGTATTCAGACCTGCTCGAAGAGGCAGGGGTGGATACGGTGGTCGAGCTGGCAAACCGCAACCCCGAGAGTCTCTTCAAGATGATGAGTGACACCAACAACCAAAAGGCGCTCGTGCGCCGGCTGCCCACCGTGAATCAGGTCAAGGACTGGGTTGCTCAGGCCAAAAAGCTCCCGCGCGTCCTGACCTACTAAGAGCAACGCGGCAACAAGATCGATCCCAAGGAGGAAGTAATGCCCGGTATTCTGGAAAGCCTGTTTGGCAAGAAGAAGGAAACCAAGGTCGAACAGCCGACCAACAAGGTCTCTGAAGAAGCCGCGCGTGCCCGACGCGAGCAACTGGAGAAGGAGCGGCTGGCAGCCGAGGAAGCACGGAAGAAAGCGGAAGAGTCCGAGAAGCAGCGCCTCGCCGCCATCGAGGCCCAGAAGGCAGCCGCCGCCAAGGCAGAGGCTGACCTGGAGGCAGCTACTTCGCAGGAAGCGGTCGAGGCCAGGGAAAGGGCCGCCGCGGCGGCAGCCAAGCATGAGTACGTCGTCAAGTCCGGCGATTCGCTGTCCAAGATCGCGAAAGAACTCTACGGTGACGCCAAGCGATGGCCTGAGATCTATGAGGCCAACAAGGCGCTGATTGGCGACAATCCCAATCTGATTCACCCGGGGCAAAAGCTCGTTATCCCGTAATCCTTCTGCTCGAGAAAGCTCAGTAGCATAGCAGAGGCCCGATACCTCCACGAGGTATCGGGCCATGTTCTGATTCAGTTCTGAGTGCGCGGTGCGCCGATTCCACTGGAGGTCAAGTGCGAGCTCTGCTGTATGACGGCCAGCTCCGTCTGGCAAACGATCATCCCCAACCAAGGCTTATCCCCGGCGAAGCCGTGATTCGGGTGCGCCTGGCAGGCATCTGCAACACGGACGTTGAAATCACCCGCGGCTACATGGGATTTCAGGGAGTGCTGGGGCACGAGTTCGTTGGTATCGTGGAAGAGGCAGGTGATTCGCGGTGGGTTGGCCAGCGCGTGGTAGGCGAGATCAACTGCTACTGTGGCACCTGCCCGACGTGCCGCGCGGGAGACGTGAGCCACTGTCCGCAACGCACGACGCTCGGTATCGGCGGGCGGGACGGAGCGATGGCCGATTACTGCCTCTTGCCGGAGGTGAACCTGCACGCCGTGCCCGAGCAGGTGCCAGACGAGGAGGCGGTGTTCGCCGAGCCCCTGGCCGCCGCCCTGGAGATCCTCGAGCAGGTGCACATCAAGCCTACGCAGCGCGTGGCGGTGCTGGGGGACGGCAAGCTGGGGCTTCTCGTGGCACAGGTCATGCGACTGACCGGCTGCGACCTGGTTGTGGTTGGCCGGCATGCCGACAAGCTGGCGATCCTCGAGCACCAGGGGATCGCCACGACTATGGAGTCTGGCGCCAGCGAGCTCAGGAGCGATGTGGTTATTGACTGCACCGGGCAGCCGGATGGCTTTGCCACGGGCAGAGCCATGGTTCGCCCCAGAGGTACCTATGTCCTCAAGAGCACGTTCCACGGAGTGAATCAGGTCAATCTCACTTCGCTGGTGGTCGATGAGGTGAGCCTGGTCGGGTCGCGCTGCGGCCCCTTTGAGCCGGCGTTGCGTCTTCTCGCTCTGAGGCTGATCGACGTCACGAGTCTGGTGGCCGGCATCTACCCACTGGACCAGGCTGTGACGGCATTCGCGCATGCGCGAACGCGCGGGGCGCTGAAGGTACTCATTCGTCCGTGAGCCACATTCGGGTTAGCCGGGCCCGGCTGCATTCGCCAGGCGGCTGCTGAGCGGGTGCCGCTAGCGCTGGCCCATAACTGGCTGCGCTCTGCCGAGATTGGAGTCCCAAACGATGACATATGATCAGCGTGCGCGCCTGCGGGTGGCAGTGATTGGCCCGACAGACATCGCAGTGACATCGCGGGCAGCAGGGCTTGACCCCGACCTCTGCCGGCAGGCCGCCGGCCTTGCCGGAACGGAGCTGGCCCGGCGCGGCTGCACGATGGTGCTCGTACCCGACCGTGGTGTGGCCCTGGTGGCTGCCGAGGCCTACCGCCGGGCGGGGGGACCGCACCTGGTGGGCATTGTCCCCCGCGGCGGAACCTCGACGCAACAGGCGACCTCGTGCTGCGAGGAACACCGGTCGTTGTGCGACGAGGTGATTGAGGACCTGACCTGGTCTGAGCAGCATGAGCGGATTTGCCAGTTGGCCGATGTGATGCTCTGCATCGGGCTGAGCTGCGGCACCATTGCGGAGGTGGCCTGGACCAAGTGGACCGGCCAGCATCCAGTTATTGTCGTCAGGTCGCTGGTTAGCGGAATACCGCCTGAGGTGCTGGCCGAAATCGACGTTCGCTGGGTAGAGGATCTGGGTGAGGCCCTGAGCGAGATCGATGCTCTGGCCGACAGGCCCTGCTAGTTGGACAGGCTCCGGGCGGTCGGCTATAATGGCAGCGTCATGGGTGTGCTCTACCTGGTGGCGACGCCGATTGGCAATCTAGAAGACATCACGCTGCGCGCACTGCGAATTCTGCGCGAGTCGTCCCTCATCGCAGCAGAGGACACTCGGACCACAGCCAAGCTCCTCTCGCGCTATGACATCCACACGCCGATGATCAGCTACTTTGAGCACAATGAGGTTGTGCGCCAGGGGGAGATACTGCGCGCCCTCGAATCGGGCGATGTGGCACTGGTTTCCGAGGCGGGGATGCCGGCCATCTCGGACCCGGGTTTCCGTCTGGTGCAGGCAGTGACTCAGGCCGGGCTTCCGGTGACTGTCGTTCCTGGAGCGTCAGCGCTGCTGTCAGCTCTGGCGGTTTCGGGGCTGCCGACGGACAGTTTTGTGTTTCTGGGCTTTTTGCCACGCAAACGTGCTGCGCGGATCACACTGCTCTCCGAGGTTCGGTCGGAGAGGAGAACGCTCGTGGCCTATGAGGCACCCCATCGGCTGGTTGAGACACTCGAAGACGTCGTAGCCACGCTGGGCGATCGCCAGGTGGCTGTGGCGGCTGAACTGACCAAACTGTTCGAAGAGGTCCAGCGAGGTAGCGTGAGTGAGTGCCTGGCGCACTTGCGCGAGAAACCGCCACGCGGAGAGTACACGCTGGTGATCGAAGGTGCGGTTGATGCGCCGGTGACACTCTGGTCAGAGGAGGAAGTGTCTGAGGCGCTCGCCGCCCTGATTCAGGCTGGCTGGAGCCGACGTGACGCAGCAGCAGAAATCAGCGCGTCGAGTGGATGGGCGAGGCGAGCCGTCTATCGGCTGGCGGCTGGCCATCCGGACCCAAATATGGGAGATACAAAGTAGTTACAATGGGATCGCTACTCAGTGGTGGCCTTGACCGTCGACTGTCCGTCGGAGGGTCATATGCCTGACCTCGATTCCCCTGCAACCTATGCGGCGCATGACCTCAGAGGGATGCTGGCGCACATCACCGGATTGCCGGAGCAGTGCGAGCGGGCCTGGCTGGAATCCGCGGGGATCAGCTTTCCTGAGGCGTTCCGGAAGGTCACCGGCGTTCTGATTCTGGGGCTGGGGGGATCCGCGATCGGTGGTGACCTGTTGCGTTGCCTGATCGCGGATGAATGTCCGGTTCCGGTCGTGCTGCACCGGGATTATGGGTTGCCTGGCTGGGTGAGCGAACGGACTCTGGTACTCGCCTGCAGCTATTCTGGCAACACCGAGGAGACGCTGAGCGCCTTTGGCGCCGCGGCCAATGCTGGCGCCAGGCTATTCGCTATGACGACCGGTGGGCGGCTGTTGCAGCGAGCCAGGGAACTGGGCGCGGTCTGCTACTGCTACCACTATGAGGCGCAGCCCAGGGCAGCCCTGGGCTATTCGCTGATGACCCTGCTGCGCGTGATGGACAGGCTGGGCTTGGTGCGGGACAAATCGGGCGAGGTGGCCGAGGCGGTGACCGTCATGCGTTCGTGGCTCACCGAGATCGGTCCTGAGGTGGCAGTGACCAATAATGCTGCCAAGGCACTGGCCACGCGTCTTTACCGACGGCTGCCGGTGATCTATGGCGCGGAGCACTTGGCTGAGGTAGCCCGGCGATGGAAGGGGCAGTTCAACGAAAACAGCAAGTCGTGGGCGGTCTTTGATGTGGCTCCAGAGCTGGCGCACAACACGATTGCGGGATATCAGAGCCCGGCGCGGCTGGCTCCTCTGGCTCACACGGTGGTGTTGACGGCGCCTTCGCTTCATCCACGGGTGCAGGCGCGGCTGCAGTTCGCCAGGGAATTGCTCTCGTCGCGGGGCTTTGCCAGCGAGGCCGTGGAGGGCAGAGGGCAGAGCAGGCTGGCTCAGGCTCTGTCACTGGTCCTGTTTGGCGACCTGGTCAGCTACTATCTGAGTCTGTTGTATGGTGTGGATCCGTGGGAAATCGCCAACATCGATGCGATGAAGCGCCGCATGGGCGCGGCGTGAACGGTTGAAACCAACCACTGGCCAAGGAGGGATGATGGATTCGGGAATGGTGAGCAAGATCGAGAAGGCGAGGCGCTACGCCGAAGAGAAGGATCGCGTCAAGTTCTGCACCTTTGAGGTCAAGTTCCGCGGTGGGCACAGCGACCACGTTGTCAAGTATGATAAGGGCGTCTGGCAGTGCGACTGCCACTTCTTTTCGCAGCGGCAGGTGTGCAGCCACACTATGGCTCTGGAGCGCATTCTGGATGGCATGCTTTTTGAGGAAGTGGCCGACAATCCGGATCCCGCGTGAGCAGCGGGCCGGGAAAGCGCTATCCGTTGTTGTTGGGAAGGTGAGCAGAGGATGAGAATCGGCATCATCGGCGCAGGCATCACGGGCCTGACCGCCGCCTACGAACTGAGCAAAGCAGGGCACCAGGTGACGGTGCTGGAGAGCACGGAGCGTGCGGGAGGACTGGCGCGAACCTTCAGCGACGAACGCTGGGAGTGGCCGTTGGAGATCTTTTACCACCATGCCTTCACCTCGGACCAGGCGCTGCTGGACCTGAACCGCGAACTGGGCATCGCGGACAAGATGGTCTTTCCCCTGCCAGTGACGGCCATCTGGCAGAATGGCACAATGAACGCCTTTGACAGCCCGCTGGCAGTGCTGCAGTACCCCTACCTGTCCTTTGTGGACAAGATGCGAGTGGGGTTGACCACACTCTATTTGCGGCTCACTCGAAACTGGCACGCGCTGGAGGGCATCACCGCCGAGGAGTGGCTCTTGCGCTATATCGGCCCCCACGCCTACCATGCCCTGTGGGAACCACTGCTGGCCAACAAGATGACCCGCTACTACAAAGAGGTCAACATGGCCTGGTTCTGGGCACGCATTCACAAGCGCAGCCAGCGGCTGGGCTACTATCAGGGCAGCTACCAGGTGCTGATCGATGCCCTGGTCTCACGCTCGCAGGCGCTGGGGGCGCAGATTCTGTACCGTCAGCCAGTGGAAGCTATCGCGGGGATCGACGGGGGAGTGTCGGTTAGCACGGCTTCTCAGTCAACGACCTTTGACGCGGTGGTGGCGACAGTCTCACCGAGAGCCATGCTCCAGCTCACCCCGCGGCTGCCGCCTGACTATGCTCAGAGCCTGCGCGGGTTGCGAAACCTCGGCGCGCTCACCCTGATTCTGGCGGTGGAGCGCCAGGTGACCGACAAGTTCTACTGGGTGAACCTGCCTCAAGGCCAGTTCCCTTTCCTGGCCTTTGTCGAGCACACCAACTATCAGTCGCCGGACCACTATGGCGGCGACCACATCGTCTACCTGGGCGACTACCCGGCACCGGACGAGCCCCATTGGAGTGCCAGCAAGGAGCAGTTGTTGGAGGAATTCCTGCCGCACCTAGTCAAGTTCAATCCGCGCTTTGACCCTTCGTGGATTCGCCGGAGCTGGCTGTTCCGCGAAGAGTATGCGCAGCCGGTGCCGCCAGTGAATCACAGTCAGCACATTCCCGCCGTGAAAACACCCATCGCTGGCCTGTATCTGGCCAGCATGAGCCAGGTCTATCCGTGGGATCGCGGCACGAACTATTCCGTTGAAATGGGCCAGAAAGTGGCTCAAATGCTAATGGCCAATCAGGTGAAAGCATGAACGAAATCTGCGTTATTGGTGTGGGGTACGTAGGTCTGGTGACCGGTGCGTGTCTGGCCGACCTGGGCAATCGGGTGGTGTGCCTGGATGTGGCCCGTGACAAGATCGAGGGGCTGAAGAAGGGCCTGCTGCCCATCTACGAGCCGGGGCTGGAAGAGATCGTGCGCCGCAACTATGAAGCCGAGCGCCTGATCTTTACCACGGACTATGACGAGGGGCTGCGGCATGCCGAGTTTGTGTTCGTGGCGGTAGGCACGCCATCCGGGCCTGACGGCGAGGCGGATCTGTCCTACCTTCGTTCGGCGGTGGTGGATATCGCCAAGCGCCTCACGCGGCCTCTGATCATCGTCAACAAGAGCACTGTCCCTATCGGCACTGGCGACCTGGTTGCCGACATCATCCGCGAGGAGCGGGCAGACGCTGCCCCGTTTGTGGTAGTCTCCAACCCCGAGTTCCTGCGCGAAGGGTCTGCGGTGTACGACTTTATGAATCCGGACCGGATCGTGCTTGGCTCTACTGATCGCCCGGCGGCCTGGAAGGTGGCCGAAGTCTATGCGCCGCTTTCGGCACCGATCATCGTCACGGATCTGCGCACCGCCGAGATGATCAAGTATGCATCGAATGCCTTCCTGGCCACCAAGATCTCCTTTGTCAACGAAATGGCCAACATCTGCGAGGCTGTAGGTGCTGACGTCCAGGAAGTGACCCGGGGCATGGCCAGCGACCGCCGCATTGGTCCAGGGCACTTGGAGGCCGGGCTTGGCTGGGGCGGCTCGTGCTTTCCGAAAGATGTCAAGGCGTTGGTGCATATTGCCGCAATGCACGGCTGCCACCCGCAAATGCTGCGAGCGGTCACCGAGATCAACTATGACCAACGGAAGAAGGTCATCATCAAGCTGCGCGAAATGTTGGGCACGCTGCGGGGCAAGTCGGTGGGGTTGCTGGGTCTTTCTTTCAAACCGAACACTGATGACATGCGCGATGCGCCGGCGATAGAAGTGGTGCATTTCCTGCTGAACGAGGGCGCGAGCGTGCGAGCCTATGACCCGGTGGCGATGGACAATGCGCGAAAACTGCTGCCGCAGGTCACTTTCTGCGACAATGCCTATGCCGTGGCCGAAGGGGCCGATGCGCTGGTTCTGGTGACGGCGTGGAACGAGTTCAAGCATCTCGATATGGGGCGGATCGCACGCTCGATGCACACAGCGGTCCTGGTGGATGCGCGGAACATCTACGACAGAGCCAAGCTGCGCGAGTTGGGCTTTGCCTACTACGGAATCGGACGAACCTGAGAACGAGCCTGCTGCCATTAGTAAACGAGCGGCGCGCGAACGCGCCGCTCGTTTTTGCTATGCGCTACCTTCGGAGTGACTGAGGGCGAGGGCCCGCAGAGGCCAGTAGACCGAGGCAAAGAGCAGGGTGAACAGAGCGGCCACCGCCCAGCCCCGCCAGTGAAGGAGCGGATGCAGAACATAAGGCACCAGCTCCCGCACCACAGCGACAGGACGGAACACGATGTCCCAACTGTTCCAGCGCAGGAAGCGCCCTACGTAGACGCCAAAGCCGGCCATGCCCATTGCCCCCAGCGAAAAGGCCAGCCGAGCCCACCGGCCAAAGCGCGTCGCAACCGCTTGCTCCATCCAGAACACTGTGGTCAAGCCGATCACCAGTCCGCTCAACCCCAGGCTGAACAGCAAGAGCCCATCATAGAGCAAGGGAATCTGACCACTCGGACGGAGGTGGATCAGGTCCGTGATCAAATAGGGCGAGTTGGGCAAAAAGACCAGCCAGCCCACCGCAGCCCAGGCTCGAACCCACAGCGGCGTGCTCGCCGGACGCGCGGCAACCCAGGCCAACAGGACCGGCACCCAGGCCAGGAACAGGTTCCATAGCACGTGCGCGTAGGTCAGATGACCGGTGTAGGCAACCCTGCCGAGCCACAGGAGACAGGGCAGCAGGCTCAGGGCTGCCAGGCTGGCGGCGGTCCTGGCGAAAGCGGTTGGATTCTGTCTCTGACCCGGGACATCAGCCATGTTACTCTCCCACATACCTACTGAGCAGTGTGAAACCCGTCCAACGCGACAGGTGGTAGGACTGCCACCTGCGCCACTCCTCATCCTGCTTCCTCGTGCTGAGACGTGCTCTGAGGTCCTTGTCCAGCACGTCGTGCACTTCACCCGTTGTTGAATTGGCCAGTTCGATCAGCGCCGGAACGGCGTCATCCGACAGGCGTGTCAGGTAGTTCACGTCGATCTTTTCCTCAACGTATTGGGAGGAGATGGAAGGGAGCAGCCCCTGGTAGCGCTGTGCGTTCTGCCTGACGATGAGCGCGTCGGGATTGAGCAAATCGAGTGTTAGCACAAAGCCAAGCACGACAACGATCAGGCCCGTGCCAAAGTTGGCGCCTGGCCGCCACAGAGTCAGTCCGAACCAGGTCAGAAGCAGGCCGAGCCACACCATAAAGACGTGTACATAGATCCTGAGTTCCGTAAAGCCATAGGCCGTCTCGTAGAGCAACAGCCGCCGGAACGCAGAGACGAGCATGACGCAGGTCAGGCCCACCAGAATGGTCGCGGATACCTTGAAAGCGAGGCTCGTTTTCGGGCTGTCGAGGCGCGAGATGTCGCGCAGCACATAGACCAAGCCCAACGTGAGCAGGGCCACCAGCACCAGCTCGGCGAAACCGCGACGGGCGTACTCGGCATAGGTGAACCCAGAGGCGGTGATGTTGGCCAGGCCGCCGAACAGGTAGGTCAACTGCAAGCCGACAAAGATAGCGAACAAGATGTTGACCGAGTTGATGACCACGAGCCCTTCCGTTGCGCCGATGAACCTGGGCGGCGTCAACCAGGCGGCGCCGGTGGCCGAGCCCGCTTTGCGCGCGCGTGCGGTGTAGGCCAGAGCGCCGGCCACCGGCACACCGATCAGCAGGATGACCAGACCGTGCCTCACCCAGCTCCAGAGCATGGCCAGGATATCCAGGTCAAGCAGGGCTTGGACCCACTCGGCAAAGATCAGGTCGGCTGATGTCAGCAGGGCGATGAACACCACCAGCACCGGCAAGGCCAGCAGCAGGCCACGCAAGACCGGCAGCACTCTCCCACGCGACTCTCGTGGCACCGCGGCCAGGTCGCTGCGCCGCGCCTGACCCATGACGCGGATGCTGTGGTAGAGGGCCAGCCCCAGCGCCTGCAGGGGAGCCAGGATTACCTCAGGCAGCAGGAGCCGAGTCGTTGTCCTCTGAGTGAGGTACACTGCAATGAGCGACAGCAGACCAAGACACACGCACATATTGACAAAGATCAGAAAGCCGTTGGCCCGTGTCGCGGTCATTGCTGCAAACAGCAGCAGGGCCGCGGGCAGCCAGAGGTTCGACCCGATGGCACTGGCCGCCTCCCAGCGCAGCGTCAGCGCGAGGCCGAGCACCAGAAGCAGGGCGAACAGGGGCACAGAGACGCCGGGCATTTTGCCATTGAACAGCAGGTCGAAAGCGAATCCCAGGAACAATCCCAGCAATAGCAGGCGTGTGGGCTGGCGCAACTGCATAACCGCCTCCTCGAGTTCAGGATGGCTTCAGCATAGATCAATCGCTGGCCGGAATCAAGCACTCGGGACCGGCTGGCCGGGCACTTGAGTGCTTGACATAGCCCGGTAGATTGGGCACAATGAGTTGATGGTCGAGCTCACACGCTTGTTGGTAGCCGAAGACAACGCCCGATTGCGTCCTGCTCTGTGCGAGGGGCTGGAAGCTACTGGCGCGGTACAGGTGGTCTTTTCCTGTGCCAGCGGCGAAGAAGCCCTCGAATACTCGCTGGCTCAGCCGGTTCAGGCGTTGCTGCTGGATGTGCAGTTGGCCGGCAAGCTCAATGGCATCGAGACGGCCACGGCGATCCGGCGTGAACTCCCCCGTCTGCC
>Ga0116142_10001978_pt1 | contig 23232 bp, 16 predicted proteins | sample AD_UKC033_MetaG_FD_89785 | JGI IMG/M metagenome (GOLD analysis project Ga0116142, IMG submission 89785) | Active sludge microbial communities of municipal wastewater-treating anaerobic digesters from USA - AD_UKC033_MetaG | ecosystem: Engineered > Bioreactor > Anaerobic > Digestate | place: USA... | reverse complement strand
ACTAACTGATTTTTGAACAGTAAAACTTCCACCACCTATATCATTTTTCTCACGATATTGAAATGTAATTGTTCCAGCAGTATTAACAGATGGCGAAATGATTGATGATGTTGAATTTGCCTGAAAAATTGCTGCGCTACCTATACCACCGACCGAATATGCTGCTGCTTCACCCTTGACAGTTATAAGTTCCCATGTTAGACCACTGCTGTATGTATGATTGCCTGTGTAAAAATCGCTGGGCCCACTGGTAAAACTTTCAGTAAAATGATCAGTACAATAAGATGCTGTTGAAAATGATACAAGAATTAGAGTTGTAAAAATAAGTTTAATTGAATTCATAGTTTTTTTGATTTTATTAAAAAATAGCTTTGTTATAAAAATTTTTAAAATCATTTGTCACAGTTCTACTCATATTTTAATTAATAAACAACTACTTTAACCGTAACAGATTCAAAATTATTGAAGACATTAAAAATGTATAATCCGGGACTTATTCCTGTTTTATCAATATTTAATGTAACGGGATTATCTATATAATAAAATATGTCAGATCTAATTATTTTTCCGGACATATCAGTTATCCTAATGTTGAGATTGCCACCATAAGGGTTGTCAATTAACAATGTTGCAGCATAATCAGGATTATATAAACAACTAACGTTTAGAGATTTTTCAGATTTTAACAAAACAGAAATAGTTTTACTGTATGAAAATACTCCGTCGAAATCGCTTTGTTTTAGTCGGTAATATGATATTCCGAATAGAGGATCATCATCTGTAAAGTAATAATAGTTTTTATTATTTGAATTACCTGCACCGTATAATTTGCCGATTTGCATAAAATCTATGCCATTATATGAACGCTGAATTTCGAAATAGTCATTATTGATTTCTGACAAAGTTACCCATTCGAGCAAAACGGTTTTATTTATGACATCAGCTTTGAAATACAATAGTTCTACCGGTAAAGGGAATTCTTTTGATTTAGCTATTGCTGCATCACAAAATCCGTTCATGTTTGTAAGTTTGGCAGTAATTGGATCTGTGCCTGTTCCTGATTGAGTTGAATTATCATGATTATCTTCGTATGAAGCCCAGTCGGAGGAAGAATTGTCTCTTTTTACAATTGTATGCTGAGTAGCAATTTCTCCACCGTTTGTATGCCCTCGTGAAGTCAATGTAATGTCATAATCAGTTGAAGTCCCGGAGACCGGTGCTATAGTCCAGAAGCCGTAATCAAGTAATTCTGTCAGTTCTGTTCCATCAACAGTTAAGTAAGGAGAAGTTGGTAATGTCGTGCCTGTGTGCGGATTTGTGAATTTTGCATCAAAATAAGTAACTGATGAACTTGTGAGGAGAATTTTTGCCAACTCAAAATATGATGAAGTTCCAACTGGGAAATCGTATTCTCCTGTTGCAGCTACTTTGCGTCTTAAATTGCCATTTATATAGCTTTCAGTTGAGTGCCCGGTTACCGAAGATGTCGAATTATTTTCGACTATCACCATATTTGTACCTGTATTAATTAGCCCATCAGTTAGAGTTAATATATTATTTACTGTAATATTATTAGCAATTGTTACGCCGGTAGATGTATTATTCAATTTTAAATTATAAAATGTTGTGGCTCCTGTAATCGTTTGAGGGCTTGATCCTTCAAATATTGCTATGCCTGCTGTAGTATGGGTATATGTATCATTATTTTCAAAATCGCCATAATAATAAATTTCTCCTGCAGTATGTTGAATAATTTGATTATTCTCCATATTACCATAGATTCTTAATACACTATTAGAATTATTTACCTTTAATTTAACGGGATTTGCTCCAACTAATGCGTCCGTTTCTATTGTCAGATTATTACATACTGCTTCAGGTTGTGAGATTATTCCGTCATCAACTGTTATATCATTGCTAACAGCTCCTGAAACTAGTACATTTGTGTTTCCAATCGGAATTCTAAGATTTTGCCAGTTCCCGCAATCGAACCAGTCTTCGTTGGCTGCCCCGGTCCAAATACCGCTAATGTCACCTATTGATTGATTGCTTGTGAATTCGTAACAAGTAGATGAATAATTTCTCGTTGCAAAATAAGTAGTATTGTCTGCAAATCCTAGCCAGTTTGTATCGTCATTAATTCTTCCAATCCAATTAAACTGACTTGTTTCAGTTGTCTCGCCGACGTATTTTACTTTGCTATGGTTTGCTGCAACAGATACATTAGTCATAAAGCATTCAGTTGATGGGTATAAAGTTGAACCTTTTGTGTCGTCATATCCGGGAGCTGGTTCCCATCCTGTTGCAGTCCAACCATAGAGAACATTGCCCGAATAAGTTGCTTCATGTGCAGATATTGATCCTCCATTTGCCCAGGCTCCTCCTTGAATTATCCAAATCTGATCATCAACGTTAAGGTCGTAAGAACCATTCAAAGAGCCTACAGAATTTATAGATGTAATAGTCCAGTTCTCGTCATCTGCATTGCCACAATTGTAAATACTAAAACCGGATTGTGTATATCCCATTCCCTGAAAACAAATTACGTTACCTGCCGGAATTGTCCCACCTCCTGAACGAGTCATTCTTATGGTACCTTCAGAAGAAGCCCATAACCCTTCATATAATCTTTCGTAACCATTATCTGTGAAATCAATGCTTGTACCTTCTGTTATATCTTTAAATGTGAAAAAACATATTTCATCTGCCGAGCCAGAGCTTGTGGCTTGGGTGTTAACAGCAACTATAGCCAAATCACCGGGTTGAAGGATTGTAACCGTTGTTGGTGTTTCACAATTGCTTACGCCTGTTGACCAAGAAGTACCATTACGAACAAACCATGTAAAGCAATATTCTGTTCCGTTACTTAAGCCAGTTACAGTTTGTGGTGAGTATGTCCCTTTGTAAACAACATATCCGGTACCGTAAGCCGTTCCTGAGCCAAAAGCAAGATTTGCTGTGTATGATGATCCGTCACCTGTTGGTTGGGTAGTAATGGCAGAACCTGCGTTACACACTATCATGACTTCATCAAAGCATGCACTATTGGGATTAGTCCATTGTAGTTGAAGTTGTGAGTTTCCGGTTAAAACAAAATTTTCTGTTACATCTGCAGTACTCAATGCAGATATACTGGTAGTGGGAGTAGTTGACCAAACCGAACCTGTTTCATTTTTATAAGTATAAGCTTTTATGGTGTATGCCTGCCCTTGAGTTAAACCTGTTACTGTTACACTTGTTCCTGTGCCTTTATAAACTACGTAGCTGTATGGTGTTGTCGAACCGTATTGTGTGCCAGATTCAAACTCACTATCTGCAGTATAACTACTTGCATTATTGCTAATAGTATGGGGAACTAAAGTAGAATTTCTTACTCCTATAATTACTCCGGTATAATCTCCAACCGGAGCAGTCCATGTTATTGTAGCGGTACTGTTTGTTTGACATAATACTTGCAGATTTGTAACAGGGCTTATTAATGTTGTAGCATTGCCTGCCAGTATAGTTCCACCGGTATAATAATCTTCGTAGCCTTCGGAACAGTTGTATTCAAATACTTTAAAATAATAAGTTGTATTACCGTTTAAACCACTTACAGTAACTGAAGTACCTGTACCACTATAAACTACTTTGTTGCCGGACCCAAGATCAGTAGCATCCGAAAAAACAGAATTTGCATCGTAAGTAGTAAGATCAGTTGGTGTAAAACTCACAGCAGAGCCTTGACGCGCAACTATAATACGATAGTAGCCATCGCCGGGGGTTCCAATAGAAACATCAATAGTTGTAGCAGTTATATTTGAAAATGATAGTGAAGTAGAATTTGTTGTAGGTTCTGAACAATTACAGGAATTACATATATGGGTTGCAGGTGTAGAAGCCCCTGACCCTGCATCAGCAACGGCTGTTGAAGTCCATTCCGATGAAGAGAAACTTGTAGTAGGGGCAGTTACTGAGGCAATTCTTACTGTTGTTTTATTCTCAAAATTGCCATGAGAACCGGCATTATCTACAATTGTTGAACTTGAATTTTTAAATCTTGCCCCATCTCCTTCTTTCCCATTCCAATCAGTGTTGGCACTACTCCATGTAGCACTTATAAAATCAGGTGTAAAAGCCGTGTTTCCATCATCACCGCAGGTTTTAGCTGTACATGATGCTATTGTTCCACTGAGATTCCATGTATGTATAACAGATCCATTACCGATAGCTTCTACTTTACAGCCTGTAAGGTCAATAGTTGAATTTGTCGGGTTGTATATTTCGATATATCTGTTTGTTGCATAATTATTAAGCGGATCGCACATTTCTGATATAATGATACTATTTGCATTATAAGCAATAACAATATCCCATGAAGTAACATTGTTATCAGAGAGTCCTGTCGTTGTTGCAGTAATTTTATAAGTGTCTGCAAGGTTGAATTGACAATCAGACCACTCATAAACTCCGGCAGAAAGGCTTTTTGTAAGACCAGATGCGGATGATAATGTACCGCTACCGCTTTCTTTAGTAAGTGTTATTGAATTTGTTGCCCCAAGATCAATATTATCGTTGGCATCAACCGCACTTACTCTGACAGGAAAATTTGTCGCAGGACTGCCTGTAGTGGGTGGTTTTCCTGTTGTAAAAATAAGCTCTGTTGCAACAACTGCAACAGCATTTTTAGTTGACCCTGAATTTTGATCCTGATCTTCTTCAAATCCGCTTCCACCATCAAGGTCAATGTCCGAATCCTGAACGCGAAATACAAAATTCAATCCGTCAATACTTGAAGGCAAAGTTCCTCCAAGAGAAGATTTAAGCCAAATTTTTAATGTATAAGTCTTTGCTCCGTTATCTGCAATATAACCTAAATCAGAACCTCCTGCATGAGCAATAGACGAAATGGTAATATTTGTAGCATTAATTGCAATGTTTGCAGTTTGTGTAGCTGTTCCATCAGTAATTAATGCTCCTGCTATTGCTTGAGTCCAATCTGATATGTCGTTTCCTGTGCCTTGTGTGATAATAATTTTACTTATGTAAGTATTAAGTGCATCAGTAGCAGGCGTGGATCCGTCATCTGTGACAGTAAAATCAAAATTTAATACTGCTTCACCCTGTGTATCAATAAGTGAAGAAATTGTTGCAGGTTCAGAACCAGCTCCAGCTGTAATTGTTGAAGTACCGGTAGGACAGATCATGGTGTGGGAACCTAAATCGGATATGTTGTCTTGAGCGTAACCGTTCCATTCATTTGAAGGATCAAAATCATCAGCTCCATTACTATCACCTCCAAGAATTGTGTTTTTCCTTACTAGTGTATTGTCAGCTGTAGATGTTACACCGGAACCCCACTCTGTTCCAGGGTCTTGACCAATTTTTCCAATAATGTCTATATTTACACTACTATGTCTAAGAGCAATAACATCATCACCATTAAAACCCATAACATTAGATGAGGTTGATAAATCAGGAGTATATAGTGTTCCTGACGAATTCCCTATTACATAAACGTCTCCGTCTGTAAGAGTGCCAGATAGAGATAATGTGTATGATACCGTAGCCGAACCATTATTATATTGTACCAAATCGTAATTAGACAAATCAACACTGCTTCCGGTTCCATTGTAAATTTCAATATACTTATTATTGCTACTGCCCTCAATATATTCTGAAATAAACAAATCATCTGCACAACCTCCGGGTGCAGTAACCGTTAGTACTCCGGATACATACGAGGATCCATCCCAGAAATTACCTCCGCCTGAGTTATAACCACCGTATTTATATTCATTTGCATTAGGATTAACTTTAAACCTTGAAGCATAATAATATGTCCCAGCCGGTAAAGCTGAGCCGATATCTGCTTTAAACTCGTCATTATTCCCGCTTTGAGAATTAAATGTTGCAGCTACCCAATTTGTCCAGGTATTGGGATTTGTGTTTGCTGTGTTATAACCAATCCATCCGCTTACATTTGTCCCTTGCCCTGCGGCTTCTGTAACACCAGATTCGTAAACCTGTGCATAAACATCATAAGATCCACCAACAGATATTGAACCACTTGCCGGCCATTGCAAATTACACCAATCGGGATAATTTGCTGTTACCGTTACAACACAAGAAACATAGGAACTCCCATCCCAGAAACCACCACCGCCAATACTATATCCTCCATAAGAATATGTTGCTCCACCGTTGAGTGAGAACCGGCTTGCAACATAATAGGTTCCGGCAGGGAGTAATGAAGGCCCTATATCTGCTTTGTATTCATCATTATTACCATTGTCCTGATAATATGAAGCAGCCACCCAATTTGTCCAGGTATTAGGATTAGTATTTGATGAACTATAGCCAATGTGGCATGTGACACCCGCTCCCTGCCCTGCAGCTTCTGTAAGACTTGGTTCGTAAACCTGGGCATATACAAGAAATTCCCCTCCGGTCGTAATATTTCCACTTCCAGGATGTACATTACACCAGTTAGGGTAATCAACTACAGAACCACTGCAGGTAACAGTTTTGTTGGTTGCTCCGGAACTGCTGGCTATTATTGTTTCAGAATTATAAGTGCCGGTACTCAAGCCTGATTTTAATCTTACATAAACAGTAGTTTCACTAACACTGCCTCCAGATTGAGTAAATGTCAGAGGAGAACTATAACCTGAACCCGAAGTCTTTGAAATCTCATAATTTGTTGATGCTGCAATACTTATGTCATTTGTCAGGTTTGTACCCGATACTGTAAAAGTCTGCTCCGTACTCGGACCTGCATCTTCGGTGTAGTTGAAACCTGTGAGGGTTGATGTTGATAGGGTGATGGTGGGAGTTGATGGTACTGAGGTAACTGTTCCATTAACTACAATATCATTTCCAGATCCATCACCAATTCCACCGGATCCTCCTTCAGCTTCAGCCCACATATATATTCTGTATGTTACAGGAGTTGAAGAGTTTCCTTGAGTAAATGTAAATGTAAAGTTTTGTGTAGTTGTAACATCTGAAATTGAATATTCTTGATCCAAATTTGTTGAATAGCCATCAACGGAACTTCTAATTGCAATTCCACGAGGGCCAGTTGAAGATCTTTGCATTTGAATGTAAATGGAACTAATACTAAATTGGTATCCAGAATTCGGCGTAATTGTAAATTCCATATAATTGTTACCTGAAACTGCGTTGGTAATTGAAGTGAGTGACCAATAAGTAGCATTAAATCTTCCTGCATTTGCCGCCGCCGTTAATCCTGCTCCTCTAGAAATTGTAGAACTTGTAAGATTCGCATCATTTGAATTTGAAGTAGCTGTGGCTTCGTTGCCCAAAAGTGCTGAGAATTCAAATGTAAGAATCTGAGCATTTGATGTTATACTCAACCCCACACCAACAACAACCCCTACAACTACAAGCAGCCAATTTTTCTTTCCAAATATGTAGTTTAATAATTTCAAAAAAATCCAATTATCATTAATAATAAATATAAGGGAACATTTCCCTCTATTATACAAAAATAATCAATAATGTAACACCTTTGCAAGTATAAATGTTTAAAGAAATCAACACAAATCAACATATTATACCAAATTAAGGTTTTTTGTTTTAAATAGATGTTAAATTAAGGGTAAGTTTCATTAAAATTTTTCAACACCTGTTGAAAAGTTTTTTTTGGAAAAGGATTTTATAAGATTGAAGAGATACTTAAAAAAGTATTTTTGTAATCAAAACAAAAACCAAAATATAATGCAGTCACCAATAAAATTTTTTTCGGGTTCGGCAAGCAGATATTTAGCCGAAGAAATTGTAGCAGGATATAATAAAAAACAAGCAGAAATGCATTTGGCTGCCGGTAATCCAAAAAGTAGTCTTGTAACTTACGAAGTTGGTAAAAGTAGCTTTACAAAGTTTAGCGATGGCGAGTTTATTACCAGTCTAGATGAAACAGTTCGCGGTTGCACTGTGTTTTTGATTCAAAGTACTTTTCCGCCTGTGGACAATCTGTTTGAGTTAATGTTGATGGTTGATGCTGCTAAAAGAGCTTCGGCGTATAAAGTTGTAGCTGTAATACCTTATTTTGGTTTTGCACGACAGGATAGAAAGGACCAGCCTCGCGTTGCAATAGGGGCAAAGCTTATAGCTGATTTACTTACAGCAGCTAAAGTTGACCGTGTTATGACAATGGATTTGCATGCCGATCAGATTCAGGGATTTTTTAATGTCCCGGTTGATCACCTGTATGCTTCTACTTTATTTGTACCTTATATTAAGAGTTTGGGACTGAAAGATATGGTTATTGCTTCTCCTGATATGGGAGGATCAAAACGTGCAAAAGCTTATTCTCATTTTCTTAATTGTGATATGGCTATTGCTCATAAATCACGAGAAAAAGCTAATGTGGTTGGAGAAATGATGATAATAGGTGATGTGGGCGGTAAAAATGTTATAATAATGGATGATATGATTGATACTGCCGGCACTGTAACTATGGCTGCAGATATTATGATGGATAGAGGTGCGAAAAGTGTCAGAGTGGTTGCCACTCATCCTGTCTTATCAGGACCTGCTTATGACAGAATTAATAAATCCGCTATTATTGAAGTCGTTTGTACAGATACTATTCCTGTGAAAACTGAATTGTCGAATAAAATAAAGGTGTTGTCTATCGGCGATTTATTTGGTGATGTAATTAATAAGGTATATAATTTCCAAAGTATATCTGGTAGTTTTATAGTCTGATTTGTATAGAATAGAATATAGAATAAATATAACCATAATTGAGAGTTGTGGATTGAGGTAAATGAAGTATTATGTTAAATTTTATTGTATGAAAATTTTTTTTGTGTTATTGATGATGGTAGTTGTGTCTGTGTGTTTTGTTACATGTAAATCAAACAAAAGTGAAAATGGAAATGCTGATTCAGATACCGGTGAAGAAAAGCAAAAATATGAAGTAAAATATCTTGAAGATTTTGTCCAGTTTGAAAATCATGATCAAATGGCCGAATATTTTGGAGAAAAGAATGTCATTGCAATGGAATGGTATCTGGAAGAAGGAACTGAACCATATAAAGTAAGTATTTTAAACCCGGGTTACAGACATAAAATATTTGTGTATTGGGATCAGGAATCGGGTGGTTACACAGATTTTGATTTTGTTGAAGCTACTTACAGTCTTTACGATGTTGAATGGAAAGAAACGGAGGATGAAGGTGAAACTTATGAATCAATAACAGGTTTGTTTGTTGGCATGAGTCTGGAAGATATGGTGAAATTAAATGGTTCGGCGATAGGTTTTTACGGATTTGGCTGGGATTACGGAGGTTATGTCTATGCAATGGACGAAAAGTTCTCAAAATTTTCTGTGGCTCTATGCATTCCCGATTCTTATATTGCAACTCCTGAAGGTACAGAAGCTTATTTGAACCTTGCCGGAGACAGGCAATTCAAAAGTGATGACGAAATTGTCGCAGGCCATCAAATTGAAATTTGCAGGTTAAGTTATAACGGGGAATAATTTGCAATTTTGTTACAGATAATCCGGTGCGAGTTGCACTAGTTTGAGTAACAGCTTTTAGGAATAAATAACTGCTAATTAATCCGGGAAGTATTTATAGATTTTATCTCTAGATAATACTCTGACAAATTCAACGCAATCTTTGTCAAGAAAAATGCCGATCCGATAATTTCCAATTCTTATTCTAAAATATCCCTTTGAAGCCTTTAATTTTTTAATGTTACTTAATTCTGATAATTTTGTGCAATTTTCAACACTTTCAATAGCTCTTGCAATAGCAGAAAGGACTTTTTTATTGTTGATAGATTCTAAATCTTGCTCAAATTTTTGGCGAAATTTAACAATCATAATTATTTATTAAGTTTTGAAATTATGCTTTCTTTAGAGACAAATTGTGTTTTGCGACCTTCGTTAATTGCATTTATTAAACAAAGTTCTTCAATCGCTTCAGCACTTAGAGTTTTTGATTTGAGTTTAAGCTTCTTTGCGAGCTCTAAAAAAATATTGAGGTCAGATTCATCTCCGGGATATATTATTATTGCTTCCATAATTCGTTTTTGCAAATTTAACAAATTTTTGTGTATTCTGCAAGTATTTATTGATGTGAAACGATAAACTTCAATTCCTGTTTTTTCTGCGAAAAAAAAGCCACTATCGTGACTTTGTGTTGCTACTTTGTAGCCCCACCAGGAATTCCTTCGACTAACGCTCAGGATAAACTTCAATTCCTTTTTTTTCTGCGAAAAAAAAAGCCACTATCGTGACTTTGTGTTGCTACTTTGTAGCCCCACCAGGAATCGAACCTGGATCTACAGTTTAGGAAACTGCTATTCTATCCGTTGAACTATGAGGCCGGATACTGCTTGCAAAAATAAAATATTTTTCTTATCATTGGATAATATAAAAATAAAAACACAAATTTACAGTTTAAATATTGTATTATAAACTAATATTCTTATGAGAAATTCAATTCTATTTTCAGTTGTTGTTACCTTTTTATTTTCTGCGAATATCTTACATTCTCAAATTGCAGATACTGTTTTATTATATTTTGAAATAGACTCATATTCATTATCCGGTGAAAACATAAATACGCTTGGAGAACTAAGTCAAAAATCAAATATCCATGATATTAAAATAATTGGTTATACTGATTTTCTAGGGACATTTGACCATAATCAACAATTATCTCAAAACAGGGCAGAGTCGGTTAAGCGTTTTCTAATTTCAAAATCTGTCCCTGAGAACAAAATTGTAGAAGTTAAAGGTTCCGGAATACACCCATTTAGCAGCTACGAAAATCGTAGAAATTCAAACGACAGGGGGATTCGTGAGCACAGAAAAGTTGAAATTATTTATTCTTATAATCTGATAACAACCTCAAATATAACTAATATTGTTAACGATAGAAACATTGACGGTAATAATGATGTTGAAACCCCTGTTGATGTGGACTTAAAGAACATAACAGAAGAAGACTTGGTGGAGGGTAATAAAATTCTTTTGAAAAATATAAATTTTGTAGGAGGAACACCGAAATTTCTGCCTCAGTCAGATGAAGCACTAAAAGAATTGCTTGAAATTATGATAAAATATCCGACACTTAAAATTGAAATTCAGGGACATATATGTTGCCAGACAGAGGAGGAAGGAGATGGTTATGATTATATAAATGATAATAATACTTTAAGCGAAAACAGGGCTAGAGCCGTATATGATTATTTGCTGCATAACGGAATAAAAGCAAACCGAATGACTTATGTCGGTTTTGCTTCAAAATACAAATTATATCCGTTAGAGTTGGATGAATATGAAAAAACTCAAAATAGGAGAGTCGAAATTAAAATAATAGAGAAATAAACTAATTGAAGCAATTATTGTTTTTGATTAAATTACAATTAATATTTTATGTCATCAAAAAAGAAAAAGAAGTATGCCCCGCAATTTAAAAGCAAAGATTTCTGGCTGTTTAACGGAGTAGGCTTGGGTGTTGGTGGTTTAGGCGTTTTATTGTTTTGGGCAACCTATACTGTTCCTGAAGGTGGAGGTTCGGAATCTTATGCATTAAGTACAACTCAGAGACTTGCAAGAATGTTGCCTGAGGAGGCTCAAATGAGAATTGCAGCAATTATTGCAATTTTGTTCGTCCTATTTGGGTTGTTCTTAGTCCTAATCAGTTTTTATAAGTTTTTTAAATATCTCATATTTAAACGTTAATATCCGAAACTACTATTATCTATTAGCCTCATACCAACCCCAAATTCTATGTAATCTGCTGTTGTGGTATGTGTTTTAAGTAAAACGTTGGCGAAAAATCGGTCTGCAAATGAATATCTGACCCCAATTTTACTGTAAACTAAAAATTTCTCATTCTCCTTATAGTAATTAAATACATAGGTCCCTAAATGAATTATCATTGACAAATCATCAGTAAAATAGAGTTCTTGCACAGCATGTATTCCTATTCTGAAAATGTTGTGAATGCCATTATAGTCTGTCATCATTAATGGTTTAATAGAAGGGTCAGCAATAATATTTATCCCGGCACCCAAACTTCTTTTAGTAGTAACTCTTGAAGCTATATCGAAAACTACAGAGTTTATGAAATACTTTTTGTTTTCATAAGTTGAATTCTCCTTGAAAGAAGCAGCATAATAGCATGAAAGTTCAAGTTCTTTGTTGTACAAGTATGGAATAGTGCGTTTAGGTAATGAATAATTATATGCAGAGTAAAGGTATTTTAACCCAAAATTTGTAGTAATTTGATTTAATCCAAGATTTGGAGTCTCAATTGCACCACTTGAAAAATGATTAAAAGCAAAACCCGCAGAAAAATATAGTGGTATTTCAAAAGGTTTGTAATCTATTAAAAGTGAAAAATGAAGATGAGCATTTAAATACGAGCCTATAGCGATATTGTAATAATTTGCTCTTCGATCAAATTTTTCGCTAATAAATGCAACGCCTGTGCCTAGTCTATATTTGAAAAGTATTCTCTCAGTTTCTACTATCGGAACACCATAGAAGAAAAATATTGATTGAGAAAACCCAAAGACATTTATGTTTCCAAGTCCACCCATAAGATATCCGATTCCTAATTCAGGAAATCTCCAAGTGTGTTGCCATGATTTAGTGCCATCAGTCTTTATTGAATAGTTAATTTCTCCGATGATAATATTGCTTTTCAGCAGATAACTCATATAGCTGTGATGAGGAATAGTAAACCCGTAATGTGTCTTTACTTCGAACTGATTAAAATTTGAATTATAGCTTTGAGTATAAAGAGATATTGTTGAAATTGTAAATAATAGAGCTATAATTATTCTTTTCATACGATATGACATATTAACAACAAAATTATATCGGATAGTTTAGATTTGTAATTAAAGATAAAAGAAGAAGTTAACAGACTTTGTTTAATAACAGAGAAAAATTGTAGGAATCAAATTGTAAGATATTTTTTGACATTGCAGAGGTTTTGTAAATATAAAATATTTTGAATTACGTTAAAAAAAACTATTTTTGTCCTAATATTTTAATCGTTAAATAAATGGTTACTCTGTTCTTAAAAGAGATAAAAGAGTTTTTTAGTTCAATAACCGGATACCTTGTTGTTATTGTCTTTTTACTCGTCAACAGTATGTTTATGTGGATCTTTCGGGGAGCATTTAATATTTTTGACATTGGTGCGGCAAATATTGATACTTTATTTATTATTTCGCCTTGGGTATTTTTATTTCTTGTTCCTGCTATTACAATGAATATGTTTGCCGGAGAGTTTAAATCCGGAACCATGGAACTCCTCCTAACAAGACCACTTACAGAATTTCAGATAGTTTTTTCAAAATATGCGGCTGCTGTTGTTTTAGTTTTAATTTCATTAGTACCGACTTTGTTTTATTTAGTTTCGATAAATTCGCTGGCCGATCCGGTTGGTAATGTTGATTATGGCGCAATATTCGGATCATATATAGGTTTGTTTTTTCTTGCTGCAATTTATTCCGCTATTGGAATCTTTGCAAGTTCATTATCAAAAAATGCAATAATTTCTTTTTTATTAAGCGTTTTGCTTTGTTATGTGTTTTTTCTTGGATTTGAGAATTTAGCATATTTAGGTTCTACAGGAAAAATTTCTGATTTTATTATTTCTTTGGGGATAAACGACCATTATCGCTCGATGAGCCGTGGTGTTTTCGATTCACGTGATATTGTATATTTTCTTAGTGCAGTTAGCGTTTTTGTGTTTTTGACAAAATTAAGACTTGAAAGTCGTAAGTGGTAAGGCTATGGAAAAAAATATGAAAAAAACCAGGCGAATACTAAGAAAGCAGAATCTTGTTCAAGCTTCCTTAATTCTTTTATTAATAATAGTTTTTAATATTCTGTCTTCATTATTGTTTTTTAGACTTGATTTGACCAAAGAAAAGAGGTTTACAATAACACCAATATCAAAATCTATACTTGCAGGGCTTGAAGATAAAGTTTATATTGAAGTTTATCTACAAAGTGATGATTTGCCTGTAGAACTTGTTAGATATCGCAAGGTTGTAAAAGAGTTTTTAGATAATTTCAGTTCTTATTCAAATAAGGTTGAGGTCGAATTTAAAAATCCTTTTAAGGAGGATGATCCTGAACAAAATAGAGAAATTTATTGGCAATTATATAATAAAGGACTAAATCCAACTTATATCACTCAAAATAAAGATGGAGGTGTTACTGAAAAAATGGTGTTTGCCGGAGCTATTGTGAGATATCGTGAGAAAGAGTTTCCTGTTAACCTTATAAATAATAATGTAACAGGTAATGAAGATTATGTAGGTTTTTCTGAAACCGAGCTTGAAAGGGACTTTATACATGCAATTTGGATGTTGACGGCTAAAACTTTACAAAAGATTGCTTTTCTTGAAGGACATAAAGAACTAACCGAATATCAAACTTATGATATTATGACATCATTGTCAAAATATTATCAGATTGACAGGCTTAAAATGAATAACGTTCTTAATTGCCTCGATGAATATGCTGTTGTCATAGTGGCAAAACCGGAAGGATACTTTACCGAAAAAGAGAAATTTATCCTCGACCAATACATTATGCAAGGAGGCAAAGTGATATGGCTTATTGAGTGGATGCACATTAGTATGGATTCACTTAGTTCCAAACCCAAAGAAATGGCCATGATACGAGATATTAATCTTGATGATCAATTATTTAATTATGGTGTGAGAATAAATCCTGACTTAATCCAAGACTTAAGATGCCTGAATATTCCAGTATATGTAAACACTGTTGATGGAAAACCACAGTTTGAACCAAAACCTTGGTATTTCTTTCCGGTAATAGTTCCGGATACTTTACTTGATCATCAATTGTTAAAGAACCTTGAACCTATGCGCACAAATTTTGTGAGTTCAATTGATACAGTAGGCGAAAATCCGGATATTAAAAAAACAATCCTATTACGTACATCTAAATTTTCTAAATCTTTGGTACATCCGGTTGAAGTTGATTTGGAGATAATGAGAAATGAACCTGAAATAGCTACTTTCAATAAACCAAGTATGCCTATTGCAGTTTTATTAGAAGGGGAATTTAGATCGAACTTTGTCAACAGGCTTTCGATTGAATTTGCAGAAAATGACAACTTTAAGTTTATCGAGAAAAGCAAACCGACAAAAATGGTAGTAATTTCTGATGGTGATTTTATCAGAAATGAAGTACGGAAAATCGGTGACAAAATACAGCCATATCCATTAGGATACGATAAATATTATACAGAACAATTTACCCCAGGAAATACACAATTTATTGTTAATTGTGTTAATTATTTGTGTGCCGATGAAGATCTTATATCTCTGAGAATGAGAGAGAAAAAAGTCAGACAACTTAATGAGTCATTAGTTAAACAAAAGATGTTTTTATGGGTGTATATTAACTCGTTTATTCCCGTATTGATAATTTTAGCTATTGGGCTTTTGGTTATCTTTATGAGAAAAATAAAATATGACAGGAAATTTATGAATATAAGTGATAAATAAAACAAATATGAAGATAAAAATAGTTCTATTTCTGATTTTGCATTTTGCCACAGTAATTCTACTATTCTCTCAGGAAAAGGATTTTAAATGCATTGATGAAAAGGGCAATGTGTTATTTGAATTTAAAGCACGCTTTGTATGGCCTTTCTCAAATGATATGGCATTGTTTAAAACAACCGTTCCTGATGAAACAAACACAAAACTTGTTTGGCGTGCTGGTTTTATAAATGGTGCAGGTGAAGTTGTAATCCCTGCAATATATGACAGCAAATATTCAACGTATTATGGATTCGTAGATGGCGTTTCTTGGATTAGAAATCCCGGAGAAGAATATTTTTATTTAATTGACAAGTCAGGCGTTAGAATTTCTGAAAAAACTTATGCTAAGGTAGGTAGCTTTAATGAAGGGATGTGTGCAGTTTATGAAGATGATAAAATGGGTTTTATCAATAGCTCCGGTGTCGAAGTTATTCCATGTAAATATATAGGAGATTCTTGGTTTTACGATGGTTTGGTGTGTGTTATGGATGCTGATGCAAAAGAGGAACAGTTTGGATTTATAAATAAAAATGGAGATATTGTAATACCTTTTCAGTTTTATCAAGCCGGATATAGTGGATTTGTTAATGGAGAGGCAAGAGTGGTAATAAATGGTAAAACTTGTTTAATAAATCTTGCCGGAGAAGTTGTTTTTACTCCATTGTTGACTAATAATTGTGACAACTTTTATGATGGTCTGTCGTTGGCATATGTCAATCCCGACAGATCTGGTTTCGGGTTTTATGATAGAAATAGTCAATGGGTTGTTGAACCAATATATGATCATGTAACATCATTTAAAGGAGGAAGATCAATTGTTGAAAAAGATGGAAAACTCGGTGTGATTGATACTACAGGTAAGTACATTGTGCCAATTGAATATGTAAATGTTTATGGAGATTGCGAATCGCATGGGTTGTTTATTGCAGTAAAAGATAATATATCTTATTTCTTCAATTGTGATGGTGAGCATTTTACAGATAAAGATGTTAAATATATTTTTGGTAGTAATTCAGGTCAGTTGCATCCATTTTCCTCTAAGAATGGAAAAATGGGTTATTTGAGAAAAGATGGAAGTGTTTTTATTGAAGCAATTTATATTAATACTGAACCATTTAGTGAAGGCAAAGCTTGGGTATATTAATTTGATTTAGTAGAATGAAAAAAACGAACTTAATACTATTTATATCTTTAATCATTCTTTTAGTTTTAGTTGTGATTATTTTTCTAAGACAAAATTCAGACTCTAAAAAAGTTTTGAGAGATTTTGCAGTTCAGGATACCGCATCGATAGATAAAATATTTCTCGCTGATAAAAGCAATAAAACAATTCTTCTCGAACGAAAAGGGAATTATTGGACAGTTAACGGCACATATAAAGCTCGCCGCGATTTTGTGGATTTGTTACTCGAAACTATTTGTAAACTTGAGGTAAACTCACCTGTTCCTGAGGCTAAACTAGATAAGGTATTGAAAGATTTATCTGTGACGGGAATTAAGACTGAAATTTACCAAAAAGGAAAATTAGTGAAAACATATTATGTGGGTGGAGTAACCCAGGATAATATGGGCACTTATATGATAATGGAGGGGTCAGATGTTCCATTTATTATTTACATTCCCGGTTTTAACGGTTATCTAACCGTAAGATATAATACAGAGTTAAACGAATGGCGTGAAAGGCATGTCTTTAATTATCAAATTCAGGAAATTGCAAAAATAAGTATAGAATATAGAGAATTAAAAGAAGAATCATTTATCGTTATTGCTGATGAGAATAATAACTATCGTCTTACTGACATTGATGGTAATAATGTCGATTTTGAGTATAATGCATTGATGTTGAAAGAATTTGTGGCCAGATGTAAATTTGTCGGTTTCGAGGCATACATTATGGATGAGTTGCAGCAACATAAAATGGATAGCCTTTCGAAAGAGCCCATGATAGGTAAATATACTATAGAAGATAAAAAGGGGAATAAAAGGACTTTAAAAACTTATTATCGTCAAAATATAAATAATTTTAAGGATGATGATGGAATACCATATGATCATGATATTGACAGGTTATATGGAATTATTGATGACAAAGAAGTTGTGTTGCTTCAGTTTTATATTATCGATCCAATATCATTAACGAAATCGGAATTTAGAATGAAGAATTGAACAAATATTGTTCATAAAAATTTGAAAGTTTGAAGAATTATATTTTTTAAGAAGTGTAAGAAATAGTACTTTTAAGCCTTAATTTAAATAAAAATATATGGATTTTGTAGTATCGAGTTCACATCTTTTAGGACATTTACAATTAGTCAGTAAAGTTGTAGGATCAAAAAATGCCTTACCTATCTTGGACAACCTTTTGTTTAAAGTAAATGATGGCGTTTTGGAAGTAACGGCAAGCGACCTCGAAAGTACGCTTATTACTCGTTTGAATCTTGATTCAAATAATGGAAATGGTACAATTGCCATAGATACTAAAAAAATTCTCGATGTTTTGAAAGAGTTTCCTGAGCAACCACTGACATTTAATATTGATACAGATGAGTTAAAGGTAGATATTGTGTCTTCTAATGGTAAGTTTACACTCGTTGGACAAAATGGTGAAGATTTCCCTCAAATACCGACTCTGAAATCAGATAGGGTTACAAGAGTTGAAATATTGCCGGATGTATTGTACAGCGGTATTTGTTCAGCTATTTTTGCTACAGGAGATGACGAATTAAGACCTGTTATGAATGGGATTTACATAGAGTTTCAGACAGGTGGAATTAATTTCGTAGCTACAGATGCTCATAAATTGGTTAAGTATCGTAGAAAAGAGGTTAAAGTAGAAGAAGAAGCTTCTTTTATTTTGCCAAAAAAACCTGCATCTATTCTTAAAGGAGTATTACCTAAAGCTTTCTCTGATATTACTCTTGAGTTTGACGATAAAAATGCAGTTTTTAGCTTTGAAAATTTCCAGCTTATTTGCCGATTGGTTGAAGGAGTTTATCCAAATTATGCAACCGTTATACCAAAAGATAATCCTAATAAACTTATTGTTGATAGACTGGAATTGTTTAATACTTTGAAACGTGTTTCAATTTTTGCAAATCAAGCAAGCAATTTGGTAGGACTTAATATTACAGGAAACCAATTAAGAGTAAACGCTCAAGATATTGATTATGCGATTTCAGCTCACGAAGTTATTAATTGTCAGTATGATGGTGATGAAATGGAGATTGGATTTAAGTCTAATTTCTTAATAGAAATTTTAAATAATTTATCAACGGCAGAAGTTGTCGTGGAATTATCTGACCCAACCAGAGCCGGTGTAGTAGTTCCTAAAGATAACGAAAACGAAAATGAAGAAATATTGATGTTGCTTATGCCAATGATGATAAATAACTAATAGTAAACTTGTTAATGCAAGGGGCGTTAATGCCCCTTTTTTTATTATGGAACTGAATCTTAAAAAACCAATCGTATTTTTCGATCTCGAAACAACCGGAGTCAATCCTGCATTTGATAGAATAGTAGAAATTTCGATACTGAAAGTTTTTCCTAATGGAAAAGAATTGTCAAAAACATACAGAGTAAATCCCGAAATGGATATCCCTGAATCTGCAACAGATGTTCATGGAATAACAAATGAAGATGTTAAGAATTCTCCGATTTTCAAAATGATTGCGAAAGAACTGGTCTTACTATTAGAAGATTCGGATATTGGTGGTTATAATTCAAATAAATTTGACGTGCCATTACTCGCCGAAGAGTTTCTTAGGGCTGAAGTAAACTTTGATTTAAAGAAAAGAAATTTCATTGATGTAATGGTTATTTTTATGAAAAAAGAACCAAGAAATCTTGAAGCTGCATACAAATTCTATTGTGACAAAGAACTTAAAGATGCTCATAGCGCATTAGCTGATACCATGGCAACTTATGAGGTGTTTAAATCTCAACTGGAAAAGTATCCGGATTTAGGAGAAAGTATTGATAAGATTTCAGAGTATTCGTCACACAATAAAAATGCCGATTTCGCAGGAAGACTTATATATGATGATAATAATAATGTTGTAGTTAACTTTGGTAAATATAAAGGTCAACTGTTAATTGATGTACTCAAGAAAGACCCTTCATATTATGATTGGGTTCAGAAGGGTGACTTCCCTTTGTACACAAAAAGGGTTTTTACAGAAGTGTATTTGAAGTCTAAGTAATTGATTTATATATATTTATTTAGATAGAAACTATTCAAACAGATGTGTCAATCATTTTATGAATTAAACTACTTACTTTGATTTTTTATTTTAAATCTATTTGATTTAGAATAAGTTAAATGTGGCAAAGTAAGTTATGTGGGTTTAATCTTTTAATACCCATCTAATTTGCTTTTGTTGGTATGTTTTATATTAAGTTAATAATAATAAGTTGACTTATAAAAGTGTAAAATCTATTGTTGTGATTGAAAATAGCGTATTTGTAGTTGTAATTGGTAGATATATATAAAAATTGGGTTATGATAAAATTATATGAACATTATGAATGTAAATTACTTACATTTGGCAAAAAAAAATAGATTTAAGTAAGTTGCATTAATTTTTATCAATCTAATGAAGATAAAGTATCAAGATCTTATTGAACAATCATTTGAGTTCCCAACGGAAGAATTTATGGTTGAAGATAGTGAGTTAAATTACTATGAAATTCCTTTAATGGATTTGGTTAAGCAGTATGGAACTCCAATGAAATTTACATATTTGCCTAAGATAACCGAGAATATTCAGAAGGCAAGAGTATGGTTTAATGTAGCTATAACTAAAGCAAATTATAATGGTAAGTACTTACAGTGCTATTGTACTAAAAGTTCTCACTTTTCTTTTGTTTTGGAAGAAGCCTTAAAAAATGATATTCACATAGAAACGAGCTCGAGTTTCGATATAGATATAATAAGAGCGTTAAGAGAGGCTGGACAAATTGATACAAGCAGATATATTGTATGTAATGGATTTAAAATGCCATCTTATGTTGAAAATATTTCCAGATTGATAAGTGAGGGTTTTACTTCTGTAATACCGGTTCTTGATAATTATGGAGAACTTGATCAGCTACTTGCTAATATTGAAGGTGATTTAAATGTTGGAATTAGAATAGCCTCTGAAGAAGAACCGAAGTTTGAATTTTACACTTCACGTTTAGGTTTAGGATATAAGAATATTGTGCAGTATTATCATGATTTTATTCAAAATAATCCACGAGTTCATTTAAAGATGCTACATTTCTTTATTAATACAGGAATAAAAGATACTGCATATTACTGGAATGAATTGAATAAATGTTTAAGTGTTTACTGTGAATTAAAAAAGGTATGCCCTGAGTTAGATTCTTTGAACATTGGAGGTGGATTTCCGATTAAAAACAGTTTGACTTTCGATTATGAATATGAATATATGGCTGAGGAAATTGTAAATCAAATTAAAATAACTTGCGATTCACACAAGGTTCCCGAGCCGGATATTTTTACGGAATTTGGTTCATTTACTGTTGGTGAGAGTGGTGGTGCTATATATTCGGTGGTTTACCAAAAACAACAAAATGACAGAGAGAAATGGAATATGATAGATTCTTCATTTATAACAACTCTACCAGACTCATGGTCAATTAACAGAAGATTTATTATGCTTCCAATAAATAAGTGGGACAGCCAATACGAAAGGGTTTTTCTTGGCGGTTTAACATGTGATAGTGATGATTATTATAATTCAGAGCAACATGTCAACGCTATATATTTACCTGAGTATGATCCTGAAGAAACGCTATACATTGGTTTCTTCAACACCGGTGCATACCAAGAAGCAATAGGAGGGTTTGGAGGGATACAGCATTGTTTGATTCCCTCTCCAAAACATGTTCTGATAAGTCGGGATGAAGATGGGAAAATTTCTACTCGATTGTATTCAAAGGAGCAAAGCTATAAATCAATGTTAAAAACTTTAGGCTATACATATTAGAAGATTTTAACTTTCATAATTTGAAACTGATTTAAAATATTTAACTTTGTTTCTTTATTTTTAGCTATTGATATGTCAGAAAGAACTTATGCCGGTATTCCAAAGCAATTTGCAGAATATGAAAAGGCGAAAGTAGTATTGTTACCTGTACCTTATGATGGAACATCAACTTGGGGAAAAGGAGCAGATAAAGGACCAGAAGCTTTTCTTGTAGCTTCTGAAAATATGGAAATCTATGATCTTGAATCTGATACTGAAGTTTATCGTCATGGAATTTGGCTTGCCGAACCTTTAGAATGTGATGTAAATCCGGCTAAAATGACAACTCAGGTAAAGGATTGTGCTATAAAGTATTATAAGGACAGAAAATTATTTTCAATGATTGGGGGTGAACATTCTGTAAGCATTGGAGCTATTATGGCTTCGGCAGATATGTTTGACAATTTAAGTGTTTTACAACTAGATGCTCATTCTGATTTAAGATCGGAATACAACGGCAGCCCGTTTAATCATGCCTGTGCTTTACATTGGGCTTCAAAAAACACGAATCTTATTCAGGTTGGAATTCGTAGTATGGATGTGGTTGAAAAACCTTTTGTAAATAAATCAAAAGTGTTTTATGCCGAAAGTATTGCTATGAGAAATGACTGGCAGCAGGAGGTAATTGATAAACTTACAGAAAATATTTATTTAACTATTGATCTTGATTATTTTGACCCGTCAATTCTTCCGTCAACTGGGACACCGGAACCGGGTGGAATTGGTTGGTACCCTACATTGGATTTGCTAAAAAAACTTGCACAACAAAAAAATGTTGTTGGATTTGATATAGTAGAATTAGCACCAAATACTGATAATCCTGCATCTGACTTTCTTGCTGCGAAACTTTATTACAAAATATTAACTTATATTTTAGAAAAATAAAAATGGAAACTAAAGGAACAATTTCAAAGTTTATTGAAGAAAATTTCAAACATTTTAATGCTGCTGCATTAATAGACGCCTCAAAAGCATATGTAAAACATCTGGATGAAGGAGGTAAGATGATGATTACACTTGGTGGCGCAATGAGTACAGCCGAACTGGGAAAAACTTTAGCCGAGATGATTCGTCAGGATAAAGTTCATATTATTTCATGTACGGGTGCCAATCTTGAAGAGGATATTATGAATTTGGTTGCTCATAGTCATTATAAACGAGTTCCCGGATATCGTGATCTTACTCCTCAGCAAGAATGGGAATTGCTCGAAAAGGGGCTGAATCGAGTTACAGACACTTGTATTCCCGAGGAAGAAGCTTTCCGCCGTTTGCAGAAGAATATTTTTAAACAATGGAAAGGCGCTGAAGAAAAAGGTGAAAGATATTTGCCTCATGAATATATGTACAAGATGCTATTAAGCGGTGACCTTAAAGAATATTACGAAATTGATCCAAAAAACAGCTGGATGCTTGCTGCTGCAGAAAAGAATCTGCCGATAATCGTTCCGGGTTGGGAAGATTCAACAATGGGAAACATTTTTACATCTTATTGTATTAAGAAAGAATTGAAGCCATCTACTATGAAAACAGGTATTGAGTATATGATATTCCTTACTGAATGGTATCGTCAGAATTCAGGCGGAAAAGGAGTTGGGTTTTATCAAATTGGTGGTGGTATTTCAGGCGATTT
>Ga0116142_10001973_pt1 | contig 23277 bp, 20 predicted proteins | sample AD_UKC033_MetaG_FD_89785 | JGI IMG/M metagenome (GOLD analysis project Ga0116142, IMG submission 89785) | Active sludge microbial communities of municipal wastewater-treating anaerobic digesters from USA - AD_UKC033_MetaG | ecosystem: Engineered > Bioreactor > Anaerobic > Digestate | place: USA... | reverse complement strand
GCCGCGCCTTGGCCGCGCCGGTGGCGCGGCGCAGGTCGACGCCGGCCACATGCGCCTCGCCCTGCGTCGGGCGCAGCAGTCCGCACAGCATCTTGAAGGTCGTGGACTTGCCGGCGCCGTTGGGCCCGAGCAGGCCGAAGATCTCGCCGCGGCGCACGTCGAAGCTCACGTCGTCGGTGGCGGTGAAGGCGCCGAAGCGCTTGGTCAGGTGGCGGCAGGAGACGGCGACCTCGGAGTCGAGCGCCACCGGCGGCAGGCGCTCGGCCAGCGCCGAAGTGCCGCCCGGGCCGCCGCCCAGCAGGTCGATGAACGCGTCCTCGAAGCGCGGCGGCACCCGGGCCAGGCGGGCGCCCGTGCGCTGCGCCAGGTCCTGCACCTGCTGCACCTGGGCCCCCGCGCGCAGCACCAGCCGCACGCCTGCGCCCTGGATCACGCCGTCGGCAACCGTCTCCAGGTCCAGCGCCTCGGCGAGGACCGTGCGGCGTCCCTGGCCCACCTCCTCGAGCCGCCAGCTGCGCGCCTGCAGCGGCGCGGTCAGATCCGCGGGCGCGCCCTCGAAGACGAGGCGGCCCCGGTCGAGCAGCAGCACGCGCTCGCAGCGCTCGGCCTCGTCGAGGTAGGCGGTCGACCAGACCACCGCCATGCCGTCGTCCGTCAGCGCCTGCACCATGCGCCAGAGGTCCTGCCGGCTGACCGGGTCGACGCCGACGCCCGGCTCGTCCAGCAGCAGCACGCGCGGCCTGGCCATCAGGGCGCAGGCCAGCCCGAGCTTCTGCTTCATGCCGCCCGAGAGCTTGCCCGCCAGGCGCGAGGTGAAGGGAGCCAGGCGCGTGAAGTCCAGCAGCTCGTCGAAGAGTGCCGAGTGGCCCCTCGGATCGAGGCCGCGAAGCCGCGCGTAAAGGCGCATGTTCTCGATCACCGAGAGGTCCTCGTAGAGCCCGAAGCGCTGCGGCATGTAGCCCGTGGCGACGTGGACGGCGTCGTTGTCGGCGACGACGTCCAGGCCGGCGACGATGGCCCGACCGGCGTCGGGAACGAGCAGCCCGGCGAGGATGCGCATCAGGCTGGTCTTGCCGGCGCCGTCGGGACCGACGAGCCCGGTCAGGCGCCCGTACGCGATGCGCGCGCTCAAGCCCTTCAGCGCCTGGACGCCGCCGAAGTGCTTGCCCAGCCCCTCGATGCGCACTGCGGGCTCGTCCGCCGCGGCCTCATGCCTCGCGGCCTCATCTGCCGCGGCACCGGCAGCGGGCGCAGCGCGGGCGGTGTTGCCCGACATCGCTGTCCCCCGCCTTCAGCCGGCGCTGCCGCTCGTGGGTGCAGTCGGCGGCGAAGCGAGCTCGACGGTCACCGGCATGCCCTGGCGCAGCGCCGCGTCGCCGTCCTGCAGCACGATGCGCAGGCGGTAGACCAGATCGGTGCGCAGCTCGGGCGTCTCGACCGTCTTCGGCGTGAACTCGGCACGCGGCGAGACGAAGCCGACCTGCCCGCGGTAGGCGCGCGGCGACTAGTCGCTGCGCACCAGGACCGCGGTGCCCGGCGCCACACGGCCCAGATGCGGCTCGCCGACGTAGGCACGCACGACGACCGGCGCATCCAGGCTCAGGCTGTAGACGGGGCTCTGGCTCGCGACCATGCTGCCGGGCTCGCGCACCCGTGCGACGACGGTCCCCGGGCTCGGCGCGCGCAGCTCCGTGTCGGCCAGCGCGGTGGCCGCCTGCCCGCGGGTGGCCTCTGCCGCGTCGAGGCGCGCCTGGGCCGCGGCGATGTCCGCGCGCGGCGCGCCTTCGGTGGCCTGCGACAGGGCAGCCTGCGCGGCCTTCACCTGCGCAGCGGCCTGCTCGTGCGCGGCGCGCGCGGCATCGACCGTGCGCTGGCTGCTGGCGCCGGAGGCCAGCAGACCCGTCTGACGCTGGAAGTTGCGCTCGGCCTCCCCGGCGGCCGCCAGGGCCTTGTTCAGGGCCTCTCGTGCCTGCGTGATCTCCTGCGGCCGCAGCCCGCGGCGCAGCTTGCTCAGCTCGGCCTGGGCGACCCTCACCGCGGCATCGGCCGCGGCCAGTGCGTCTTCGTAGGGCTTGCGATCGAGCGCGGCCATGCGCACGCCGGCACGCACCGTGTCGCCCTCCTCGAAGGCCATCTCGGTCAGGCGCCCGGGCTGGCGAAAGGCGAGCTGGACTTCGCGGATGTCGACGTTGCCGTAGAGGCGCAGCGGCGCCTCCTGCGGCGCCGAGGACTGCTGTCGCAGCCAGGCCGCGGCAGCCAGGGCCGCGAGGGCGACGGCGGCGGCGAGCACGAAGCGCTTGCGTCTGTTGCCCGCCTCTGAGGTGTTCGTCATGACTTGCTCCGCTCGAGCGCGCGGTTACTTGAGGACTCGAGGCGGCTCAGGGCCGCACGCCGATGCCGCGGCGATAGATCGCGAAGGCCGCCGGAGCGTCGCGCCGGATCTCGCTGACCTTGCCGGCCAGCAGCGACTGCATCACCAGGCCCTGGATGGTCCCGATGAACATCACCGCGGCGGCGTCGAGATCGAGCGCGGGGTCGAATTCGCCGGCCGCCTGCCCGGCCTCGAAGAGGCTGCGCAGCCGCTTGGCGTACTGCCGGATCAGGGACTGCACCATCTTCTTGGGCAAGGTCTTGCCCGGGCGCTGCAACTCGCCGAAGAGCATGCGCGGCACGCCCGGATGGCGCGCGATGAAGTCGATGTGCGCCGTGAACATGGCCTCGAGCGCTGCCGCCGGCGAGGCTGCGCCTTCGGCCGCCGCTTCGATGCGCGCGAGCAGCCGCTGGCTGATCCAGGCCATCGTCTCCTCGAGGATCGCGTCCTTGTTGCGGAAGTGCCGGAACAGCGCACCCTGCGTCAGCCCCATGCGCTCGGCGATCGCGCTGGTCGTGATGTCGGCCGGATTCTGTTCGGCCGCCAGGCCGACCACGGCCTCCACGGTGGCCGCACGCCGCTCGTCGGCGGGCAGGTATTGGGCACGTTCGTTCATCGCAAGGACGGATGAAAGTGAGTAATCTGTTACTAGCATACCATCCATGCCACAGGCTGTGCAAGCTCCGCCTCGGGGTTCGCCGCGACCGCGCCGCTCGGTGATCGAGCTCAGTCGCCGCGGCAAGGTGAATGCGCGCTGAACGCGGCGTTCAGCAAGCGTTCAGGGGTGGCGCGACAGACTGTGCGCACAGTCGATAAGGACTGCGTGACCAAGCAAGGAGTCCCATCATGAAATCGACCTTCCCGCTTGCCGCCATCGCGTCGATCGCGCTGCTGGCCACCGCCGCCGCGGCGACTTCGGTCCGGGTCAAGAGCGACCATCGCGCTCACGAGCGCGTCATGCAAACCGTACCCAACACCGCCAGCACCGGCGAGCCGGGCGAGGGCTGGCGCCACTTCTCCGATCCGGGCGCGCACCGCGCGGTGGTCATCGGCCCGCAGGGCGAGTACTACTACAGCCGCGGCAAGGGCTTGCGTCAGGTGCTTCCGGTGCAGGGCGAGGCTGCGCCGCGCGCAGACGCTCATGGCATGCAGACCGTGACCCACGCCGCTGCCGCGGGCGAACCCGGCAACGGCTGGCGCTACTTCTCCGACGCCAGCGAGGGCCGTGCGGTGGTGATCAGCCCACTGGGCGATTACTACCTGAGCCACGGAAAGGGACTGCGCTGGGTGGCGACGGCGCAGGCCGGCGTCTGACCCTAGGGCGTGTTAACACTAATGCTCAACATGCTTGAGAAGTTGCAGACTTGCGTGCATGGAAATCACACCCGAGCAGCTCGCCCATATCGAGCACTGTCTTCCCGTGCAACGTGGCAACGTCAGCCTGAGCAACCTTCAGGTGATCAACGCCATCCTGTACGTGGCCGAGCATGGCTGCAAGTGGAGAGGCTTGCCCAAGCGCTTTGGCAACTGGCACACGATCTACACCCGCATGAATCGTTGGGCCAAGGCTGGAGTGCTCGACCGGATGTTCGAGGAACTACAGAAGGCGCAGGTTGTACGCATCAAGATCGAGGCGGTGTCGCTGGACTCCACGAGCATCAAGGTTCATCCCGACGGCACGGGTGCTCTAAAAAAAACGGACCCCAGGCCATCGGCAAGTCCCGAGGCGGATGGACAACCAAGATTCATATGGTTGCCGCGGATGCTCGCACGGCAATAACGTTCTCGCTGTCGCCGGGCCAGGCAGGCGATGCACCACAGGGCCGCGAGCTGCTGGCCAGTCTGGGGCCGCCCAACAGGCCGCTGCATCTGCTCATGGACAAGGCCTACGAAGGCAACGAAACCCGCCAGTTGGCGCTCGATCTGGGCTACATCCCGGTCGTGCCACCGCTGCGCGCCCGCGTCGAGCCTTGGGAATACGACCGAGAGATGTACAAGCGCCGCAACGAGGTCGAGCGCTTGTTCCGCCGACTCAAAGGCTACCGGCGCATCTTCTCTCGCTTCGAGAAGCTCGACCTCATGTTCCTTGGTTTCATCAGCTTCGTTCTGGTCGCTGATGGACTGCGGATGTGTTAACAGGCCCTAGTCGAATGCCGGTGCGTGGCCATCGCACCGGCATCGACATCGCGGCATTTTTTCATTGCATTTTGCTCATTGAATGATCAAAATGCAATGATGATCGAACGCGCACTGACCTCGGTGCTGGAAGAGCGCCTGGCCTTCTACCCCGGCGTCGTGCTGCTGGGCCCGCGGCAGGTGGGCAAGACCACGCTGGCGCGGGCGGTCGCGTCGCGGCACCCCGGGGCGCTGTTCCTCGACCTGGAGCGTCCTGCCGACCGGGCGCAGCTCGCGCAGCCCGAGCTGTTCCTGGCCCAGCATCGCGACAAGCTGGTCGTGCTGGACGAGGTGCAGATGCTGCCCGACCTGTTCACGCACCTGCGCCCCGAGATCGACGCCCACCGGCGGCCCGGACGCTTCCTGCTGCTGGGCTCGGCCGGCGGTGCCGTGCTGCGCCAGCGTGCCGAATCGCTGGCCGGGCGCGTAGGCTACCTGGAGCTGACCCCGCTGCTCGCCCGCGAGGTGGCGCCCGATCTCGTCAGCTTGCAGCAGCTCTGGCACCGCGGCGGCTTTCCGCTGGCGCACCTGGCGCCCAGCGACCGCCTGGCCTACGCCTGGCGGCAGGACTTCATCCAGGCCTTCCTGCAGCGCGACCTGCCGCAGATGGGCATCGGCGTGGCGGCCGACACGCTGCACCGCTTCTGGCGCATGCTCGCGCACCTGCAGGGGCAGTTCTTCAACGCCTCGCAACTCGGCCAGTCGCTCGGCGGGGCTTCGCACAGCACCGCCACTCGCTACCTCGACCTGCTGGTGGACACGATGATGCTGCGCCGGCTGGAACCGAACCTGCCCAACGTGGGCAAGCGGCTCGTCAAGTCGCCCAGGACCTACATCCGTGACAGCGGTCTGCTGCATGCGCTGCTCAACATCGCCAGCCTGTCGGACCTGCAGGGCCACCCCATCGTGGGCGCGTCGTGGGAGGGCTTCGTGGTCGAGCAGGTCGCGGCCCGCTTGCCCATGGGTGCCCAGCTCGGTTTCTATCGCACTGCCGCAGGCGCCGAGATGGACGTCGTCGTGCAGGCCGGGCAGCGCTCGCTGGGCATCGAGGTCAAGTTCTCGTCCGCGCCCACGGTGGGCAAGGGCTTCTGGCAGGCGCGGGGCGACCTGAAGCCGCAGCGTACGGTGGTGGTGGCGCCGGTGGAGCGCCGCTATCCGCTGAAGGATGGCGTGGACGTGGTGCCGGTTTCAGCGCTCGACGAAGTGCTTGCGGAACTGGACTGAGGGCGCGAGGGATCGTGTGCCTGGCGCCGGCGCGCCGTGCGGCATTTCGACCTGGCCGTGGCCGAGTGTTCGCTGTCGGTGGACGGCGCGCTGCCGGCGGCGAAGTGACTCAACATTCGCGCTTCGGACAGGAACGGTGACGCTCATGCGCGGAGAGATCGACGCCTTCAGCCTGGTCGAGGTCTTTGCCGAAGCGCCCGAGCCCCGTCTCGATCCAGCGCCCGCCCCGGCGCTCGACGAACAGCGCCTCCAGCCCCGCGCGCTGCGCCATCGCCAGGCCCGCGGCCGGTCCGGCCACCAGCAGCGCGGTCGCCCAGGCGTCGGCGCTCATGCAGTCGGCGGCGAGCACGGTGACCGCGGCGAGGCTGTTCCTCACCGGGCCGCCGCGGCGCGCGTCCATGGTGTGCGCCAGGCGCACGCCGCCGAGTTCGACGAAGCGGCGGTAGTCGCCCGAGGTGGCCACCGCCAGGTCCTGCAGCTCGATCACGCCCTGCGCGCTGCGCCGCCCGGGCATGGGGCTCTCCACCGCGACGGCCCAGGGCTTTCCATCGCCTTGGCTGCCACACTGGCTGCCGCCCTGGCTGCAACCCTGGCAGCCAAGTGCGCGCAGCTCGCCGTCCAGTGCCGCCAGCGCGTGCGCGACGCCGTGCTGCTGCAGCACCTCGACCATGCGGTCGACGCCGTAGCCCTTGGCGATGCCGCAGAGGTCCAGTTGCAGCGGGGCCTGCTTGCGCGCGCGGCCGGCCGCCATGTCCAGCTCCAGCCGCTCGTGCGTCGGTCGGCGTTCGGCCTGCCGGGCCGCGCGGATCGCCTGCGCGTCGGGCGCGTCGCGCACGGCGCCGAAGCCCCAGGCGTCGACGAGCTCGCCGACGCCGGGGTCGAAGGCGCCCTCGCTTTGCCGGCAGACCTGCAGCGCGCGCTGCAGCACCTGCAGCATCTGCGCCGGCAGCGGCACCCATTCGCCGACCGGCGCGCGGTTGAAGCGCTGGAGGTCGCTCTCGGGCTTCCACGGCGACATCTGCGCGTCGACCTGCGCGACCGCGTCCGCGAGGGCCTGTTGCAGCCCCTGCTGCAATGCCTGCGCGTCGAGCTGCGAGCCCACGTCGGCGCTCACCGACCAGCGCGCGCCCATCGTCGGGCCGTGCAGCTTCAGCCGCCGCAGCCCGCCGTCGTGCGCTTGGCGCGCGGCTTCAGAAGACGTCTTCGGCATAGCGGCCTGCGGCTTTCAACTGGTTCACGCTCAGGCGCAGCGGCGCGAGGATCGAGTCCAGCACCTGCGCCACCGCCTGCGCCATCGCGCGGCTGCCGCAGACGCGCACGCTCGCGCCCTTGGCAAGCAGTTGGCGCAGCGCCGTGGCGTCGGCGCGCACGACGTCCTGCACGTAGCCGCCGCCCTTGCCGTCGCGCGAGAACACCGTGTGCAGGCTGGCCAGACGCTGCTCGTCCTGCCAGCGTCCGAGGTCGGTGGCGAAGTAGAAGTCGCGCTCCGGGTTGCGCGCGCCGAAGTACAGGTGCATCGGGCGCCGGCCGGTGTTGCCGCGCACGAAGCCCGCCAGCGGCGCGATGCCGGTGCCGGCCCCGATCAGCAGCACGGGCTCGCGCTCGCCCTCGAGCGTGAAGCCCGGGTTGGCGCGCACGAAGGCCTGGATAGGGTCGCCCGGCTGCAGCGCGTGCAGGTAGCCCGAGCACTGGCCGCCGGGAATGCGGCGCACGCACAGTTCGACGAAGCCGTCGCGCCGCCCCGAGGCCAGCGAGTAGTAGCGCGGCGCGCTCGCCCCCGGCGCCATCACGCCCAGCAGGTCGCCGGCGACGAAGCGGCCGAGCCCGCGGCCGCTAAGCCGCGTCCACAAGCCTTCCGTGGGCAGCGCGAAGCGCAGGATCACCGCGGGCTGCTCGCCTTCGGGGCTGCCGGCGCGTGGATAGTCCCGGCGCTCGACGAGCCGCAGCTCGCTCAGCCGCGGCAGCCGCGGCCGGTAGTCGATTGCCAGCGGCTGCCCGAGCGAGCGCGCAAGCTCCTGCCCCCAGCGCGCGAACTCCTGCGGCGACTGCTGGTGGATGCGCGCAAGCGGCAGCCGCAGGCGCCAGCCCTGCGCCTGCAGCGCCTGCTCGAGGGCCTCGGCGAAGGCGCAGAACTTCGGGTACTGCCGGTCGCCGAAGCCGAGCACCGTGACCTGCGCTGCGCCGGCCGGAGTGCGCGCGATGCGCTGCAGCGCGTCGGCGGCGTGCGCCGGCGGCTGGCCGTCGCCATAGGTGGCCGCGAGCACGAAGACGTCGCGCACCGCGGGAGCCGCCTCGAGCACGCGCTCGAAGTGCTCGAGCCCGGCCGTGTGCACGCGCCGCCCGCTGGCCGCGAGCGCCCGGTGCAGCGCCTCTGCAAAGCCCCAGGTGCTGCCGGTCTCGCTGGCGACGAAGACGAGCGTATCGGCCGCCGCCGGGGAACTGTTGTCGGCCAGGACGGGGCGCCGGCCGCGCTCGCGCCACCAGAGGATGAGGCCCGTCGCCCAGAACAGCGGGATGCAGGCGGCCGTTGCCCCCAGCACCAGCGCCCAGGCCCAGGCACCCTCGCCGGTGTGCAGCAGCATCGCCAGGTCGTGCAGGCGCTGCGCGCGGGTGGCCTCCTGCCAGGCCAGGGTCTGGCCGGTGGCACGGTCGATCCAGCCCTGGCCCTGGGCGGTGGTGACGGTCCAGGTGTCCTCGGGGTCGTCGGCATCGGGGAAGTTGAGCCGGCGCAGGTCGGCCACGCGCAGGTCCTGCAGCAGCGGCAGCGCGCCAGCGCCCGGTGCCGGGCTCGCGCCCACCGTCGAGACGACATCGGGCTCGGTCTCCGCGTCGAGCGTGACGAGACCGAAGGTCGCGGCACTCATGTAAAGCGCCGTCAGCGAGGACAGCAGCAGCACCGCGAGCACGACGCGCCCGCTGGCCACGTGCAGCCGCTCGGCGAGCGTGCCGCGCAGGCGCGCGCCGATCCGGCGCCAGCCGCCCAGGCGACGCAGCAGCAGCACGAGGCCGGAGACCGAGATCAGCAGCATCGACAGCGCCACGCCCGCGGCGGCAAGACGCCCGCCGTCCCCGAGCAGGAAGGATCGGTGCAGGTTCTTCATCCAGCGCGAGAAGGCCGAGACCTGGTAGCTGCCGATGACGCGGCCGTCGGCCGGGTCGACGCGCAGCGCCTGCGCCTGGCCCTGGTCGAAGGCGTAGACGACGATCTCGCCCGAGGGCTGGCGGCGGATCTCCTCGATGCCGGCGACGTTCCCGCTCACGCGCTCGGCGAGCGTCGCCACGCTCAGCTCGGCCGGCGCGGTGGCGGCGGTCCAGGCATCGCGCACCGGGTCGAGCGCGAGCACGACCCCGGTGAGGCCCAGCACCAGCGCCAGCGTTCCGGCGACGAGGCCGAGCCAGCGATGGATCCATCTCCAATTCATGGGGTGAACCTCTTACTGCAGCTGGAAGCTGGCCGACTGGATGTACTGCTTGCCGGCCTGCGGCTTGCCGGCGCTCGCCGAGCTCAGCGGGATGCGCACCTCGCCGGCGCTGTCGCGCATGTCCTCGACCGCGGCGTCGATGCGGATCTCGTAGCCGGCGTCGATCAGTGCGTCGGCGAGCTCGGTCGTGACCTTCAGCGTGCGGCCCTGGCCGACGCTGGCGCCGGTGACGCCGTCCAGGCGTTTGGCGTCGGCGACCGAGAGGCGGCTCCAGTCGGCGAGGTGCTTGTAGTACTTGGCCTTGCCGCCCGCGACCCACAGCGTGCGCGCGTAGGCGCCCTTGGCGTCGGTCAGGTAGACGGCGAGGTAGGCGCCGTCGCCGCCGTAGTTCTTCAGCGTGGTCGAGACCGTCACCGTCTTGCTCTGCGCTGCCAGCGGCAGCGTCAGCGCGCAGGCGGCGGCCAGCGTGGTGAGCAGGGGTTGGCGCATGGTGTTCTTCTCCTGGTTTGCGTGTGCTCGAATCATTCGATCGTGGCGCGTGAGCCGCCCGCGGCGGAGGCGCCGGCGGCGGGCCGATGCACGCGATCACGATCACGGTCGCGCGCCCGCTCGCCATCGCGCCGCTTCATCTTCACGGTCTCGAGCATGCGCGGATCGAGCTTGGCCTTGAAGGCGCGGCCGTTCTCGTCGCGGCCGCGCAGCTCGTAGCAGCCGTCGTCGATCTTCAGGCGCTGCACCTTCCAGCCCTGCTGGGCCGCTTTCTGCAGCACCGCTTCGCGCGGCTGCCACTGCTCGATCGGCACGTCGCAGTCGTCGGAGGCCAGGGCCGGCACGGCGGCGACGGCCAGCGCCAGCGGCAGGGCCAGGCGGCGGATCAGCGGGGCGTGGAGGAAAAATCGGGTGGGCAATGGCTTGGTCTCCATGATCGGTTCTCCAGGGTGGGTGGCAAAAATGAAGGCAGGTTCGGAACCGGGTCAGCCTTCGAGCAGGGCAGACGAAGCGGGCTTGCGGCCCCAGCGCTGCGCCCAGGGCAGCATCAGCACGAGCGTGTTGTCGCGCATCACGTAGTGGTGGAAGAGCGCTGCGGCCGCGTGCACGCCGACGAGCGCGTAGCCGAGCGTTGCGATCGCCTCGTGGACTTCCTTCAGGCTGCGGGCGAGTTCCTTGTCGGGCGCAAGCAGCGCCGGCAGCTCCCAGCCGAAGAAGGGGACCGGCGTGCCCTTGGCGCTGAGCGTGAGCCAACCCAGCAGCGGCATCGCGAGGAGGAAGGCGTAGAGCGCGACGTGCATCGCCGTGGCCACGCGCTGCTGCCAGGCCGCCGGGGCCGGCACGATGGCCGGCGCGGGGACGGCCGCGCGCAGCAGGAGGCGCAGCGCGACGAACCCGAAGACGCTGAGGCCGAGCACGAAGTGCCAGTGCTTCATCGCCTCGCGCGCGTCGCTGCCCTTGGGGAAGATGCCCTTGAACTCGATCAGCGCGTAGACGGCGGCCAGCAGCACGAGCGTGGCCCAGTGCGTGGCGATCGAGAGCGGGTGAAAGACGGTTCGAAGATCGTGCCTCGGCGTGTTCATCGCGGGTTCCGGTCCGTTTCTCGGCTCCCCACCGCGGGGAGGCCGTCGAGTTGCCGCGTACTGTGGCCGCGAGGCGCTGAACGGAAGCTGAACGCGACGTTCAGCTCGTGTTCATCTTTCTTCATGAGCAGGGTGCCGAAACGGCGCGTCGTGATCCGAATGCTTCATCTGCGCCGTTCAGTTGCCGTTCATCCGGCTCGCGCTACAAACTCGGCATGAACACGATGCCATTTCTTCCCACGCGCCGCCGGCTGCTGGCCCTCGCGGCCGCGGCCATGACCCTTGGCGGCCCGGCGCGGGCCGACGACGATGACCATGAACTCGCACGCCGTGCGCTGGAGCAGGGGCAGGTGCTGCCGCTTCGCAGCGTGCTCGACCGGCTCGAGCGCGAGATGCCCGGCCAGGTGCTGAAGGTCGAGTTCGAGCGCGACGACGGCCGCTTCGTGTACAAGATCCGCCTGTTGCAGCCCGATGGGCGCCTGGCCAAGCTCAAGGTCGATGCGGTCGACGGGCGCGTGCTCGGCGTCAAGCGCCGGGGGCAAGGGAAGGAGGACGATGCGCATCCTCGTCGTTGAGGACGACGCCACGCTGCGCGCGCAGCTCGCGCAGGCGATCGGCGAGGCCGGGCACACGGTCGAGGCCGCGGCCGACGGGCGCGAAGGGCACTACCTCGGCGAGGTCGAGGACTTCGACCTCGTCGTGCTCGACCTCGGGCTGCCGCTGCTCGACGGCCTCACCGTGCTGCGGCGCTGGCGGGCGGCGGGGCGCAACATGCCGGTGCTGATCCTGACCGCGCGCAGCGCCTGGCAGGAGAAGGTCGCGGGCATCGACGCCGGCGCCGACGACTACCTCGCCAAGCCCTTCCAGATGGAGGAGCTGCTGGCGCGCATCCGCGCGCTGCTGCGCCGGCGCAGCGAGCACGGCAGTGCCGTCTGGCAGTGCGGTGCGATCGAGCTCGACACGCGGGCCGCGCGCGTGCTGCTCGCGGGGCAGCCGCTGGCGCTGACCAGCCACGAGTTCAAGCTGCTGTCGCTGCTGATGCAGCGCAAGGGGGAGGTGCTCTCGCGCACCGAGCTGGCCGAGCACCTCTACGCCTACGACAGCGAGCGCGACTCGAACACGATCGAGGTCTTCGTCGGCCGCCTGCGCAGGAAGCTGCCTGCCGGCAGCATCGAGACCGTGCGCGGCCTGGGCTACCGGCTCGTCGACCCCGCGGCCGGTGACGCGGGCGCATGACGCCGGCCGCGCCGGGCCGCTCGCTGCGGCTGCAGCTGCTCGTCGGCACGCTCGCGTGGGTGCTGCTGGCCGTCGGCCTGGCCGGCTGGGGCCTGCGCGCGCTCTTCGGCGAGCACGTGCGCGAGCAGCTGCGCGCGCAGCTCGTGCAGCAGCTCGATCAGCTGAGCGCGGCGCTCGACTGGGAGCCGGGCAAGGGCGTGACGCTCGAGGCGGCCGCCGGCTTCGATGCGCGCATGTCGCAGCCGCTCTCGGGCCTGTACTGGCAGGTCGACCGCCTGGGTGCCGAACCCAGGGCCGGGCTGCTGCGCTCGCGCTCGCTCTGGGACCAGACGCTCGTGCTGCCGCCGCTGCCCGAGGGCTATCCGGCGCAAGGGCACCGCGTGCTCGTGCTGCCCGACGCGCAGGGCCACGAGCTGATCGCCGTGGCGCGCACGCTGGAACTGCCGGAGGACGAGGCGCCGCCGCTGCGCCTGGTCGTCGCTGCCGACCAGAAGCTGATCGCCGAGCCGATCGGGCGCTTCACGCGGCTGCTGCTGGTCGCGCTGGCCGTGCTCGGCGCCGGCCTGCTGGGCGCCGTCGCGCTGCAGCTGCAGCTTGCGTCGCGGCCGCTGGGGCGCATGCGCCGCAGCCTGGCGGCGGTGCGCGGCGGGCAGGCGGCGCGGATCGAAGGGGACTATCCGCTCGAGCTGCAGCCGCTGGTGCAGGAGTTCAACCACGTGCTCGCCGAGAACGCCGAGATGGTGCAGCGCGCGCGCACCCAGGCGGGCAACCTCGCGCATGCGGTGCACACGCCGCTGTCCATCCTCGCCAACGCCGCCGGCGGCGACGACAGCGCGCTCGGTGCGCTGGTGCGCGAACAGGTGCAGACCGCGCGCCGCCAGGTCGACTACCACCTCGCGCGCGCCCGCGCCGCGGCTGCGGTGCGGGCCACCGGGCTGCGCACGCCGGTGCTGCCGCCGCTGCAGGCGCTGCTGCGCACGATGGCGCGATTGCACGCGGACCGGGGGCTGAGCTTCGAGCTTGCGCCCAGCGCGCAGGACCTGGCGTTCCGCGGCGAGGAACAGGACCTCTTCGAGCTGCTCGGCAACCTGATCGACAACGCCGGCAAGTGGGCGCGCACCCGGGTCGTCGTCGACGTGCGCAGCGACGAGGGGCAGCTCTCCATCACCGTCGACGACGACGGTCCGGGCATCCCGCCCGAACAGCGCGAGCGCATGTTCGAGCGCGGCGTGCAGCTCGACGAGCGGCGCGCCGGCTCGGGGCTGGGCCTGGACATCGTGCGCACGCTGGCCGAAACCTATGGCGGCAGCGTGCAGGTGGGGCAGGCGCCGCTGGGCGGCGCGCGGCTTTCGCTGCGTCTGCCCATCGCGGAATGATCCGGGATGACACGGGATGACGCCGGATGAAGCGGGGTGAGGCCGGCTGCGGCCGGCTGAGGCTGCGGGGCGCCCGGATCCTCCGCGCTCCTGCGCCCTCGCCGAGCCACGACCTCGCGAGGCGGCGCACAATGCCCCGCCTGAAAGCTCGGCGCCGCGTCGTGGCGTAGGCTTCACGGGCTGCCGCAGCGTGCGGCCCGCCCCAGCACGGCCGAAGAGAGGACCCCCGATGACCACCCCTGCCCATCCGTTCGCTTCCACCCTGCAGAGCTTCTCCACCGCGTCGGGGCAGAGCCTGCGCCTGTATTCGCTGCCCGAGCTCGCCAAGACCTACCCGAACATCAAGCGGCTGCCGGTGTCGATGCGCATCGTGCTCGAGTCGGTGCTGCGCAACTGCGACGGCCACAAGATCACCGCCGAGCACGTCAAGCAGGTCGCCAACTGGGGCGCCAGGGACGCGCGCACCGAGGAGATCCCTTTCGTCGTCTCGCGCGTGCTGCTGCAGGACTTCACCGGCGTGCCGCTGCTCGTCGACCTCGCGGCGATGCGCTCGGCCGCGGCGCGGCTTTCCTGCGACCCCAAGCGCATCGAGCCGCTGGTGCCGGTGGACCTGGTCGTCGACCACTCGATCATGGTCGACGTCTACGGCACGAAGGACGCGCTCGAGCGCAACATGCAGCTCGAATTCAAGCGCAACCACGAGCGCTACCAGTTCATGAAGTGGGGCATGCAGGCCTTCGACACCTTCCGTGTCGTGCCGCCGGGCTTCGGCATCTGCCACCAGGTCAACCTCGAGTACCTCGCGCGCGGCGTGCACCGCACGGCCGACGGCATCTGCTACCCCGACACGCTGGTGGGAACCGACAGCCATACGACGATGATCAACGGCATCGGCGTCGTCGGCTGGGGGGTGGGCGGCATCGAGGCCGAGGCGGCGATGCTGGGCCAGCCGGTCTACTTCCTCGCGCCCGACGTCGTCGGCCTGGAGCTCACCGGGCGGCTGCGCGAGGGGGTGACGGCCACCGATCTCGTGCTCACCGTCACCGAGCTGCTGCGCAAGCACAAGGTCGTCGGCAAGTTCGTCGAGCTCGTCGGCGAGGGCACGCGCACGCTCTCGGTGCCCGATCGCGCGACGCTTGGCAACATGTCGCCCGAGAACGGCGCGACGATCACCTTCTTCCCGGTCGACGACAAGACGATCGAGTACTTCCGCGACACCGGGCGCACCGACGCCGAGATCGAGGCCTTCGCGGCCTACTACAAGGCGCAGGGCATGTACGGCATCCCCGACGCCGCCGACCTGGACTACACGACGCTGCTGCGCCTGGACCTCGGCAGCGTGACGCCGAGCGTGGCCGGCCCGCGCCGGCCGCAGGACCGCATCGAGCTTGGCGACCTGAAGTCGCGCTTCACGAGCCTGTTCTCCAAGCCCAACGCCGAGGGCGGCTTCAACCTGCCCGCGGCGAGGCTCGCACCGCGATTCGCGCTCGCGCACGATCCGCATGGCCATGGCGCGCCGGCCGCGCCCGCGCTCACGCCCGGGGCTGAGCGCAACAAGGCCGAGATGGTCATCAACCGCCCGCAGCTTCCGACCGATGACGTGCCGGCGCCGACCGGCGACGTGTCGGTCGGCAACGGCGATGTGCTGATCGCCGCGATCACGAGCTGCACGAACACCTCCAACCCGAGCGTGATGCTCGCCGCCGGCCTGCTGGCGAAGAAGGCGGTGCAGGCGGGCCTGCGCGTGGCGCCGCACATCAAGACCTCGCTCGCGCCCGGGTCGCGCGTCGTCACCGAGTACCTCGACCACGCCGGCCTCCTGCCCTACCTCGAGCAGCTGGGCTTCGCGCTGGCCGGCTACGGCTGCACGACCTGCATCGGCAACTCGGGCGACCTGACGCCGCAGCTCAACGACGCGATCGCCGAGCACGACCTGGTGTGCGCGGCGGTGCTCTCGGGCAACCGCAACTTCGAGGCCCGCATCCACCCCAACCTCAAGGCCAACTTCCTGATGAGCCCGCCGCTGGTCGTGGCCTTCGCGCTGGCCGGCAGCGTGCTGCGCGATCTGACGAGCGAGCCGATCGGCAAGGGCAGGGACGGCAAGGACGTCTACCTGCGCGACATCTGGCCGACGAACGAGGAGGTCGCGGCCCTCGTGCGCCACGCGATGGAGGGCAAGGCCTTCCGCGAGAACTACGCGCGCATCGCCAGCGACCCGGGCGAGCTGTGGCAGGCGATCGAGGGCGGCTCGGGCCAGACCTACGCCTGGCCGCAGAGCACCTACATCGCCGAGCCGCCGTACTTCGAGGGCTTTGCGCTTGCCGCGCCCGAGGCCAAGGCCGGCGCCGCGCCGCTCGAGGGGGCGCGCATCATGGCGATGTTCGGCGACTCGATCACGACCGACCACATCTCGCCGGCGGGCTCGATCGCCAAGGCCGGGCCGGCGGGCCAGTGGCTGATCGAGCACGGGGTCGCGCGCGCCGACTTCAACAGCTACGGCTCGCGCCGCGGCCACCACGAGGTGATGATGCGCGGCACCTTCGCCAACGTGCGCATCAAGAACCTGATGCTGCCGGCCAAGGCCGACGGCTCGCGCGAGGAGGGCGGCCTCACGCTGCTGCAGCCCAGCGGCGAGAAGATGCCGATCTTCGACGCCGCGATGCGCTACCAGGCCGCCGGCGTGCCCACGGTGGTCTTCGCGGGCGAGGAGTACGGCAACGGCTCGAGCCGCGACTGGGCGGCCAAGGGCACGCAGCTTCTCGGGATCAGGGCGGTGATCGCGCGCAGCTTCGAGCGCATCCACCGCAGCAACCTCGTCGGCATGGGCGTGCTGCCGCTGCAGTTCCAGGGCAGCGATTCGTGGCAGTCGCTCGGCATCACCGGCAACGAAACGATCGACCTCGTGCTCGACCCGGCGCTGCGCCCGCGCAGCCAGGCGCAGCTCGTGATCCACCGCGCCGACGGCAGTCGCGCCGAGGTGAAGCTGACGCTGCGCATCGACACCCCGGTCGAGGCCGACTACTACCGCCACGGCGGCATCCTGCCTTACGTGCTGAGGCAGTTGCTGAAGGCTTGAATCCGCGCAAGGGCGGTCGCGCTCAGCCGTGCAGACGGCTGTTGCGCGGCACGCTGGCGAGCAGGAACTCCATCTGGTCGGCGAGGATCCGTCGCCCGCGCAGGATCATGTCCTCGTGCAGGCTGGGCACGTAGGGCAGGTAGAGCAGGCTCATGCGCGCCTCCTCGGGCATGCGGTTGCCTTTGCGGCCGTTGCAGGCACGGCAGGCGGTGATGCAGTTCATCCAGCTGTCCTGCCCGCCGCGGGAAACCGGGGCGATGTGTTCGCGGGTGAGTTCATCGTCCGCGCAGAGCGAGCCGCAATAGGCGCAGAGGTGGCGGTCGCGCGCAAAGAGCTTGGCGTTGGTGAGCGCCGGGCTCTGCCGCCACGCGCGTGCCGGAACGGTGCCACGCACCGCGACGATCGGGTGCAGTTCGATGATCGACTGCCGTCCGGTGGCGCGCTGGATGCCGCCGCGCAGCACCTGGCAGGCGCGGCCCAGCGTCCACGCCACCTCGTCGCTGGCGTAGAGGACGGCCGCTTCCTTCGCGGAGATCCACGCCTGCGGCCGCCCGGAAACATCGAGCTGCAGCACGTCCATCGACCAAGCGTACCGCAAGCGCCGGGCGCGTGTCGACGCGCGCCGCAAGGCCACGTCCGGGCCGCGAGCGCCGGGATTAGGTGGGCCGCTCTAGGCTTTTCGATTCGCCTTTCCCCCGCGACGGTCAAGAGCATGCAAAATAGAACGATCGTTCGTCTTTTTTGACTTGTCGTGAACCTGGAGCGCTCGTCCCCTGCCGCCCCAAGCGCGTCGCCGCCGCGCAGCCTGCACAAGGGCCAGCAGACGCGCGCGGCCATCCTGGACGCCGCGCTGACGCTGGCTTCGCACATGGGGCTCGAAGGTTTGTCGATCGGCGCGCTGGCCGAAGTCACGGGCATGAGCAAGTCCGGCGTCTTCGCGCACTTCGGTTCGCGCGAGGAACTGCAGATCTCGGTGATCCGCGAGTACCACGCGCGCTTCGAGGAAGAGGTCTTCTTCCCGGCGATCCGCGAGCCGCGCGGGCTGCCGCGCCTCTTCGCGCTCTTCGAGCGCTGGGTGCGCCGCGTCTCGGTCGAGATCGATTCGGGCTGCATCTACATCAGCGGCGCGGTCGAGTTCGACGACCGCCCGGGGCCGGTGCGCGACGCGCTGGCCGAGATGGTGCGCACCTGGCACGCGGCGCTCGAGCGCGCGATCCGCGCGGCGATCGAGGTCGGCCACCTGCGTGCCGATACCGACCCGGCGCAGATGCTGTTCGAGGTCCACGGCCTGATCCTGGCCCTGCACCACGATGCCCGCTTCCTGCGCCAGCCCGGCACGCTCGAGCGTGCCCGCACCGCCTTTGCCCGCGTGGTGCGCGAGTACCAGGTGCCGCCGGCCGGCGCCGGTGCGCCAGCGACCGCCACGGCCTTGCCGGCGCGGTCTCGGCGCTGAGCCTGTCCGTCCCAGCGCCGCACCGCCCTGACCTGATCCAGCGACCTGCCGTTCTTCCCCAACCCACTCCCCGGAGGCCTGCCATGCCCACCTACACCCCGCCCCTGCGCGACATGCAGTTCGTGCTGCACGAGTTGCTCGGCGCCGTCGACGAGCTGAAGCTGCTGCCCCGGCATGCCGACGTCGACGCCGAGACGATCGACGCCGTGCTCACCGAGGCCGGCAAGTTCGCCGCCGAGGTGCTCTTTCCGCTCAACGGCGTCGGCGACCTCGAAGGCTGCACGCTCGACAAGGCCACGCGCGCGGTGAGCACGCCCAAGGGCTTCAAGGAGGCCTACGCCAAGTACGTCGAGGGCGGCTGGCCGGCGCTCAGCTGCGACCCCGAGTACGGTGGCCAGGGCCTGCCCGTGCTCGTCAACCAGTGCCTCTACGAGATGCTCAACTCGGCCAACCAGGCGTGGACGATGTACCCGGGCCTCTCGCACGGTGCCTACGAGGCGCTGCATGCGCACGGCACCGAGGAGCAGAAGAAGACCTACCTCGCCAAGCTCACCAGCGGCGAGTGGACGGCGACAATGTGCCTGACCGAGCCGCACTGCGGCACCGACCTCGGGCTGCTGCGCACCAAGGCCGAGCCGCAGGCCGACGGCAGCTACAAGCTGAGCGGCGAGAAGATCTTCATCAGCGCCGGCGACCATGACATGGCGCCCAACATCGTGCACCTGATCCTGGCACGGCTGCCGGACGCGCCCGCGGGCAGCAAGGGCATCAGCCTGTTCGTGGCGCCCAAGTTCCTCGTCAACGCCGACGGCAGCCTGGGCGCGCACAATGGCATCAGCTGCGGCGCGCTCGAGCACAAGATGGGCATCCACGGCAGTGCGACCTGCCAGCTCAACCTCGACGGCGCGGTGGCCACGCTCGTCGGCGAGCCCAACAAGGGCCTGCAGGCGATGTTCGTGATGATGAACGCCGCGCGCCTGGGCGTGGGCTGCCAGAGCCTGGGCCTGGCCGAGGTCGCCTACCAGAACGCCGTCAGCTACGCGCGCGAACGCCTGCAGATGCGCGCGCTCTCGGGGCCGAAGGCACCCGACAAGCCGGCCGACCCGATCATCGTGCACCCGGACGTGCGCAAGATGCTGCTCACCGCGCGCGCCTACGCCGAGGGCGGGCGGGCGCTGGCGATGTACTGCGCGCTGCTGATCGACAAGGAGCTCGCGACCGACGACGAGGACGAGCGCCGCGATGCCGCCGACCTGGTGGCGCTGCTCACCCCGATCGTCAAGGCCTTCCTGACCGACAACGGCTTCATCGCGACCTCGCACTGCATGCAGGTCTATGGCGGGCATGGCTACATCCACGAGTGGGGCATGGAGCAGTTCGTCCGCGACAGCCGCATCAACATGATCTACGAGGGCACGAACACCGTGCAGTCGCTGGACCTGCTGGGGCGCAAGGTGCTCGCCGACAACGGCGCCAAGCTCAAGAAGTTCGGCAAGCTGGTGCAGGAGTTCATCGAGGACGCCGGCACCGACGAGGCGATGCAGGAGTTCGTCAACCCGCTGGCCGACCTCGGCGAGAAGGTCACCAAGCTGACGATGGAACTCGGCATGAAGGCGATGGGCAATGCCGACGAGGTGGGTGCCGCCGCGGTCGACTACCTGCGCATCTGCGGGCACCTGACCTTCGCCTACTTCTTCGCGCGCATGGCGCGCATCGCGCTCGCGAAGAAGGACTCGGGCGACCCGTTCTACACCGCCAAGCTCGCCACCGCGCGCTTCTACTTCGCCAAGCTGCTGCCCGAGACCGCCGGCCTCATCCGCAGCTGCCGCGCCGGCCTCGCGCCGCTGATGGCGATGGACGAGGCGCTATTCTGAGCACCCCCGGCGGCGGGCTGCCCAGCCCGCCCGCGCGGACGGCGGACGCGGCGGGGATCGCCGCGTTCGCCGACAACGTCCACCCCTCGCACCTGTCCCATCGAACAAGCCCAAGGAGATCCATCATGCGCAAGACCCTGTTCACGCTGGCTCTGCTGGCTGCCGCCGGCACGGCGCTGGCCCAGGCCACGCCCGCCGGCCTGTGGAAGACCATCGACGACGAGACCAAGCAGGAGAAGTCGCTCGTGCGCATCAGCGACAACGGCGGCGTGCTCACCGGCACGATCGAGAAGCTGACCGACCCTGCCAAGGCCGACTCCAGGTGCGAGAAGTGCGAAGGCGCGAAGAAGGACCAGCCGATCGTCGGCATGACCATCATCGAGGGCGTGAAGAAGAACGCCGAGCAGCCCTACTGGGACGGCGGCACCATCCTCGACCCGAACAACGGCAAGACCTACAAGGTGCGGCTGACGCCCAAGGACGAGGGCAAGGTGCTCGAAGTCCGCGGCTTCATCGGCCCCTTCTACCGCAACCAGACCTGGCTGCGCGCGCAGTGAGGCTGCGCGCCAGACCGTCAACGACAACCCCGAACCCCGGAACCCCGCCATGAACCGTTTCCCCGTCCGCAAGGTCGCCGTGCTCGGCGCCGGCGTCATGGGCGCGCAGATCGCCGCCCACATGCTCAACTGCAAGGTGCCCGTGATCCTCTTCGACCTGGCCGCCAAGGAAGGGCCGAAGAACGGCATCGTCGACAAGGCGATCGCGAACCTGAAGAAGCTCAAGCCTTCGCCGCTGGGCGTGGCCGACGACGCGACGCTGATCCAGGCCGCGAACTACGACGAGCATCTGGCGCTGCTTGGCGAGTGCGACCTCGTGATCGAGGCCATCGCCGAGCGCATGGACTGGAAGCTCGACCTCTACACCAGGATCGCACCGGCCCTCAGCGCCCATGCGATCGTGGCCAGCAATACCTCGGGCCTGTCGATCACCAAGCTCTCGCAGGCGCTGCCCGAGTCGGTGCGCCCGCGCTTCTGCGGCATCCATTTCTTCAACCCGCCGCGCTACATGGCGCTGGTGGAACTCATCAACACGCCGACGACGCAGCCCGAGGTGCTGGACCAGCTCGAGGCCTTCGTCACGACGACGCTCGGCAAGAGCGTGGTGCACGCCAAGGACACGCCGAACTTCGTCGCCAACCGCGTCGGCGTGGCCAGCATCCTCGCGGTGATGAAGGAGGCCGAGAACTTCGGCCTCAGCTATGACGTCGTCGACGACCTCACCGGCAAGAAGCTCGGCCGCGCAAGCTCGGCGACCTTCCGCACCGCGGACGTCGTCGGCCTGGACACGATGGCGCACGTCATCAAGACGATGCAGGACAACCTCGCGGGCGACCCCTTCCACGCGAGCTACGCGACGCCTGCGGCGCTGCAGGCGCTGATCGACAAGGGCGCGCTCGGCCAGAAGAGCGGCGCGGGCTTCTTCAAGAAGGTCGGCAAGGACATCCTGCGCCTGGACCCTGCCAAGGGCGAATACGTCCCCGGCGGCGGCAAGGCCGAACCGATCGTCGAGCGCATCCTCAAGAAGCCGGCCGCCGAGCGGCTGAAGCTGCTGCGCGAGAGCTCCAACCCGCAGGCGCAGTTCCTCTGGGCGATCCTGCGCGACGGCTTCCACTACGCGGCGGTGCATCTCGAGGAGATCGCCGACACCGCGCGCGACGTCGACTTCGCGATGCGCTGGGGCTTCGGCAACAAGCAGGGCCCCTTCGAGCTGTGGCAAGACGCCGGCTGGCAGCAGGTGGCCGCCTGGGTCAAGGAGGACATAGCCGCGGGCAAGGCGCTGTGCAAGGCGCCGCTGCCCGACTGGGTGTTCGACGGCCGCACCGGCGTGCACACGCCCGAGGGCTCGTGGAGCCCGGCGAAGAAGGCCTACGTGCCGCGCAGCCAGCTGCCGGTCTACGCCCGCCAGCACTTCCCCGAGAACGTGCTCGGCAGCGGCGCGGTCGAGCCGCTGAAGGCCGGCACCGAGGTCTGGAAGAACGAGGAGGCGCGCATCTGGACGCTGGACGGGCAGGTGCTGATCCTCAGCATCACCGCCAAGCTGCACCTCATCAGCCAGGCGGTGATGGACGCGATCGCCAAGGCGCTGGAACTGGCCGAGGCGAGCTACCAGGGCCTCGTGATCTGGTCGCCCGACGACGTCTTCTCGGCCGGCGCCAACCTCGAGTCGCTGATGCCGGTCTTCATGAAGAGCGGCTCCAAGGGCATCGTCCCGGTCGTGAAGACGCTGCAGGACCTGATGCTGCGCATCCGGTACGCGCAGGTGCCGGTGGTGGCGGCGATGCGCGGCATCGCGCTGGGCGGCGGCTGCGAGCTCTCGGTCTACACGCACCGCCGCGTCGCGGCGATGGAGACCTACGTCGGCCTCGTCGAGGTCGGCGTCGGCCTCGTGCCCGCGGGCGGCGGCCTGACCTACATCGCGCGGCGCGCGGCCGAGATGGCCAACGCCGGCAATGCGGGTGCCGACCTGCTGAAGTTCCTCACCGACGGCTTCACGAATGCCGCGATGGCCAAGGTCGGCACGAGCGCGCTCGAGTCGCGCAAGTACGGCTACCTGCTGCACAGCGATGTCATCGTGCCGCACAAGGACGAGCTGCTCTTCGTCGCGCTCGCGCAGGCCAAGGCGATGGCCGCCGAGGGCTTCCGCCCGCCGCTGCGCCGCCCGATCCCGGTGGCCGGGCGCAATGCGCTGGCCACCATCCGCGGCCAGCTCGTGAACATGCGCGAAGGCGGCTTCATCAGCGCCTACGACGAGCACATCGCGACCCGGATCGCCGAGGTCGTCTGCGGCGGTGACGTCGACGCCGGCTCGCTCGTCAGCGAGGAATACCTGATGACGATGGAGCGCGAGCGTTTCTGCGCGCTGCTGGACAACCCCAAGACCCAGGAACGCATCATGGGCATGCTGCAGACCGGCAAGCCTGTGCGCAACTGACCCCAGGACGACGACCATGAGCAAGCAAGTTCAAGACGCCTACATCGTCGCGGCCACGCGCACGCCCATCGGGCGCGCCGGGCGCGGCTACTTCCGCAACACCCGACCGGACGACCTGCTCGTCGCCGCGGTGAAGAGCGCGCTCGCGCAGGTGCCGAGCCTCGATCCCAAGGCGATCGAGGATGCGGTGATCGGCTGCAGCTTCCCCGAGGGCGAGCAGGGCATGAACATGGCGCGCGTGGCGATGGTGCTCGCCGGGCTGCCGCACAGCGTGGCCGGCGTCACCGTCAACCGTTTCTGCGCCAGCGGCCTGACCGCGCTGCAGATGGCCGCGGACCGCATCCGCGTCGGCGAGGCCGATGTGATCATCGCCGGCGGTGCCGAGAGCATGAGCCTGGTGCCGATGACCGGCAACAAGCCCTCGTTCAACCCGGAGATGTTCGTGCACGACGAGAACGTCGGCATCGCCTACGGCATGGGCATGACCGCCGAGAAGGTCGCCGCGCAG
>Ga0116142_10001968_pt1 | contig 23315 bp, 23 predicted proteins | sample AD_UKC033_MetaG_FD_89785 | JGI IMG/M metagenome (GOLD analysis project Ga0116142, IMG submission 89785) | Active sludge microbial communities of municipal wastewater-treating anaerobic digesters from USA - AD_UKC033_MetaG | ecosystem: Engineered > Bioreactor > Anaerobic > Digestate | place: USA... | reverse complement strand
GCAAGCAATATATAATTGGTGTTGCAATAACTGAATCGTTTGCCTGGCTGAAAATTAATGTTTGGTTTATCTTTTATAAGGATGGAAAGCACATCGGAATTGGTAGCATATTGCTTTTTATCCCAGCTGGTTTTATCCATAAAATGCACATAATTCGGTAATCCGCTGCGGTGATTCAGTAACATCTTTACCGTTATGCCCGGATAAGGAAGGGGAGAAAAAAATTTTGTGATGGTATCATTCAGTGAAAGCCGGCCTTCCTGTATCAACCTGAGAATAGCAACGCCTGTAAATGTCTTGGTCGTTGAAGCAATATGCAGGGACGTATTTTCTGTTAATGTATCTTTTTTGCGAAGATCTGCTTTGCCTGTATACTTCTCATATATAACAGAACCATTTTTTGCAATAAGGATTCCGCCATTGAAATTGCTGTTCCTGAGCAATGTGGTGTCAAAAAATGCACTTAGCTTCCGGTAGTATTCTCTGAATTCCTGCTGATCAATTTTTTCCGGTGTTGCCGGGTAGTATTGCAATGAATCCTCTTCCGGTTTTTTATCACGGGAAGAAGTATTGCAACAATATCCAAGAAAGGCAAACAATAAAAGGCAATAAAACGTCTTCAAGAGGTCGTCATTGGTTTCGTTACAAAAATAGAAGCCCTGTACAGCGTGCAAACTAATAGTTTTCCCCAGCGGTACTACAAATGTTAATAGAAAACAACTGTTAGTGTTAATATTTTTTGATCAGATTATTATCCTGGGCAAAAAGGGCTGATTAGTACGTAGTATATTTGCTGTATGACAAAAGCAGGCAATACCACCAGTTACCCAAAAGAAAAAATCAGGATACTTTTCCTTGAAAATATAAGTGACGCAGCAGTTAAAAATTTTCGTCATCATGGCTATGTAAAAGTTGATAAAATATCAAAGGCGATGACGGAAGAACAATTAATTGATGAGATAAAAGATGTTCATATCCTGGGTATCCGTTCAAAAACCCAGATAACAAAAAAGATACTGGAAGCAGCTAAGAAATTACAGGCCATAGGTTGTTTTTGTATTGGTGTAAACCAGGTTGATTTAAAAGAGGCTACAAAAAATGGGGTGGTGGTTTTCAATGCGCCTTATTCCAATACAAGATCGGTTGCTGAACTGGTAATAGGCGCAGCGATCATGCTTATCAGAAGAATACCTGATAAAAATAAAGCGGCGCATGAAGGAGTATGGATGAAAGACGCCAAAGGCAGCTATGAATTGCGGGGAAAGACCCTTGGGATAATCGGTTATGGAAATATCGGCAGCCAGGTAAGTGTGCTCGCAGAAGCCCTGGGCATGAAAGTCCTTTTTTATGATGTAGAAACAAAGTTGCCGCTGGGTAATGCAGAAGATGCCAAGTCCTTAAAGGAATTATTAAGCAGGGCCGATATAGTTACATTGCATGTCCCGGAGACAGCGCAAACAAAAAACCTGATCAGTAAAACCAATCTGAAGCATTTTAAAAAAGGGGCTATCCTCATCAACTATGCAAGGGGAGAGGTAGTTGACCTTGAAGCGCTGCGAAAAGAAATACTGGAAGGAAATATCTGTGGTGCTGCTGTGGACGTATATCCATGGGAGCCAGAAAAAAACGGTGACCATTTTCAAACACCATTACAGGACCTTCCCAATGTAATACTTACCCCGCATATCGGTGGAAGTACGGAAGAAGCACAGCAAAATATTGGTGAGGATGTAAGTATCAAGCTGTATAATTACCTGGAAAAAGGTATCACATTTGGTTCACATACTGTGCCTGCACTGGCCTTACCACCGCAGGAGGGAAGTCATCGTATTTTGCACATACATAATAATGTGCCCGGGGTTCTTTCCGCTATCAATACCCAACTTTCCAAACATAATATCAATATTGTGGGGCAGTACCTTAAAACGAATGATGAGATAGGGTATGTGGTACTGGATGTGGATAAGAAACTATCTTCCCAGGCCCTGCATTTATTAAAGGAAGTCAAAGCGACAATCAAGGTCAGAATGCTGTATTGAACTTGCATAAGGTAGTTTTTGTAAGGGCTGAAAAGCTCTTTTTTTGTCGGAAAAATTAATTCCTAAATTTTCAATAATTATTGAAAATTATGTAAATTTGTGTTGTAATACATAAAACACAAATTATGAAAGTCGTTATCGTTGGAGCAGGATTCGGTGGATTAAGATTAGCCCGCAAACTGAATAACAAAGCCGGGTTTGAAGTAGTACTGGTAGACAGGTTCAATTATCATCAGTTTCAGCCACTTTTTTACCAGGTAGCCACGGCCGGGCTTGATGCCAGTAATATTTCATTCCCGCTCAGGAAAGTGTTTCAGAAAAGTAAGAACGTACGTATAAGGCTGGCTGAATTGAAAGAAGTGATTCCTGCGGAGAATAAAATTATCACTACTATTGAAGAGATCAGCTATGATGTGCTGGTATTAGCTACCGGTGCAGACACCAATTTTTTTGGTAATACTCAACTTGCCAATCATGCTTTCCCGATGAAGTCAACGGTAGAAGCTTTGCAGATCAGGCACCGGCTTCTGCATCTTTTTGAAGAGGCTCATACCATTGCAGATGAACAATCTTTACAACGAGCTATGAATATAGTGGTAGTAGGGGGCGGACCAACAGGTGTAGAGGTCTCCGGCGCATTGGCAGAAATGAAAAAATATGTTTTACCAAAGGATTATCCTGAGCTTGATTTTTCAGAAATGAATATTTACCTCCTGGAAGGCGCCGGAAAAACATTGGCTGCAATGAGTGAGAAATCTTCAGCAAAATCTCAAAAATACCTGGAGAAATTGGGAGTGAAAGTGATTACAGGAGCTCTTGTAAAAAATTATGATGGTAAAGATGTTGAACTGCAGGATGGTAAGCTGATTCCTTCTGCCACTGTAATATGGGCAGCAGGGATTAAAGGAAATATTCCCGGTGGAATTGATAATTCTTTGATTGCAAGAGGGAACAGGATAAAAATTGACCGGTATTGTAAAGTGACTGGTCATGATAATATTTATGCCTTAGGTGATCTGGCTTACCTGGAAACCGATAATTATCCAACTGGTCATCCACAGGTGGCACCGGTGGCCATTCAACAGGCAGATATGCTGGCGACTAATCTTATAATGATGGAAAGGAAATCAAACAGGTCCAGGTTATATGAATTTACCTATCATGATAAAGGATCGATGGCTACAGTCGGCAGAAACCTGGCTGTAGTGGATATGCCCAGGCCTAAGCTGCATTTTGGTGGTTTTTTTGCATGGCTGATCTGGATGGGACTTCACCTGATGCTTATACTGGGAGTAAAGAACAGGTTCTTTGTTTTCATGAACTGGTTATACAATTATGTTACGTATGATCAGAACCTGCGGTTAATATTCAGAGAGTTTGACCGGGAGGGATCTTACACAAAAAATAACAGGTTATGAAATGGACAATTCCGAATTGGCTGATCATAGCTGGTGCTATCGGCCAGATCTTTACTGCTATTATTTATCCTTATATACGACATGTGGTGTTTGACTGGTACAATGACATAAAAAAACTAAAACCATTAAACCAGGAAATTGCTAAAACCTATGGAAGGTATATACAGGGGCTTAATTTTTCATTTGGACTGATCTCAATTTTATTTACAGAAGATATGAAGAATCAAACAGGATTAGCTATTGCATTGACGGGTCTTATTGCTGCTTATTGGATTGGTAAAGTAATTACACAATTTGCCTACTATCCGATGTATGAAATCCCCAATAAACTTATATTTAAAATTGGTGAGGTGGGTATGAATATCTTATTTATATCATTTGCTGTTATATTCAGTTGGTTATTTGCTTTCAACCTTGCAGGATATCTGAATAATTAAAAGAAATATGGGTCAAAAGATTTTTTTAACCGCCGAATGGAAAAAACTGGTAATGGCCAATTATATTGTGGATCCTGCCATATTGAAAAAATATGTTCCAGGAAAAACGGAGCTTGACTATTTTAACAATAACTGTTATGTGAGCCTGGTAGGATTTATGTTTCAGCAGGTAAAAGTAAAAGGCTTCCGGATACCTTTTCATGTAAATTTTCCTGAACTAAACCTGAGATTTTATGTCAGGTATAAAGATGGTCTGCAATGGAAACGGGGTGTGGTTTTTATAAGTGAGATAGTTCCCAAGCCTTTCATTACCATTTTAGCGAATACTTTATATAAAGAGCATTATACCACTTTACCCATGCAATACAAATGGGATGCTATAGAAGATTATTTTCTGATCCGATATTCTTGGAAAAAAAATAAGCAATGGAACAAGCTGGAGGTAAAAGCAGATAGAACGCCATTGTTATTACAGGAAGGAAGCTTTGAGGAGTTTATTACTGAGCATTTTTGGGGTTACTCAGACGGAGGTAACGATAGAACCTTTGAATATCGTGTGGCGCATCCGAGATGGGATATTTATAATGTAAAGGAGTTCGTTGTTAATTGTGATTTTGCCAGCTTATATGGGCAGTCATTTACTTTTCTTTCGGAACAAAAGCCAGTTTCTGTTTTTCTGGCTGAAGGTTCGCCTATAGAAGTATTCACTAGGAAAGTTCTTTGAGGATTTTCCGGGCCCTTGATTTGAAAGCCGCAGTTTCATATTCCCATCGATCCTCAATAATGGTTTTTAATTCCTGTTTTATATCAGGATAGTGGGTTGATAAGTTATGAAGTATCGTAAGAGAAAATGCTTTTATGGCTGGTTTTTCCACCGGGGAGGAGATATAATCAAAACAAATGTCCATCAGATCACCACGAAACCGCTCAGGAACGGTTATATCTTGTAAAAGCCGTACGGTGTTACGTTTAATGGCATCATGAAGCTTTGGTTTTTTCAGGTTCTTCAATAGTTTGCCAAAATGTGGTTTGATCAACTCTGGATGCCTCTGAACAGCATAGCTGAGTGGCCAGGAAGCTCTTTGTGTCACACACCAATCATTATCATAAAGAAATAAATTGAAGAGAGTATTGAACCGTTCCTGGTTGTTGCCGATCCATTGTACAATTTTAGTACAGTTCGTCTTGGAGTGCTGTGCAAGGATCGTATCTCTCAGGTTCATAATTTAGCGGGGTACAAATCTGCTACCGGTCAGTAGCCATTCACCTTTGGTTAGTTCATCACTTTTTACTTTCACAATGTGGCTCACAATTTTCGCACCCCGGGATGTATTTGGTACTTTAATGGTCTTTATACCGCCGGGTTCAATATTATATAGTGTATGATAATCTGTCCGGTATTCTTTATCATCAGCCAGTAAAATACTGACCTCAACCATTATTTTTTGAAAGCTGGTTTTTTTCAACGTATTCTCAATCTTTACGGCTGCGCCGATAAATCCATCGGTATTTGAAGTATTCTCCGGGATCACAGCACTGGATAACAGGTATTGATCGATATTGGCAAGAATCTTATTTGGCTCTGTGGCTGATTTACTGCTGTCGGGGAGTGTTGCCATATTTGCATCCGTACCGGCAGCTGGGGGTGATGCAATTGTATTTAAATTATCAACTTCTTTTTTTTCTGTTGGCATATCATCGCTATCAGCTTTTGTGGCTGTGCCGTTACATGCAACTAAAAAAGTGACAAATGAGAATATCAACAAGGATTTTAGAATTTGCATATTGGGTGATTTGTATGCAAGCTACTCAGACCTTGAGTTATCGCCAATACCCGCTTTCACTAGTTATTGAAGTTATTTTTCTTATAATTTACATTATGTTAAGTAAAGTATGAATAAGAAAGGCCACAGCGATGTGGCCTTTCCTTTAAACTATTTATTTGATGCTATCATATCTCTCATTCCACTTCTTTTCTTCTGCTGCCCACTTAGCCTGGTCAGCAGGCTTCCCTTTTGCCATTGCTTTTTTAAAAGCATAAATATCAGCAAGATAGCTTGCTGCTTTTTTGTATTGTTGCTTGTCTCTTGTATGCATGTCTGCTTTTGTTGCAAAGATCGCTGCAGCTGCTTCATAAGGTTCCCGGGCTCCTTCCAGCGTTTCTCCATACTCTTTATCCAGCGCATCTCTTTTAGCAATATCTTCTTTGGAAGCCATTGCGCCGGGTTTTGTTCTTGCCTTCATATCTTTTGCATGAGCCTCCCTGGTGTCATTTACTTTTGAGGCTTTGTTAATAAAGTGGTCGCCAATGTACAGGAATGGAATTTCATATCCTGGTTTAGCTTTGGCGGATTTATTGAAAGCTGCAATCATTTTCTTTTCGAGTTCAGCTGCGTTAGCAGGCGGTGGTGGCGGATTATCATCCCTGGGGTTCAATGTATCATAAATTATTTCACCTAACACCTGGTTAGCCTTATAGTTATCAGGATCAGCAGCAAGCACTTCTTCAAGGGCTTTTAGTTTATCTTCAAAATTGGTCATCAAACCCACTGCAAAATCTATTTTATCATAGTCGAAATAGTCGCTTTTGGGATAAAGTTGTTTTCCAAGGGCCTTATATTTCTCAAAGGAAGCCATATCCTTTTTTGCAAAAGAATGACTAACCAGGAAGCGATAAACTCCTTCAAAACCGTCTCCTGCTACATTAGCATCTGCAAGCCTGGTATAATATTTAGCTGCATCATCCTTGTTGCCTGAGTTTTCAGCGGTTATGGCAGCAAGAATAAGTACATTGGTATCAACAGGTACATTAATTAATTTTCTGGCGATCAAAAGATCAGAGAATTCAATGGCCTTTTTTAATTTAGCAAGACCGGTTTGCCATTTCTTATTGCTATAATCAGTATATCCCGCAGTATAATAACTGGAATAAAGATTAATAGGACCATTCTGATATATAGGGTCGGACATTAATGCGAGGGACGGTTCCATTTCTTTATACTTGGCAAAAGCCGCTTCTGCTTCATTTGTAAGCTGCTCTGATGCGGGAGTATTTTTTTTATCCTCGGCCATTGCCAGCCCCGCATAGATTGCGGTTTTTAAAATATATGCTTCCGCTTTACCTGCAAATTTTGCGTTAGTGATGGCTTTATCAAAATCTGTTTTAGCTTTTTCAAGCTGGTTCAGCATCAGGGAGGTTTTAATATTGTCTATATTCTGTGCCTTCGCAATAAGGACTGACAAGCTGATCGTTAAGAGGAATAAGATCCTTTTCATGTTTATTAGATTGTTTAATTAATTTTTTTATTTCACACTACCATCCGAAGATGAATTTTCATCTGAAGCGGTTGCGTCATTACCCCCCTCTTTTCCTTCTGTACTTGCATCACCATTACCATTTTGTGCTGCCTGGTCATCCAGATTGGTAATAGCAGCAATTTCATCGCCTTCATCCAGCTTTATCAGTTTCACTCCCTGTGTGGCCCTGCCCTGTTCACTGATACCGCTTACCGGCATCCGGATGGTAACGCCGCTTTTACAGGTTATCATGATATCTTCTCTTTCTGCTACATCCAATATACCAACAAGGGACCCTGTTTTATCTGTTACGTTGATTGTTTTTACACCCTTGCCTCCCCTGTTTGTAAAACGGTATTCATCCACCGGTGTTCTTTTGCCAAATCCTTTCTCACTTACTACCAGCACCGTTTTTGATGCATCCGTTTCGGGATTTACACAAATCATACCAACCACCTCATCATGCTCATCATCTACTTCTATACCAGCCACACCAATGGCACCCCGCCCGGTAGCTCTTACCTTTTCTTCTGAGAAACGGATAGCCCGGCCACTTTTCACGGCCATCATTATTTCAGATTTGCCATCCGTCAGTTTTGCTTCCAGCAACTCATCCCCTTCTACGATAGTAATAGCATTTACACCGGTTTGTCTCGGGCGGCTGAAATCCTCCAATTCCGTTTTCTTAATTATACCTTTTTTAGTACACAAAACGATATTGTGTGACTTTACAAAATCTGTATCTTTTAAATCTTTTACATCGATGATAGTCCTTACCTTATCATCCGGCGGCAATTGCATCAGGTTTTGGATGGCACGGCCCTTCCCTGTTTTCTCCCCTTCCGGAATTTCATATACATTCAGCCAGTACACTCTTCCCTTTTCGGTAAAGAAAAGCATGGTGTGATGTGTTGATGCCACAAAAAGATGTTCAATATAATCTTCATCTCTTGTTTTTCCTCCCATTACACCCCGTCCGCCTCTTCTCTGTGCCCGGTATTCATCGGCCGGTGTCCGTTTGATATATCCAAGGTGAGAAATAGTGATAACAACATCTTCCTCCTTAATAAGGTCTTTGATTTTTACTTCATCATCCAGGTAGGTGATCTCTGTCTGTCTTTCGTCACCGAATTTTTCTTTTATTTCCAGCAATTCTGTTTTAATAATCTCAAACCTCATTCCTTCGTTGGCCAGTATTTCATTCAGGTGAGCGATCAATTTCATAAGTTCTTCAAACTCTTCTTTGATCTTATCTCTTTCCATACCGGTCAACCGTTGCAAACGGAGTTCCAGTATCGCTTTGGCCTGTATCTCATCCAGACCCCAACCGGCATTGACGAGGTTATCTTTGGCAATATCAGGGGTGGCAGAAGAACGGATCAGGGCAATCACTTCATCAAGATGATCCAATGCAATAAGATATCCTTTTAAGATATGTGCTCTTTTCTCGGCTTCCTGTAGTTCAAACTTTGTTCTTCTTACCACTACCTCATGCCTGAATTCTACAAACTCAGTGATTAATTCTTTAAGGTTAAGTGTCTTCGGCCTTCCTTTTACGATTGCCACGTTGTTGATACCGTAAGAAGTTTGAAGGTCGGTTAGCTTATATAGCTGATTGACGATAACATTAGCAATAGCATCCCTTTTCAGGTCAATCACCACCCTGGTACCTTCTTTATTATTCGACTCGTTGTTTACATGTGCAATTCCTTCGATGACCTTCTCATTCACCAGTTCCCCGATACGGTTTGTCAATGCATCACGGTTTACCTGGTAAGGAACCTCTGTAATAATGATCTGTTCACGGCCACTTGGTTTTGTTTCAATACTTAATTTACCTCTTACTACTACCCTGCCCCTTCCAAAGTGCATAGCAGCTTTCACCCCTTCCATTCCATAAATAATACCTCCTGTTGGAAAATCAGGAGCTTTTACATGCTGCATTAATTCATCGATCGTTATTTCTCGGTTATTGATGAGAGCAACACAGCCATCAATCACCTCAGAGAGATTATGAGGCATCATATTGGTAGCCATACCTACGGCAATCCCACTCGATCCATTTACTAATAATTGCGGAACCCTGGTCGGCAGAACAGTGGGCTCTTTCTCAGAATCATCAAAGTTTAATTGGAAATCAACAGTATCTTTTTCAATATCATCAAGCATATGCTCTGCCAGCCGCTCCAGCCTTGCTTCTGTATAACGCATCGCTGCCGGGCCATCTCCATCCTGGTTACCAAAATTTCCCTGTCCATCCACCATCGTGTAGCGCATACTCCATTCCTGTGCCATACGCACCATAGCATCGTATACAGAAGTATCTCCGTGCGGATGATATTTACCCAACACTTCTCCTACAAGCCGGGCAGATTTTTTATAGGGTTTGTTGTAGTGAAGACCCAGTTGGTTCATTGCAAATAAAATGCGTCGGTGTACCGGTTTTAGTCCATCTCTTACATCAGGCAGGGCACGGCCCACTATTACCGACATTGAATAGTCAATATAGGCAGTCTTCATCTGCTCTTCAATATTAACTGGTATGATCCGGTTGCTGTCGTTCGTTTCCAGGGGCTCTAAATTCTCTTCCATTTGTGTGATTTTCCTTCTTCTGTTAAGTTGATTTTTGCGTCTTTTTTAAGCCTGATTCCGGCATTTTTTCAGGGTTTGCAAATCTACTTTTTTCACTTTTGAAAACCTGATAAAAGGAGGTGTTTTTTATGCTATTTTATCCACTCTTGTGGATTAGTTAACAGATTGAAAAACAAGCTGGTTTTATGGGTTTTTCGTCCTAATTTTCAGGTTTTCTAACAGGATTAAGAATGAAGACGATCTTATTATTTGGTGCTGGTAAATCTGCTACTGTATTAATTGATTATCTCTTGGAGAATGCAATAGCTGAGAACTGGAGTATCATTGTGGTGGATGCTGATATTAAACTGGCTCAATCAAAAATTGGCGGTTCTGGAAATGCAAAGGCAGTCTCCTTTGATATCAATAACAACGGGGAGACAACAAAGTATATTCGCTCAGCAGATATTGTTATTTCTTTACTTCCTCCCCATCTTCATATAGAAGTGGCAAAAGAATGTGTGAGGCAGCATAAGAATTTATTGACCGCCTCCTATGTAGACGAAGAAATAAAAAAATTGCAGCCGGAGATTGATAAGCAGAAGCTCCTCTTTCTTTGTGAAATGGGACTAGATCCCGGGATCGATCATATGAGCGCCATGCAACTTATTGATGAAATACATGCAAATGGCGGTACCATTACTTCTTTCAGATCACATTGCGGAGGATTGGTTGCACCGGAAAGCGATGATAATCCCTGGCATTATAAAATCAGCTGGAATCCCCGCAACATTATCATGGCTGGTAAAGCAGGTGCTCATTTTCGGGAAGAAGGAAAAGAGAAAAGATTGACACACGAAGAATTGTTTGATGCTGACCGGCTGGTAGAGATTCCTGAACTTGGTTTCTTAAGCTGGTATCCTAACCGGGATTCTCTTAGTTATACCACTTTGTACGGGCTGGAACAGACAGAGACATTCATCCGTACTACATTGCGTCATCCTGATTTTATGTATGGCTGGAAAAATATCATTGAACTGAAACTCACAGATGAAACAGCCCGGTACGAAACAGATAACAAAAGCCTGCAGCAAGTATTCAAGGAACATATGGATAAGAATGGTTTTGGTGACTGGATTAATCAGAAACTAACTGAGAGGTTTGCGGAGACAAAAGACCTCCTTGAGAACCTGATGAAGCTGATGGAAGCAGAAAATGAAGCTGCAGAAGTAGGTGAGCAGGTGCCTGAAACTTTTATGGCTGCTGATGATAAAGGGAACCTTGAAGAAGTGGAGATTGATGCTGTAAAAGATAAAGCTGCTGCGTTCCTGGCACATAAAATGCATGAAGCGAATCTTACTTTAAAACAACTTTTCTTTTTGGGCCTTGATGATGAAGAAACTTTAGTGAACAAAGGATTCTGCAGTCCGGCAGATATTCTTCAGTTTGCGGTAGAGAAAAAACTTAGCCTTCGTCCCTACGATAAGGATATGATTGTAATGTTGCATGAGATTGAGTATATAACCGGGACAAAAAGATCTGTTACAAGGAGTTCATTGGTTGTAAAGGGAGAAAATAGCTTGAGAACGGCCATGGCAAAGACAGTAGGATTACCATTGGGCATTGCAGCTAAATTAATACTGAAGGGTAAAATTAAAATGACCGGACTTCACATACCTACTTCTAAAGATATCTATGAACCGGTACTTGCTGAACTGGCAGCACTCGGAATAAGGTTTCATGAAAAAAAAGAAGATCGTTAATCAGCCCAGATTTGATTGCTGGATAATCTCTTTATGTTTGATCAGTTGCCGCCAGTAGGTGATCCACAATACCAAAGCTCCTATTCCGGTGATGAAGCCTAATACCGGTATCAATGAACAACAAACCATTACACAATACCAGAAGCCGGTTGAATAGGTAACCCGGTTATTAATATTCTCAAGTAGTTCGCCATCACCCATGCCGAGGAAAGAAATATCTTTTTGTGATTGGTACTCGTTCCTGATAGAATCAGCAATACGGCCAACCACAACGAATTGCCATATTAAACCAAAAACAGGAACCAGTTGAAACCAAACTTCGAATGGCTGCATCAGCCTGTTATCCGGTTGGATAGCTTTTAAGATGTTGTACTGTGAGAGCAGGAAGAAAATATATGGTATTAAGAAAATTAAACCTACTACCAGCACGGGATAAAAAAGTTCGTTAAAATAAAACTCAGTCATTTCAGCTTTTTTCTTTAATCAATTGTGTCAGTTGTTTTACACCCTCAGTTGCCGGCATTTCTATGATTGTCAGTTTTTCTTTCGATGTGATGTAAGGGATTTTTTTGTCAATGACGTAAACCGGTACTTCTGGTCTTGTATAGTTCACCAGGCCTGCTGCGGGGTAAACTACCAGTGAAGTGCCTACTACGACAAATATATCAGCACTGTGAACTATTGGTATGGCTTCTTCAATTTTGGGAACAGGCTCCTCAAACCATACGATGTGCGGACGCAGCTGGGCCCCATCCTCAGCCATATCACCTATTTTTATGTCGCCTTTGATTTCATAAATTAATGAGTGATTTTTTTCACTTCGCATTTTAAATATCTCTCCATGTAAATGAAGCACATTAGTTGATCCTGCTCTTTCATGCAGGTCGTCTATATTTTGGGTGATGATGCTGACTTCAAAATCATTTTCCAGTGCTGCTAATCCATAATGCGCCGCATTGGGCTGTACATCCAGTACGTTTTTTCTCCGGTAGTTATAAAAATCTAATACCAGTTCCGGGTCTTTCCTCCAGGCCCTGGGTGTGGCTACATCTTCAATATTATATCCTTCCCACAGACCGTCGCTATCACGAAAAGTTTTTAAACCACTTTCAGCGCTGATACCTGCTCCTGATAACACCACCAGTTTCTTTTTTGCCATACCCAAATGTAAAACAGCAAAGCCACCTTACAAAAAGATGGCTTTGCTGCATAAGTTTCAAATGGATTATTTTTTTGCAAATGAAGTAGCAGCCTGCACCAGCCGTATAAATTCGGCTCTGTATCCTTCTTCATCAGTTCCTTTGGCTGATTTTGCCAAATTAATAACCTGGTTGTAACTGCCCTGCTGTTTATATTCTGAATTGCGGAGCAACATTCCGAATTCGGCAACTGCCGCGGAAAAGCGGAAGTTATCTGATGTATTACTGATAGCAATATGCTCATCTATTACAGTGTGAATAATCAGCTTACTGATTTCTTCATCGGGTTTTTTGTAGCGGAGTTTTATAGTCATAATCTCTACTGAATCGTTAACTAATTTCCTGTCGATATTTTGGTATTTCAGCAGGTCCACCGATTTGATGAATTCATCTTTCACTCCTACAGGGATGATTTCATACAGTGCCGTTACCGTATGTCCACTACCCAGTTCTCCGGCATCTTTGGTATCGTCATTAAAATCCTCTGCGGCCAGTACCCTGTTTTCGTAACCGATAAGGCGATAGGCCTGAACTTTAGCAGGATTAAATTCAATCTGTATCTTGACATCTTTGGCAATCGTAAACAGGGTACTGCCGAATTCGTTAACCAGTACTTTTCTTGCTTCATTGATATTGTCAATATAGGAGTGGTTGCCATTTCCTTTATCAGCAAGTTGCTGCATTTTGTTATCCTTGTAGTTGCCCATACCATAACCCAGAACAGAAAGGAATACCCCACTCTTTCTTTCTTTTTCAACCAGTCTTACCAGTTCATCATCACTAGTGATCCCGATATTGAAATCACCATCGGTGGCGAGAATGATCCGGTTATTCCCGTCTTGTATAAAATTATCCCGGGCTGTTTTATAAGCCAACAGAATACCTTCTCCGCCTGCTGTTGAACCTCCGGCTTCAAGATTATCAATTGCTTCTTTTATCTTTAATTTATTTATCCCGCTTGTTGAGGGTAAAACTAGTCCGGCGTTACCTGCATATACAACTATGGCTACTTTATCTTTTTCCCTTAACTGATCCACCAACATGTTCATTGATGCTTGCACCAGGGGCAATTTATTCGGCTCGTCCATGGATCCGGATACGTCTACAAGAAAAACAATGTTTGAAGGTGGCAGGTTATCAACAGGTATTTCCTTTCCCTGCAAACCGATATGCACCAGTTTGTGCTGCGGATTCCAGGGGCATTCGGATATTTCAGTGTTAACTGTAAAGGGATCTCCATTTTTAGGTTTTGGATATATGTAATCAAAATAGTTGATCATTTCTTCAATCCGGACAGCACCAGGTGGTGGTACGGATCCATTTTGCAAGTAGCGCCTTACATTGCTGTAAGCCGCTTCATCAACATCAATTGAGAAAGTTGACAGAGGGTTTTGTACTGAGGCAAGGAAATTATTTTCAACAATATTATCGTAATCCTCTGTATTAAACTTGCCTTCTTCTATTAACCCGTCTTTTATTTCACTATCTGCTTTGATTTCAGGTTGTGCATATCTTGACTCTTCTTGTTCTTGGAGTGGCGGCTTTGACTCGGTGCCGACTGTTGATTTCAAGTATTCAAGTTGTTTGTCGTCTTTGGTTGTGGGGTTGCTGCTTTTTTGTGTATCACAGGCAATAACACCACAGAGCAGCAAGGCTGCTATCACAGCGATTTTGATTTTCATGGCTATTTTTTATGAATTACAGAATAAAGATGCTGTTCCGGAAGTTTTGCATAAAATCAATCCCGTTTCTTTTGAAACGGGATCAATTCTTATTTCAGTTTTGTGAAAAATATTTCGCTATTGTCTCTGTTTTTTACCTTCATGCTGTCCGCAGTGAGTATTACTACAGTCAATAAGATACCCGTGGTATCAGCTGCCTTGTCTTTTATTAAGAGCCCGCTGTTTTCCTTCCATGCATAACTGACCGTATCAACTTTTGCCGTATCACTGGTAGCCCGGTAGGCAACACCATCTTTCTGGAATTCATAACTGAACTTCGGTTGTGCAGAATCTTTCAATGGCTCATTAGTTGCTGTTTTCCATTTACCAATGATGAATTCTTTGTTGATTGCAACTGTTTCTGTGGTGTTCTTTTTGTTTTTGAGCAGAAAATAAGTTACTGCTCCGGCTGCAATAATGAGCAGCCCGATGAAAAGTTTGTTCATGGCTATACTTTTTTAGGATTTAAGAATGAGAACCTGGTATTGATTCCTCAGATCATAAAAATGTAACCCATGAGATCTGTTAAAGAGGATTAAGCAGCATTGCGAAAGAATGCAGACTACCATCTAATGGCTCATTTCTCCCCTGCCATTTCCATTACAATTTTCCATTCTTCATCTGTTACCGGCTGAACAGATAACCGGCCTAATCGTACCAATGCCATGTTGGCTAACCGCTTATCAGCCTTTATTTGAGAAAGACTTACAGGGTTATTCAATTTTTTGTGAGGCTTAAAATCAACAGCTACCCAGGCTTCTTCCGGTGTGGTGGGATCCTGGTATGCTTCTTTAGCCACTTTGGCAATACCAACGATCTCAGTGCCCTCGTTACTATGATAGAAAAAAACAAGATCCCCCTTTTTCATAGCCTTCAGGTGATTCCTGGCGGCATAATTACGGACACCGTCCCAAAAGGTTTGTTTATCTTTTTCAAATTGTTCCCAAGAATACTTAAACGGTTCTGATTTTATAAGCCAGTATGCCATGCCTGATTCTGTTTAAGATCAAATTTAGCGGAACTTGAATAAAAAATTTCAATCCGGGCAATCCAAATATTTCCCTTCCACCGTATTTGATTCTGTTCATGCATGATCAAAACCCTTACCCTTCTCTATAAATAACAGTAACAATTTTTTAAAACAAATCAATTATGAAACAAATCAGATTTGCAGGTCTTATGCTTGCAGCCATTTTATCATTAAACAGTTCATTCGGTCAGGGAAACATGTCGAAGGAAAAGACAGTGGAGGTGGGCGGTGCCGCTATGTATCCGTCTAAAAACATCGTGGAGAATGCTGTTAACTCAAAAGATCACACTACGCTGGTAGCAGCTGTAAAAGCAGCCGGCCTGGTAGAAACATTGCAAAGCGCCGGTCCATTTACAGTTTTTGCCCCCACTAATGATGCCTTTGGTATGTTGCCTGCGGGAACTGTGGAAACATTAGTAAAACCAGAGAATAAAGCTAAACTTACCTCTATCCTTACCTATCATGTTGTGGCCGGGAAACTGGATGCAAAATTGTTAGAAGAAAAAATTAAAGAAGGAAAGGGTGCTGCAGAATTAACAACTGTAGCAGGCGGCAAGCTGTGGGTGATGAAAAAAGATGGAAAGATCTGGCTGAAAGATGAGAATGGTGGAATGGCTACTGTAACTATTAAAGATGTATACCAGAGCAATGGGGTGATACATGTGATCGACCATGTAGTGTTACCAAAATAATTTATCCTTGAATCTTGTGTTTGTTTGGCGGTGCATTTGTAAGAATGCACCGTTTTTATTATTGATGGTCTTTCTTTACCATCCGCTCGCCAGTACATCAGCCAGGTGCATTGTTTTAAGGGAATGGCCTTTTTGTTTAATATAACCCTGTAAATGCATCAGGCAGGAGATATCGGTTGAAATAAGATAATCAGCCCCTGTGGCTAAAGCATTTTCTACCTTCTGTTCGCCCATACCCATCGAAATAGCTTCAAACTTTACTGCGAATGTGCCACCGAAACCACAACAGGTTTCCACATCATTCATTTCAGTAAGCGTAAGACCTTTAACATGGGATAATAACTTTCTTGGTTCTTCTTTTATTTTACATTCTCTTAAACCTGCGCAGGAGTCATGATAAGTAGCCTTCCCGTTTAGCGTAGCTCCTACATCCTCCACTTTCAATACCCGGAGCATAAATTCAGAAAACTCAAATACTCTTTTGCTGATATCCTGTACCTCATGGTGTAATGATGAGTTTTCAAATAATTTACCATAGTAATTTCTTACAAAACCCACGCAACTGGCACTTGGTGCCACGATATAGTCTGACCCGCTAAAATCTTTAATGAATTTTGTACAAACAGATTTGGCTTCATCCCAAAATCCTGCGTTGAAAGCAGGCTGGCCACAACAGGTTTGCCCGGCGTTGTATGAAACAGTACAGCCAGCTTTTTCCAGCACTTTTACCATATTAAATCCGGTATCAGGATATAACTGGTCAACAAAGCATGGTATGAATAGCTGAATGTTCAAAGCTTATTTTTTAAATGACCTCAGAAGGCTGATCATCTTTACTGCGGTGATGGCAGCTTCCTCCCCTTTATGGCCATGTTTACCCCCGATTCTTTCCATAGCCTGTTGTTCATCATTCAACGTAAGAACTCCAAAAATTGTTGGTACGGGCAAAATAAGATTTAATTGCCCTACGCCATCGGTGACAGCTTTACACACATAGTCAAAATGCGGAGTATCTCCTTTGATTACGCAGCCGAGAGCAATAAACGCATCTGGTTTGTTCTTTTTCACGGAATTATCCCAGAAGCTTTTAATGGCAAAAGGAATCTCTACAGCACCAGGAACTGTAAGCACAATCACTTTCTTTATACCATGTTTTTCGAGTATCGCAATACAACCTCTTTCCAGTTGATCAACGATTGCTGCATTCCATTCCGTCTTGACCAAAACAATACAGGCATCCTTTTTCAGAATGCCTGTATCGATATTCAATAACTTACTGTTGGTAACGTCGGCCATAATTAATTTTCTGAACTATATACACCTAACTGCGCCAGGTAATTATCGGCTTCAAAAGACTGCTGGCTGCGGGGATACTTCTCTTTAATTTCCTTGTACAGGGAAATTGCTTCTTTTTGATTCTTCATTACTTTGTCGGCAAAGTATGCAGCAGCAAAAAGATACTCAGGTGAATTGGCCTCATCTTTTTCGAAATGGCGACCAGCTTTTTTGTAATAGCTGAGTGCATCGTCATTCTTGCCCCAATCTGCATAAGCATCACCTAATAGTTTATAAGCTCTTGCCTGTATCATTTCCGATTCACTGCTGAATTTTTTCAGGTATTTCACTGCTTTTTCGTATTCATTCAGTTTCAGGTAGCAACTGCCTGCATAAAAAGAAGCCAGTTTACCTGCTTTAGTTCCGCTGTACTTGTCTGATATCTTTACAAAACCCGGATTCTGACCATCTCCATTTAAAGCCAGGTTTATAGAATCAAGGCGATAATATTCCTCCGCCCTGAACATCGCTTCTACCGCTTTTGTTTCTTTGGGCTTTACAAAGAAATTCTGATAGACATACCAACCTCCTATGACGAGTATGATGAGGGTGGAAACAATCATCAGAGGTTTACTGTATTTATCCCAAAAGCCTTTCGCTTTTGCGATGACTACTTCGCTGCTATCCTTTTCCTGCACATTCTTATTGTCTGCCATAAAATATATGTTGCTTGTTTTAATTTAAAATTGTTAATCAACGATGAATGGATAGTTCTTATCCACGTAAATATCCTTCAGGACTTCATTATCATCCGGCCATGGGCTTTCTTCCGCAAATTTTACAGAGGCATCCACGATATCATCCACTCTTTTGTTGATGGCATTGATATCTTCCTGTGTTGCATACTTGTTATCAAGTATTGTTTTCAATACCTGTTGAATAGGATCTTTCCCTTTATACTCATCGACTTCTTCCTTTGTTCTGTATTTCTGCGGATCACTTATTGAGTGTCCCTTATAGCGGTACGTTTTTATTTCCAGCAAAGTCGGGCCTCCGTTTTCTCTTGCTCTTTTCACCGCCCTGCCTACTCCTTCATGTACTGCTTCAGCACTCATACCATCAATTGTGTCTGCAGGCATTTCATAGGCATCAGCCAGTTTGTAAATATCTATAACGTTAGAGGTACGTTCTATTGAAGTACCCATAGCGTAGTTGTTGTTCTCACAAATGAAGATCACAGGCAGTTTCCAAAGCATTGCCAGGTTAAAAGTTTCATGCAGCATACCCTGGCGGGCTGCGCCATCACCAAAGTAGGCCAGCACCACATTATCTGATCCACGATATTTTTCTGCAAATGCCAACCCGGCACCGGTACCAATCTGTGCACCAACAATACCATGCCCTCCATAAAAATTAGCTTCTTTACTGAAAAAGTGCATACTTCCCCCCTTTCCTTTAGCACAACCTGTTGCTTTGCCATATAATTCTGCCATACAACTATCTACTGATACTCCTTTGGCGATAGCCAATCCGTGGTCACGATAGGCTGTAATGAACAGGTCTTCCGGACGGGTGGCTGTCATACAACCGGCAGCAATAGCCTCTTGCCCGATATAAGCATGGAAAAAACCACGGATCTTTCCCTCCATTTTGTACTTCTCTTCAGCCATCAGTTCAAACTGGCGGATCAGCTGCATTAATTCGTACCAATAGAGGTAAGTTTCTTTAGAGAATTTGGCTGCCACGGGCAAAAATTTTGAGTCGCAAAAATAAGGGGAAAAAAGGAATTTTAAAGCAGTGATTTTGAGGGAATAAACATGGTTCTGCCGGTCAAATAGTAAAGGCTATCTGGCTTTATGTATTTGGGCATCTTCCTGGCGGCTTTTTACCTTGCAGCTTGTATCTTCCATCCTATCTTGCAGGCCTTAATGCTTCGTCTTCAATACATATCACTTTATCAGTTCAAGAACTATACGAATAGCTCGTTTGGCTTCTCCGGGAAGATAGTAGGTATTTGCGGCAAAAATGGTGTGGGTAAAACCAACCTGCTGGATGCTATTCATTACCTCTGTTTTACCAGGAGTTATTTTACCCGCCTTGATGGTTCCAATATAAAGCATGGACATTCAGGCTTCCGGCTTGAAGGTAAATTTGAATTGAATAAAAAAACAGAAAAAGCTGTTTGCATTCTTAGGGAAGCCGGGAGAAAAGAATTTTCTGTGAATGATGAACAGTATGATAAGTTTTCCCAGCATATAGGCCGTTATCCCTGCGTGGTGATTGCCCCCGATGATGCAGAACTGATCACCGGAGACAGTAAGGAAAGGCGAATTTTCCTTGACACATTATTATCCCAACTGGATACTGAGTATTTACAGCATCTTATCATTTATACCAAAGTGCTTCAACAGCGAAATTCTTTATTGAAAAATTTTGCCGAGACCGGCAACAGGGATTATGCTTTACTGGATATACTGGATCAACAACTTATTAAACCGGGTGAGTATATCCTGAACAGGCGAAAAGAATTCCTCGTTTCCTTTTTACCGACAGTAAAACATTTGTACAATGACATAGCTCAGCAACCTGAAAATGTGACCCTGATCTATGACAGTGAATTGCTGTTGGCTTCTTTTGCTGAGTTATTAGCAGTTAACCGCCAAAAAGATTGTTTTGCTCAACGAACAACATCCGGTGTTCATCGTGATGATATTGATATACAGTTTGGTACCCAGTCTTTTAAATCAATTGCATCACAGGGGCAGCGGAAAAGCTTACTCTTTGCCATGAAACTGGCAGAAATGGAAGTACTAAAAAAAGAAAAAGGGTTTGCCCCGCTTCTGCTGTTGGATGATGTGTTTGAAAAACTGGATGAGGACCGCATCGGTAATTTATTGCAAAAGGTTTGCATGAGAAATGATGGCCAGGTCTTTATCACCGATACGAATGAAGAACGACTGACTGCGCACCTGACAGAACTAAATATCAATTTTCAACTCATCTCATTGTAACTTTACATCATGGGAGAATATTCTATCAGTGAAGCAATGCAACAATTTCTCAATGGCAGCCGTATCAAAGGTGGTATACAGGCATTGCAGATAGAAGATGTTTGGGAAGAGATCATGGGAAAGACTATTGCCCGCTATACCGACAAATTGCAGATCATCGGCGATAAATTAATCATCACCACCAATGTGGCTCCGCTTAAAAATGAACTTATTTATCAGAAAGAAAAAATCAAACAGCGGGTGAATGAAGCTCTTAAGCAAAAAGTGATCAATGAAGTGATCATTCAGTAATTACCTATTCCCAAAAAAATCAGTCAAATATTTCATTCCGGTGGCTTACTGCTTCATCGATGATATCATCAGTTGATACAATACCCATTAATACCAGGTTTTTAAATACAGGAAGATGCCGCACATGGTATCGTTTCATAACTTTCATACAATCTTCCACCGTATCATCCACATCTGCAAATGGCAGCCGGGTATTCATCATTTCATTCACACAGGATTTTGTCAGTGGCTTATTCATAAATATTGTCTTCCTGGCCACATCATGTTCTGTAAGTAATCCAAGGAAATTATTGTTATCGTCCATTACGATCAGGTAATCGGTATTCTGGCTGCTCATTCTGCATAAAGCATCGCTTATGGAACAAAACGGAGAAATTTTCTTGAAATGTAATTGTTGCCTGCTGAGGATTGTCGTTACTTTTTCCATAGACTTTTGGTTTAATCGTTAGCAAACCTGTTGGATTCAAATAAGGAGGCTTCTTAAAGGTACAGAATAATAAGGCCTAAAATGCCAGGGAAATAGCAATGTGCAGAAAAACAGCTTTATGAATTTATCATTAAATCTTCAGTAGCTTATTCTATCCTCACCCTGGGATCCACTACTCCGTACAAGATATCAGCCAGGATGTTGATAACAATAAAGAAAGTTGCAGAAATAAGTACAGAACCCATCACCACGGGGTAATCTAATTTTTCAAGTGCATCTACTGTTACCTTCCCTATCCCCTGCCAGCCGAAGATATATTCTACAAAAAAGGCCCCGGCTAATAATTCGGCAAACCAGCCGGTAATAGCAGTGATTACAGGGTTCAATGCATTTCGCAAGCCATGTTTCCATATCACTGTTCTTTTACTCAGTCCTTTTGCGTAAGCTGTACGGATATAATCCTGGTCGAGTACATCCAGCATAGCACTCCTGGTTAATTGTGTAATGATAGCTAAGGGACGAATACCTAAAGTGACGGCCGGCAAAATAAGGTTCTGCATGGTTAACCTTCTGTTTCCTTCATCGTCAATAGCAAACCAACTGCCTGCAATATGCAACCCTGTCCAATCACTTAACACAAATCCGAATAAATAGACCATAATGATACCCATAAAGAAAGAAGGGGCGGATATACCTACAATACTGCTGAATATAGCGGAAGTATCAACCCAGGTATTTTGCTTAACGGCTGCTACCACCCCTAACGGAATGCCTATGAGAATAGCGATAAACATGGCTGCAACAGCCAGCAGCAGTGTGCCCGGTAAAGCCTGTATCAGAATACTCCATACCTCCCGCTTACTCTGGTATGATTTACGCAGGTAGGGAATTTTCAAGCCAATTTTTGTATTTCCTCCCGCAAAAAGTCCCCTGAGTTTTTTCTTTTCAATATCAGCCTTACTGTGAAAACAGATCGGTGAAACATCATTCAGGTAGTGAAGGAACTGTTTGAACCGGGGAATCTTTTCCCCTTTTTCATTGATGAGGTATAGTTCTTTACGGATATTAGCCTGTGTGGTGGAATCACCGGTTTGGCCCATTACAATCCTCGAAGGGTCGCCAAAGCCCTGGAATAAAAAAAAGACAAGCACCACCACTCCTACCAGCACCAGCAGGCCATACAATGTCTTTTTGATAATTAGTTTTATCATGCCTATTGATTCAGGCTATCAGATACCTGAATGGAAGGAATATTTTCCATTTTTGGTGCTCTTTGAATATCAGCTTTTATTCGCTGCATCGTTTTCCCGCTATATTTATTCATCACAATACCTTTTTGTAAATAATAAATACAGGGATTACTTCTGGCAGCCGTTTCAATTGCTTTGAAATCACATTTAAAGACCTGCACATCAGCAAATGCTGTTCCATTCACTGCCGAATGTGCATCACCTGGCTCAGCAGTTATGATATATGAAGGAATATTTTTTGCCTTTGCTGCAGCATATATGCCCGAAAATTTATTTTTCCAGCCAGTTCCGGCTTCAGAGAATTTTTCTATGAATAATAGAATAGCAGATGGCTGTGCTAATACAAATTGAGTTGAATCTACATTGCTATCACCTGATAAGGCAAAGCCTTTTATTGGAGGTTCGTTATTCTTACCTTTCCTGATTATTTTATCGTACCGTTTTACAAATTCATAAGTAGTAGCGCTAAAATCAGCCGGAAACTTATCAGCGGTAAATTCAACCTCCTTGCCTCCTTTTTTATAGATAAAAGTTATTACGGTACTGTCCGGCACAGCATTGGCCGGCATTTTCATTTTTTCTGAAATACTATTGCCTTTTTTAAATGGCAGGCAATCTATTACCGGTAAATAAGTCAGGGTGTACCATTGGAAAAGAAAGCTGAGAATGGTAATACCCAGCATAGCAATAGTGGTTATTTTTTCAGAAAGCAGGGGCCTGATATATTTTTGTTTCCATACGAGGAAAAGAATCATCAGGGTAAGTGCTACATCTTTCAGAAATGAAACTTTTGATGTAATAGGCAAACAATCACCGAAACAACCACAATTTTTGGGAGTACCGGTAATATATGTATACCCGGTCAGGAAGGTGAAGAAAACGATCAGTGCTAAT